>Ga0114959_10004938_pt1 | contig 10075 bp, 8 predicted proteins | sample C_130625_EF_Meta_FD_87317 | JGI IMG/M metagenome (GOLD analysis project Ga0114959, IMG submission 87317) | Freshwater microbial communities from Lake Croche, Canada to study carbon cycling - C_130625_EF_MetaG | ecosystem: Environmental > Aquatic > Freshwater > Lake | place: Lake Croche, Canada...
AATAAAACCCAAATCTTCTTTCAGTGCAGATTCAACTATGCCATCAAGATGACCTAAGCCCGGCATCAGGGCGCGCAAGGTTTGGCCAATCGCCTTCCGACGGCTCGTCATTAAAAAATTTTCGGCAGCTTGATTGAGGTAGCACACCACGCCTTCTGGATCGATCAAGATGACGGGTGTGGCTAAAAGATCTAAACCAGGAAGAGACTGAGTAGGCATAGTTATTTTCTAAGCAAGCTGTGGGCCAAAATCAAAAAAAACGGCACCCACAGGGAGTGCCGTCTCGGTCTGGCTTACCTGGCTGAACCCAGGCCGAAGAAATCAGATGCTGTAGTACATCTGGAATTCCACGGGGTGAGTGGTCATCCGGAACAGCGTGACTTCTTCCATCTTCAGATCAATATAACCTTTGATCATGTCTTCAGTGAATACACCGCCACGCGTTAAGAACTCGTGATCCGCTTCGAGGGCAGCGAGCGCCTCATCCAAAGATGCGGCTGGATGGGGGATTTTTGCTGACTCTTCGGGGGACAAATCATAAAGATTCATGTCAGAGGCTTCGCCGGGGTGAATTCTGTTTTGCACGCCATCCAAACCAGCCATCAACATGGCTGAGAAAGCCAAGTAGGGGTTGGCGGTGGGGTCAGGGAAACGTACTTCAATACGGCGAGCCTTATCGCTTTGAACATAAGGAATACGAATCGCAGCAGAACGATTGCGGGCGGAGTAGGCCAAGTTGATGGGGGCCTCGAAACCGGGCACCAAACGCTTATAAGAGTTGGTTCCGGGATTGGTGATCGCATTCAATGCCTTAGCGTGCTTGATGATGCCGCCGATGTAAAACAAAGCAAATTCAGAAAGGTTGGCATAGCCATCGCCTGCAAACAGATTGACGCCATTCTTCCAAACGGATTGGTGAACGTGCATACCAGAGCCGTTGTCGCCTACGATAGGTTTAGGCATAAAGGTAGCTGTTTTGCCGTAGGAATGAGCAACGTTGTGAACACAGTACTTCAAGATCTGTAACCAGTCAGCGCGCTGAACCAAAGGTGCGAATTTGGTGCCAATTTCGCACTGGCCTGCGGTTGCGACTTCGTGATGATGCACTTCAACGGGTACGCCCATGTCTTCGATGGCCATACACATGGCGGAACGAATGTCTTGCAATGAATCCACTGGAGGAACCGGGAAGTATCCACCTTTCACTGCGGGGCGGTGGCCCATATTGCCGCCTTCAAGTGCTAAGGGGGAGCTCCAAGGGGCCTCTTCTGAGTGAATTTTAACCATAGAGCCGGACATGTCTACGCTCCAGTTCACACTATCAAAAACAAAAAACTCAGGCTCTGGACCAAAATAAGCAACATCGCCGATCCCGCTGTCTACCAGATACTGCTCGGCGCGACGCGCTAGGGAGCGTGGGTCGCGATCGTATCCTTGACCTGTAGAGGGTTCACGCACATCACAGGTCAAGATCAGGGTGGCCTCGTCCATGAACGGGTCCATGTTCGCGGTGGAGGGATCGGGCATAAGTAGCATGTCAGATGCCTGAATACCCTTCCAGCCGGCAATTGAAGAACCGTCGAAGGCGTGACCTTCGCTGAATTTGGCTTCATCGAAATGACTTAAAGGCACGGAAACGTGCTGCTCTTTGCCTCGGGTATCGGTGAAACGGAAGTCCACGAAACGAACATCATTTTCTTTAACCATTTGCATGACGTCGGCGACGGTCTTTGCCATTTGGGGTGTCTCCTAAAATTAACGTGGTAATAATTCGATTAAAAGTTATCTGCAGTGCGAGCGGTTCAAAACATAAGCTTGATAAGCAGGCATCTACTCTGTGGGCTCAACTAAGCAGAAGGCGTGCCAGCTTCAGTAATGGGTCTGCTATTGTGCCATAAAGGATTTGTTCAAGGAATCAGCGGGAGAGGGTGATCAATACGCCCTGTGTTGGTGCGCATCGTTCGGGCTGCGCCCTCTTGTGGTGCGGAAATTGCTGGATGTGAAGACTTCTTTCTTTCTCATTTCTCGTTGCGCAGAGCGAATTGCCGTTTAAAATCTTTAAAAATGCCTAATTGAGTTTGTATCCAATGACAGATCACTATGCAGTAGTAGGCAATCCCATCGGACATTCTAAGTCACCCATCATCCATCGGCTGTTTGCTGAACAGTCAGGGCAGGACATGGAATATCGGGCAGAATTAGGCGATCTCTGCGATTTTGAAGAACAAGTTGCGGATTGGTTTAAATCTGATTTGCGGGGCCTGAACGTGACGCTGCCTTTTAAAGAGCGCGCGCTTGCACTCGCCACAAAAAAAACTTCTCGTGCTGTCATTGCAGGGGCGTCAAATACTTTACGTTTCAATTCAAAAACTGAAGAAATTGAGGCAGACAACACAGACGGATTGGGACTGATGCGTGATCTGCAAGACCGGCTTGGAATTGAGCTAAAGCGAAAAAGAATTTTGATATTGGGTGCAGGAGGTGCAACCCGGGGCATCCTGGGGCCCATATTAGAAACGCATCCTGCCTTAGTGGTGCTTACAAACCGGACTGAGGCGCGCGCGCTTAGTTTGGTCCAGTCTATGCAAATCGCATTGGGTTCTTGTCCTCTGGTTTTTAGTGCTCCATCTGAGCTTGTTCAGCATCACACCAATTTTGATTTAATTATTAATGCAACATCAGCAAGTTTGAAGGGTGAGGTTCCACCCTTGCCTCCGGGCGTTTGGGCTGAACAGACCGTGGCCTATGACCTTGCGTATGTTCCTTCGGGTGAAACTGCATTCTTAGCGTATGCACGACAGCAAGGGGCAACACAATGTGCCGACGGCCTCGGCATGTTGGTGGAACAAGCTGCTGAAGCCTTTTATTGGTGGCGAGGTGTGTTGCCGGATACGGTGCAGGTCTTAAAAAAACTCAGAAGCACATTGGCTAAACAGTGAGTGAACAGATCTCACTCTTTGGGCGTGCAAGGCTCATTCTGGTGCGCCTTTTTTTAATAGCGATGATGCTATTCAGTCTTTGGCAGCTCAGTGTGCTTGCTCGGGTATGGTGGTGGCGGGATCACAATCCTTCAAGTACCGCGTTCATGAATGCGCGAGAATCACAGCGAGCGCAGGCTCACCTTCCCCCTTTGCAGCCACACCCTTGGGTACCCTACTCGCGTATTTCATCCCATCTTAAGCGGGCGGTATTGGCAGCTGAAGACAGCCGTTTTATTGATCACAACGGATTTGATTGGGCGGGGATACAAGTTGCATTTAAAAAGGATTTACGAAAAGGTAAGCTTGTTGCTGGAGGATCAACGATTTCACAACAGCTTTCCAAGAACTTATTCTTGTCAGAGCATAGATCGATATGGCGTAAAGCCGAAGAAGCGCTGATTACCATCATGATAGAAAGTCTATGGACTAAAAAGCGAATTTTAGAAGTGTATTTAAACGAAATAGAGTGGGGAGATGGCTTGTTTGGCTGTGAGCAGGCCGCTCGGCATTATTTTGGTACAAATGCGCAAGGGTTGGGGCCCGAGCAAGCTGCCATGCTTGCCTCAATGATTCCTAATCCCCGTTATTACGATCACCATCGCGGACATCCAAAGTTGCAGAGTAAGATCTCAACCGTTTTGGCCCGAATGAGGCTGGTCCCTATCCCATAAAAAAACCCCACACCTTTAGGAGGTATGGGGCCGAGTTCCTAACTGATCGCGGCGTGAATGAACACGCATACGGATTAGGGGAAAGTGATGGTTTTTACAAAGGGTGAAATTGGAGCGCTAGACTCACTGCTGCTTGGCGTCGACGAGCTAACGATAGGCTTGGGAGCTAAAATCGGAGCAAGAGGAGCCAAGGGGGCAACGTGCGCCTTTACTGCAGGAGCGGCAGGTTTTTTAACTGCAGCCGGCTTTTTAGCCGGCGCGGCTTTTTTTGCTGCTGGCTTCGCTGCTGTTGCAGCTTTCTTGGCTGCGGGTGCGGTGGTTTTAGCGGCAGGCTTTTTGGCAGGTGCTGCCTTTTTTACTGCAGGCTTTTTAGCAGCCACAGGTTTTTTCGCAGCGACAGGTTTCTTAGCGGCAGCGGGTTTTTTAGCTGCGACAGGCTTTTTAGCTGCCACTGTTTTTTTCGCGACTGGTTTTTTGGCTGCAACGGGTTTTTTAGCGGCGACGGGTTTCTTGGCTGCAACAGGTTTCTTAGCTGCAGCAGGCTTTTTAGCAGCAACCGCTTTCTTTGCTACGGGTTTTTTGGCTGCAACGGGTTTTTTAGCGGCGACGGGTTTCTTGGCTGCAACAGGTTTCTTCGCTGCAACTGGCTTTTTAGCTACCACTGCTTTTTTCGCTACGGGTTTTTTGGCTGCAACGGGCTTTTTAGCAGCGGCGGGTTTCTTGGCCGCTACGGGTTTCTTCGCAGCAACAACCTTTTTGGCGGGTGTTGCTTTTTTCGCAGCTTTCTCAGCTTTTTTAGCAGCTTTAGCTGCAGGTTTTGCTGAGGCTTTTTTGTCAGCCTTAGCGGGTGCTTTTTTTGGGCTAGTTGCCATTCATGACTCCTTAAAGTGAGAGGAAAGTATTGCTACTCGTCGCGCCACTCTGTGAGGCGCTTCCAACGAGACGCATACCATCGGAATGGCAAAGCTGTGAACTAAGCAAGCTTCCGCAGATGCGGCTGTGGTGAAGGGATTCTAGGACATAAACTTTTGTCAAGTGATGTATTTTTTACACTTTTTTGATGTTATTTGTAATGACAATGTAAAAATTAGTATCGACTCGATACAATCTAAGCGGAAAGATTAAAAATTTAAATAGATGCACTGAGTGCAGGGATGATTTCATCTTTCCAAAGAGTGGAAAGCGTTTCGCGATTGCGTATCAGCATAGCCCGAGTATCTTGAATAAGCACTTCTGCAGGACGTGGGCGGGTGTTGTAGTTTGAAGACATGGAGCTCCCATAGGCTCCCGCACTCAGAATAGCTAACAAGCTGCCTTCATGCACTTCTAGCAACCGATCTCGAGCAAGAATATCCCCGCTCTCACAAACCGGCCCGGCAATGTCAAATACTTGTTCGCTGCCTTCTTTTTTGACTGCTCGTACTTCATGCCAAGCCTCATACAGCGCTGGCCGCATTAAATCATTCATCGCTGCGTCTACTAAAGCAAAGCGTTTATCGCCGGCTGTTTTTGTGTATTCAACGCGGGTGAGTAGTAATCCAGCATTACCAATAATTCGCCTTCCTGGTTCAAGTAATAAATGTTCTGATCGCCCTTTTAAACGGTCAATGAGAATCTTTGCATAGTCAGCCATTTGAGGCGCAATTTCGTCACGATAGCAGATGCCAATGCCGCCACCCACATCAATATGCTCAATGGGAATGCCCTTTTCTTTGAGCTGTTCCACCAAAATTAGCAGCCGATCCAAGGCTTCACCGAAAGGGGAGAGTTCGGTGATTTGTGAACCTATATGGCAGTCAACCCCCCGAATAGAGAGATTGCTCATACGAGCGGCGTGCTCATAAAGCATCACCGCATTTTCCCAGGCCACACCAAACTTACTTTCCTTCAGACCTGTTGCGATGTAGGGATGAGTATGTGCATCGACATCAGGATTGACTCTGAGTGAAATGGGAGCCTTGGTTCCAAGCCTTCCCGCTACAGAATGAATTCGATCTAGTTCGGCTTCTGATTCAACGTTAAAGCAGAAAACGCCGGAATGCAGTGCGAATTCTATTTCTGAAACGCTCTTTCCCACCCCCGAAAAAACTGTTTTGCCAGGAGATCCCCCAGCGGCAATCACACGTGCTAACTCCCCACCAGAAACTATGTCGAAACCGGAACCAAGACGTGCTAAAAGGTTAAGGATAGCTAAATTGGGATTGGCTTTTACTGCAAAGCACACCATGGGTGAAAGGGGGGCTAAGTGACTGGTAAAGTCATTCCATGAAGCTTCAATGGCCGATTGAGAGTACACATAACAAGGGGTGCCGAACTCATTTGCCACTGATTCTAAGGGGACATTCTCTACATGAAGACCTAGCCTGTCGTTGCCACTGAGAAGATCGCTGGGATGAATGGGAAGCGCCTTCATTGCTGAGCAGCCTTTTCGCCCCGTGCGATGCAAATCAAGAAGCAGAGACCTTCTGTATCTGTGTTCGATGCATTGAGGTGATTGCTTGGGGCGGGGAGCACTAACGGGCCTTTCAGTCCGCATGATTGTGTAAAAAATACAGCTAGCACAGCAAGAAGTATGGGGCGAAAATTCATTGATGAAGACCTCATTAAGTTTTGAAACTATACCACGGGGTACAGTTTATATGAGCAAGTAGTGAAACCATCAATTGAGTGAAAACCCTTATGTAGCAGTGGTTTTCATATATTTTTAATCAGTGATTAAGTGATGCAATAGATGTGAATAAAGCAGTAAAATTGAGATAGTATCGACTCGATATCAATTTATGATTTTTTTAATTGAGTGATATCCCCTGTCAGGAGGCCCCATCATGTTGAAAGACCCGCTTACATTACTTGGAATACTGGATCGTTTAGCAAATTTATTGCGTTCAGATATGCGGCGAGTAGGCGGCGAGTCTGGTCTGCAAGTCGTGCATTTGCAGGCCATGATTTATTTGGCGCAGGCCAATCGCTTCAGTAATACGCCTCAAGCACTCGCAGAATATTTGGGGTTAACGAAAGGTACTGTGTCGCAAAGCTTGCTGCTTTTAGATCGAAATAACCTGATAGAGCGCTACCAAGACGGAGAAGACAGACGTATCGTAAGACTGCGCTTATCTTCAGAGGGTGAAGAGATGTTAAGGGTAAGCGGACTGCACGAATTGTGGCGCAGCTCAACACGTGATCTGAGTGCGAATAGAATTAGAACGGTTGTCTCTGCATTGCGCGATACTTTATTCCGTATCCAAGATGAAGCCGGGGGGAGTAATTTCGGTACGTGCGAAACCTGCATACACTGGTCACGCAGAAGTGCTCGCGCCTACCATTGCGAATGGTATGGGGAACGTTTGAGCATGTCTGAAAGCCGTGAGCTCTGCCGAACGCACGTGCCGCGATCAACCTATCTGCCCGAGGACAGATAGGGCTTAATGTCAACTAAGATTGACTCAGTCTTGTCCTTGCAGCCTGAATGGCTTCTTTAACGCGCTTAGGCGCAGTGCCCCCCAGAGAGGTTCTACTAGATAATGAGCCCTCTAAGGTTAATACTGCATATACATCCTCTGAAATTAGTACAGAGAAAGCTTGGAGTGCAGATAGGGATAGATCTGATAAATCACACTGCGCTTCCTCAGCAGTTCTTACAGCCCGCGCGACAACTTCATGCGCATCTCTGAAAGGCAGGCCTTTTCTGACAAGGTAATCAGCAAGATCCGTAGCAGTGGCAAAGCCTTGCTTGGCTGCCTCACGCATTGCATCCTTGTTAACCCGGACGTCCCTCAGCATCTCAGCAAAAATCTCTAAAGTGTCGCCTAAAGTATCTACAGTATCGAAGAGGGGTTCTTTATCTTCCTGGTTATCCTTGTTGTAAGCCAAAGGTTGGGATTTCATCAATGTAAGTAGCCCCATCAGATGACCATGTACTCGACCTGATTTACCGCGGGCCAGTTCTGGAACATCGGGGTTTCTTTTTTGCGGCATGATCGAGGACCCGGTACAGAACGCATCCCCAACTTGTAAAAAAGCAAAGCGAGGGCTCATCCAAAGAATAATTTCTTCGGAAAATCTTGAGATATGAGTCATGATTAATGAGCCTGCAGCACAAAACTCAATTGCAAAATCACGGTCAGAGACGGCGTCTAAAGAATTTAAGCATACGGCCTCAAAGCCAAGTTCATGCGCAACCCACTCGCGGTCGATGGGATAACCTGTTCCAGCAAGAGCAGCAGCGCCCAGCGGCAGCCGATTAATACGTTTTCTGGCGTCTTTAAGGCGCTCACGGTCACGTTCAAACATTTCCACATAAGCCATCAGGTGATGGGCAAAAGAAACCGGTTGAGCAACCTGTAAATGCGTGAAGCCAGGTAGGATGGTATCGGTATGTTGTTCAGCCAAATCGAGCAAGGCTAATTGCAACTTACCTAATTGGGCCATTATGTTGTCAACGGCAGACCGCAAAAAAAGCCGAATATCGGTTGCCACCTGATCATTACGGGAGCGAGCGGTATGTAAGCGCTTGCCAGCATCACCAATCAGCAAGGTTAAGCGACGTTCGATATTGAGGTGAACGTCTTCATCGTCGAGCTTCCATTCAAATTGACCGGTTTGAATTTCAGTAAGGATTTGACTTAAGCCGTGCTCTATCGCTTTGAGGTCATCCGCGGTGATCAATCCTACCCTGCAAAGCATGGCAGCATGCGCTCGGGACCCTTGAATATCAAATTCGGCGAGGCGTTGGTCAAAAAAAACAGATGAGGTATAACGCTTTACTGAATCAGCAATGGGTACAGCAAAGCGACCAGACCAGATTTTATCCATATTGAGGTTAGTATTCGAGAATGGGGGTTATATTCTTTGAGACTTAAAACTTTGACTAAAGTGATATGCGCTAGACAATGGAGATAAAGAGTGAGAAATTTACAAGGTATTGGTAGTCTCAAACAGAGCGACCATAACTATTTAAAATATATTATAGAAGTATTGCCATGAGGAGTTCATAAGAATGATGACTACATCTGATGCTGCAAGCCGAGGTATAACCCCTGAGGAACGAAAGGTAATATTTGCTTCATCCCTTGGTACTGTTTTTGAATGGTACGATTTTTATCTTTATGGTTCATTAGCAGCGATTATTGCTAAACAATTTTTCGCTGGAACCGATCCAAATACAGCATTTATCTTTGCACTATTAGCTTTTGCGGCTGGATTCTTGGTTAGACCCTTCGGTGCGATAGTATTTGGTCGTCTTGGAGATATGGTCGGCCGGAAATATACTTTCCTAGTCACTATCGTGATCATGGGTTTGTCAACCTTCATTGTTGGGCTTTTACCCAACTACGCCAGCATAGGCATTTTGGCTCCCATTGTTCTCATCAGTCTTCGTATTCTTCAAGGTTTGGCCTTAGGCGGGGAATACGGTGGTGCTGCGACCTATGTTGCGGAACATGCCCCACCTGGTAAGAGAGGTGCTTTTACGGCATGGATTCAAACCACTGCGACCATGGGCTTATTCCTTTCATTGCTCGTTATTTTGGGGACAAGAACTGCAGTAGGCGAGGATGCATTTGCAGAGTGGGGATGGCGAATTCCATTCTTGGTTTCTGTTTTTCTTCTGGGAATCTCAATCTGGATCAGGATGTCCATGAACGAGTCACCTGCTTTCCAAAAAATGAAAGACGAGGGAAGTGTCTCCAAAGCACCCTTGACGGAAGCCTTTGGCCAATGGAAGAACGCTAAATTAGTTATTTTAGCGTTGTTTGGTTTGACAGCTGGTCAGGCGGTAGTTTGGTACACGGGCCAATTCTATGCACTTTTCTTCATGACACAGACACTTAAGGTAGACGGTGCTACTGCAAACCTATTAATTGCTGCAGCACTTGCTCTTGCTACCCCCTTCTTTATTGTATTTGGTAGTCTGTCAGACAGGATTGGGCGTAAAAAAATTATCATGGCTGGTTGCGTCATTGCAGCTTTGACATATTTTCCGATTTTCCACGCTCTTACTCATTTTGCGAACCCAGCACTTGAAACCGCACAAAACAATTCACCTGTAGTTGTGACCGCGGATCCATCAGAATGCCAATTCCAATTTAATCCCACTGGAACAAAGAAATTCACTTCTTCATGTGATATCGCAAAGGCAAAACTGGCAGCTGCATCTGTTAATTACCGTAATGAAGTAGCTCCCGCGGGAACAGTTGCTTCAATTAAAGTTGGGGATCAGGTTCTAAGTTCCTATTCTGCAGTGGGTTTACCTAAGGAAGAAGCTGCTGCTAAGGACAAAGAGTTTTCAGGAAATCTGAAACAGATGATCACTGCGGCTGGATATCCCGCTAAGGCGGATAGTGCTCAGATCAACAAACCAGTTGTTCTCCTTCTTTTATTTATCCTTGTTCTTTATGTAACCATGGTTTACGGGCCTATTGCAGC
>Ga0114959_10004940_pt1 | contig 10073 bp, 7 predicted proteins | sample C_130625_EF_Meta_FD_87317 | JGI IMG/M metagenome (GOLD analysis project Ga0114959, IMG submission 87317) | Freshwater microbial communities from Lake Croche, Canada to study carbon cycling - C_130625_EF_MetaG | ecosystem: Environmental > Aquatic > Freshwater > Lake | place: Lake Croche, Canada...
TTTGGTTATAATCTTCCATTTTATCCGGGCATTTGTAAAACACACACCGTGGAAACAGAATCGACAATTCAAAAATGGGGGGAATCACCATTGCGTTATCTTGTTTTTCACAGAAATAAATGACCAGTATGAGATCGTCCGGCGGAATATTGGTCAATAGATTATCCAGCGATTTTCGGTAGTATTCCTTCGTCATAATCGGGTGAAAATACTGTTTGTCTTTGTAATCACCCAGACGGAAATGCATCGAAATCGTTGTTTTGTACTGGTGCATTTTCGTCAGAATCGACGGGTAGGCATTTTTGCATTCCTGTTTTCTCCTGTCCAATCCCACGAGGTCGCGTAAAACCTCGGTTTCGTTATCTTGGAAATAGCGATAACTCTGGAAATAGCCTTGATACATCACCTTTTTGTCGCGCCAGTCTTCATTGTACTCCATCGGTTGATAAGGAAACTGTTCCATCGAGACACGAATTGCCGCCGTTTTCCAATCTTCATCTTCGTCCACATTTTTGGTAAAAGGTTGCAGGTCTTTCAACAATGTCTGCCAAAACGTCTTTCGCAAAACCGAAGTATCCCCGTCCAAACATTCCTTCGATGTAAAGCAAAAGGGTACATTGTGTCGTTTTGCCAAGGACAAAATGGCCAAGATTTGGAAAAGCTGGTTTCCTAATCCGCCTCGCAAATCACACGCAATCATAGTAATGTTTTGATAAGTATTCTTGTAGTTATACCCTTTTTCCTAAAAAGCCTTTTCCAATAATCGAATCAAATGACGAGATTCGATTATCCAATTTTATTTTTTGTTGTTGCTTTTATTATTGCGAGATCTTTGTTCGCGCACGAATATTCTTGAGTGTCCATTTCTCTTTGGTTTCTACTGGCAAAACTGTCATAAAATGACGCTCATATTGTTCAGGACTGTTGTAAAACAGCATATGGGAATCTTTGTTTTTGAAATCACCCACGGCGCGGGTTACCTTGAACAACAAATCTTCATCCGATGAACCCACTTTGTATCCATATTCATATCCACCGGTCGTTGCATTACGAATCAATGCGCCCGGTGTGAGATTGGTATAATAATATTCGATATAGATGTGCGATCCAGTAGGTGTCTTACGGTCCGTCTGAATACAACAGTAACCATTATCTAACGCCTTGTGTTCCATAATAGATACACGATTACGGCGTTCATTGTGACGTTTGGTCTTCTTTGGTATTACATTATCGTATACGTCTGTGATTGCTTCTTGATTCTGGATAGATTCAATATAAGAACCATCATCCATATCATCGGATAGAGTGGGATCGTATCTATCTCCGTAGAACATTGTATCTAGCTAAAAGCCTGGAAAGTTTAAACGCGTGTTGGGTCTGATGTCTGTGTTACCTATACATAGAATATTTTCTTTAATCTCTATTCGTGGATAAATATATTTTGCGATGAGGACCGACCCCGTCCGGTACCGTATTTATACATTTTTCTTTTCAGTCTGTCTAGTATAGAAGAAATCGATTTTGGGAATGTCTGATTTTTATATACAAAATGAAATTCTGCAAAAGATGATCCAACGAGAATATTTTAGTGGAAAAAAATCATCGCGCAATAAATCGCCGATTCGTTTCGATAGTCCAGCTAAACCTCCTTCTTCCTCTTCCTTTTTTTCCTCGTTCTTTACTTCGACGCCTCCTTCTGCCATTGGCGCATCCAATGAATCCATTCCCGTTCAGTCCAAAATTGAGTCTGAAGAAGATTTTGATCTAGAGGAAAATGATACCAAAACAGTATCATTGGCGAGCAAACGCAAAGAAACAGAATACCAAGACCAAGACCAACACCAAGACCAAGACCAACACCAAGACCAACACCAAGACCAAGACCAACACCAAGACCAAGACCAAGACCAAAACCAAAACCAAGACCAAAACCAAATAGAGGACCTTGAAAAAGACCAAAAGAAAGAAGATTCCGACGACAACGACAACGATGATTCCGACGACAACGACGACGACGATGATATTGAATCACCATTTGTACGCAATGCCCCGGATCCTTTTGATTCTCTACCTTTTTTTTACTTGCACCACGATCACGAAAATATGTTGCATAATGATTTTGGGCTATGTATCAATAATGGTATTGTAAATGCCAATACCAACTACAAGGTGTATCTGTGTGGATATAAGAAAAACACAAACTTGGAACTTCCTTTTATTCAGTATTTGCTTTTTCTCAAAAAAGATGCCTTTCAATTTCCATTCTTTTCCTTCCAATCAAGCAAAAACGTGCAAAAAGATGAAGACGAAGAAGTCGATCCTGAAAATATCTATTTTGTAAATCAATGCACAGAAGAAATCTTGAAATTCGCCGAGCCGGATTCTGAAAATGCGTTCCAAGATGCCTACAAAGGTTTCGTCGTGGATCAGAAAAACAATTCCGTCTTGTATGTATTTTTTGACATATCGGGGTTTGATCTATCCGAGGAAACACGTGATAATACAACGTCTGAGTCTCCACCAATTTGGGGGACCTTGGATGAAATCTTGGTTTCACGAAAAATGCTCAATCTTCCGGTAGATCCCACAGTGTACGGCGTCTTTGAGCAGAATCGGGACCTCTGTTTTATGAAAAACAAGGATGGGATCATCTTGGAAAATCCGTCGGTACTCTTCATCTGTAAAATGGAAAACAATCAATACGTCAATGTATTCAATACAGACAGCGACAACATTTCATTGATCGACGAACAAATTGACCATCCGGTCTTTGGTCAATTTTCCTTTTTCACGGTAGATCCCATTGTTTCTTCCCCGGATATGTCTATTCTGAAAATTCAGAGATATGCGTGTTTTTTCATACAACCAACTTATATTTTGCAAGACATTCATACTTTTCTTACGCCACAATTGCCAAACAATACAATTGTATCAAATATATTTTCGTATCTTAAACCCAAATCGGAACCGGAATCGGAACCGGAACCGGAACCGGAAGCGGAAACGGAACCGGAACCGGAAACGGAACCGGAAACGGAACCCAAACCGGAATCGGAAACGGAATCGGAAACGAAACCTGTCATCAAGGGTTCAGGAAACGCTCCTAAAAAATCGACCCTACATCCAATTCGTCAAACATTGAAATCGATTCTTGGTCCAATGGGAACTTGGATAGACCCCGACTCTTCCAAACCACCCGAGACTCCTTCATCTGCAGCTCCCGTTTTGGAAAAAGAAGCCCCCAAGTCGAAAAAAGAAACAGAATCTTTAGAGACAACAATGGACCAAAAAATGGCATCGGAACCAACCCCGGAACTGGCAAATGAAGATGACGACGAACAGATGCCCTTTTTATCAAAAGAACTCATTGAAGAAGAATTGGATGAATTGAAACACAAAGAAACGGGATGCATTTATTATCAAGATAAGATCGGAGACAGACTCGTTTCCTTTTGGTGCATCAAATCACCAAATCATTTTACTGAAATATAGTATACTATTTATTCAAAAAATATTCAATGCCGCCCAAGAAAGACAATAATCGAATCGAAAACAATAACCCCAATCTCTTTCAACTGATAACGAACCAAATAAGGGTTATTTTGCAATGGATGTATAAATTGGCTGAAAATATTGCCCATTATTTTGGTTATCTACAAAAACCCGGTATCAATGTTATTGTGAGCATTCTCTTTCTCTTTATTCTTGGCAAAATGTACAAATCTTTAGCAAAATCTTATTATGAAAACTATCATTCCACCATCTTTCGGTTTTGTGTAGGATGGTGGGTGTTTTTCTTGATGGTGATTGTCGTTTTGAACACCCTTTTTTCGTTCTGGTAATTGACAACTATTGTAAAAAAGTATTTTTTTACAATAATAACCCTAACCCCACCTTTATTCCGAATCATTGTAGTGTGTCGCGATAAATTCTTGGACAAGGTCATTGGACAACTTGTCGGCAAAATGCTGAACAATGTCTTCGGTCAGAGGTCTTCTCCCCTTGTTTTCCGTAAAAGAAGCAATGTAGATCCATATTTGATTGAATCCTTCACTATGCAATCGCGTTTGCTCTTTCCATTCTTCGAATCGGTTCAGGCTTTCCGATTGAAGCTCGTCGATCTTGTTCCGACTTTCTTCGTGGAGGGATTCTAGCCGACGCACGTTTTCTTCAATGATTCGATTGTATTCTTCCATCATCTTGTGTTTTTCCGTCTTGGACTCTTCAATCAAACGCAGTCTTTCGGTATGGGCATCGTCCATCAATCGCTGCTTTTCCGTATTGGCCTCCTCCATCAACCGCTGTTTTTCCAACTTCTCTTGTTCGTTCGTTAGTTGAAATTCGTGAATCAGTTTCTGAATGAGTTTCTCTTTTTCTTCAATTTGGGCCAAGGCGCTGCTTTTTTCTTGATTGAAAAACTCTTGTTCCTTTTGAATGAGTTCTTCGTAATGCTGCGAAACCTGCATCTCAATCTGATTTTCAATATCCGACTGGTTGTTTTTGTCATTTGTGTCGACGGGATTCTTGTACCACCTGTGGCGATTTTCCTCGGCGGAAACAATAATGTCGCAAATGTCGGGTTTGTTCAGCTTTTCAAACATTTCACGGCGCATAATATCCGCGTGGTTCATCGGTCGCTTCTTTTTCTTTTTGTTCACGGACAAATCATCTAAATTCATCCGGCCGTTCAGATCCGTATCAACCGGTGAATGATCTTCCGCATCGGATTCGTCGGTTTCCGTTAAACAATCCGTTTTGCAACGAACGCACGCCGCCAAACAACGCATCACCATTTTGCAAATTTCCACGGTTTGGTAAGTATACGTGATTCCGGAAAAGGTCCGTTTGAAATCATCGACCACGCGTTGGGGAATTGACGGCGAGGTTTCCATCAAACGGTCGAATTCGTCGCGGTTGTATTTGATGAATAACCCGGCGTCGGCGCGTTCTTTGGGATCTTTTGCCAATTCAATGCGAATATTGCGCGCGTATTTGTCCCACGCAATCGCAGCAACGCGATGCGATTCGTTGAGCTCGGATATTTTGAGGTATTGCTGAATCGTCGTCAAAATGCCGATGAAAATATTGATCGAGCCGATCACCATCGGAGCAAAAGTTTGGTATTCCGGTGGAATACTCGTTTGAGCAAAAGATGCCGTACCACTAATGGTCGACAAGATAATGGCGGGAATCGTATACCAGGCGTGCATACGCGAGTAAATACAGTGGGCGCGATAGTTTAACCATTTGTAACATTGGGCAATGTCGCACCATTCGACCAAGATTTTCTCATTCTCAGGCGACCATTGTATGGGATGTTTCGATTGAGGAATGGCGGTCTTTGTGTTTGCATTGCTGACATTGCTTCCTTGGTCTTCTTGGCCAATTTCACTAACACTATCTTTGGGTAAAGAACGCATTGAGGGTGAACGCACTATTTTGTTTTTCGATTCATCGATTTTGGCTTTCATTTTTTCTTTCAATTGTTGACTCATTGGGTGGTATATACTATAGTTTGAAAAAAAGAATAGGCTACTTTTATTGGTTTGGTTTATGAAATTCGATGGCCACAAACCAAACAATGCATCAAAATGCATTATTATCACTACGGATTCGGATTGGATTGAATGTCCGATTGTTGTAAGCTGGCAATGATCTGTTCTTGTTCTTGAATCTTGGACATCAACATCTGAATTTGATTGTCTTTTTGATTGAATAATTCAATTATTTCGTTTGGAGTCAGAATTTTTTGTTCTCCCGTTTCCGTTGTCATAACCACGTGTTTCGGTTGCTGAGAAGCGCGTTTCTCTGCCTCTTCTGCCCGTTTTTTCTCAATTTCTTTGATCTGTTGAATGACATCGGGTTTCGACGAAATGTTTCCCGGTTCGTATTTTGCCAAGAGAGGGTCAATATCACGCATAAAAAAATCGTATGTAGTTTGCTCTTTGGGCAAATGGATAAAATCCTCGACCCGTTTATTCGACTCTTGGAAACACTTGTTCGGCGGCTGTTCCAAAAGTTTCCGTTTATCAAACGTGTTTTGTTCGTGCGAAAATACTAAAATCGTCTTCATCGGATTCAACTGAACAAAGGGTACCGTATAATCCTTCAAAAACGCCTTCTCCTCTGCCAATGCAGCCTCACTTTCATATTGGGTTTGCTCCAACAGTTCGCGACGGAAAGCAAAAGTTCCCGCTGTCGCGTGATTCGGGCCATACGGCCCGCACTGATACATCTTTTGAATATGTTTGAAATACAAGTACATCTCGCTTGATCCAGCGCAAAGCGCCTTGGGATTTCGCTGCAGGGTTTCCACCGCGTGCTCAATACGTTCCGGTGGATAATAATCGTCGTCATCCATATAGACAATGATCGACCCCTTGGCTTTCTGGTGCATATAATTACGTTTGGCACCCAGAGTCAGCTTGGTATCCAATGCAAAATACTGGATTTGGGGAATTTTGGAGGCGGATACCAAGTCCGCTATTTTGTCCGTTCCATCATCTACAATGATCCATTCCACGCGCGATTTGGGGTAGGTCTGGTTTCGAAAGCAGTCAAACATTATAGGAATAAAGGGTCGACGATTGAATGTGGGAGTGCAGACACTCACCATTGGATAATGTTTTTTCCCCGAAGTTTTTCCCATTTTGTACAGAAATAGGACAAAATCTTTACACTCTTGAACATTTAAAATGGTACAATTTTAAGTCGTTTCACTTTAGATAATTTAATCTCTATTCGTGGATAAATATATTTATCCACGAAAAGGATATATATATGCTACCCGAGGTTTTTTAGTCAATTGGCTACAAAACCGCAGATAGACCTTAAAATTGCTTGATTACTTGTTTCTCTACATAAATAACTTGGTCCTTCTAATTTATTTATTGCTGCTTCTGCTATTTTGTAGATATTGGATGAACCATTTCGGTTTCTGTTACATAAACCACATCCGCTTTTACAGCGTAGTAGTCCATGAACCAACCTAATATCATCATTATTTGGTCTTGGATTTTTTCTTACAATAAATTTCTCACATAATCCACCGTTACAATTGGAACATTTACAGGAACTTCTGAATTCATAATACTAAAAACAATATAAAAAATTAATTGATTTATTAACTGAAATAATGGAAAAAAGTGATATAGATGATATAATTATTAATGCTCTATTAAGTATCGGTTATTCAACAATACATGAATATTATAGTAAAACGAATGAACAACCAAAAATTACATATAACTTAATAGCAAAACAATCATTGGGGCAAAAATTATTAAGATTACACAAAGGCTCACCAAAGAAAATTTTTGAAGATAATTATCCTAATTATCAATGGGGATTACTTCATTTTAGAAAGCCAAATCGCGAAAAAAATGACCGTGAAAAAAATAGACAGATATTATTGAAAAGTATAATCAAATGTGGTTTTGCTTCTTTTGAAAATTATTATAATACTTGTTTAGATATAGATAACAAAAATAAAATAGGGTATTATGAAATAATGAATGAACTAGGAGGAAGTGGCATATTATCTAATTGTCAACGTTCTCCTTTAATAGTTTTTCAAACATGGGTAGATGAGTATATATGGAATGGGTATATGTTTAAAAGATTACCTCTTAATTTTTATAAAGATGATGAAAATTTGAAACAATGGTTTTGTGAATTTGAAAATGAACATAATATAAAAAATCCAGATGATTGGTATAAAATTTCAAGTTATCAAATTATATCAAAAAATAAGGGTAATACAATTTATGGAAATTATTTCGGTTCATCTATGATAAACATCATGAAATATTTATATCCAACATATAATTGGTTAGAGTGGTTAATTGAAAATGGAGCACCTAATGGATTTTGGAAAGAACACAAAAACTGTAAAAAATATTTACTATGGTTGGGTGAAATTTTAGAATTTACAAATTATGACGATTGGTATAATTTATCTGGACGAACAATTATTGATAATCACGGAAGTGGATTATTTGATAGATACAATAATAATATATATAATTTGATTTCCAGCATATTTAACGATAAAGAAGATTGGGACAAAAATGGATTTATCAGACACAAAACTGAAAAAAGATATGGTGAATATCTTAATTCGATTAGCGAAATAAAATATGGCAGATATTGCATAGATAATTGTATTAATATACGTCATCTCCCATTTGATTTTGGAAATGAACAATCTTGTGATATTCATGAAGTTGATGGTGAACAACATTTTTATGATTGCAATTATTTTAATTCAAAATATAGAGATGTTCAAAAAAGAGATATTAAGAAAATATTGGATGCGTTAGCAATTAATAAAAAAATAATTCGTATTTGTCAAATTGATGTTTATTTGAATAGAATAAACTGGAAAAAAATTATTAAAAATTTGTTGACTACTATAAATGATGATGACACCCAGGTTTATTTTGTATCATTAAACCAAAATTTATATAAAAATCATATTGAATTATTGTTATCTAAAAATCCTAATGTAAAATACAAAATTATAACTGCCGCTGTGTAAAGACATAAATTTGTGTCCTAATATTCTTCTTGTTTTCGGTAAAATGATAGTCTACACTCACCATACCATACCATATTATATTTTGATTTTATCAAAGTTTTATTATAGATGACCATGGTCTCTTTATCCTTTCTGGATCTCCTGCTGCTTTCATACCATTACTCTCTATTCGCGGATAAATATATTTATCCGCGAATAGATATTATTCCTTATAATTTTTTAATTTACGTTTCCTACTTGATAGCAAAAGCGCATATCATTTTTTCACAGCCGCTCGCATTTTCTTGGTTTTACGATGGGTTGACGTCGATCCGCTCGATGCCGCGTTTTGTCCACGTCGCCGTTGGGTGTTTACCATCTTTTTGTTCTCTGCATCCCATTTCAAATTCGCCGTCTTCTTGATTTTCGACTCCGGATACAGGCGCGAAACCAACTGGAACATTTCGCGAATGTTCAACTGCGATGCGTGTATTCTGGGGTCGACATTGTTCTTTAGCCATAATCCGACTTCATCTTTGAAGTACCGGTTTTCTAGCAAAATCGTATCCTTTTTCAATTCAAATGTCGTAGTGACGGTATCGATCCGTCCGGCCAAGAGCCAGTCATTGTCATTCTCGGGATCTTTCGGATGTTCGAAGTGGGTAAAATAGGAACTCAAGGAATACAATGGATCGCCATAATGTTCGTAGGTTTTTGTCAAAACCGTATTCAATCCGTCGCCGTATATATAATTGCCCTGTTCATCGAATTCGTCTTCTTGGAAATCGGCAAAATCAAAGAGTGGTTTCAAAACAGAGGGTTGATAGAAAAAGGCGTGCAGTTTCTTGGGAGATTTCACTTTGTACTCCTTTTGAAAAATCTCCTTGATTCGCACATAATAGTCATAATTGGTGTGTCTGGATGCAAACGTCAAATAATCCTTCAAATAACTTTGGCTCTCTTTCGAGAGTATGTCGCTGTGGAAATGAAGATAGTAGTACATTTTGTAAAACATCATATATACGTAGCACTTGACGGTTTTGCCCATTGTGTCCATTCGAATGGGATGTTTTGCAGTTTCGTTGTATTTGGCAATGAGTCCGTCCACTATCTTTTCAATATTCACCAAGTCTGCCAGTTCCTTTCGGTGATCCCGGATGGCAAATTTGCCACGTTTAAAGTCGTCTTCGACTTGGACAATCTGTTTCATAATTTCAATGGCATCCGAAGCGAGACAGCGAAACGTCATTTGCGGTATGAATACCGCATCCATCAGACTTTGTGAGCGCCGGGTGGATGACCAATAGTCGTGATCATAGGTGTCCATATAGTACAAATTCGTCTCTGGTTTGTGATACAATCTTCGGCGTTTTTCCAATTTCCCCACCGTTTTATAGTCTTCGCCATCGAGCATTAAGAGCGTTCCCTTGATTTTGTCCAAATTACCAAGATGGTCCAAAATACGACTGCACGCATCGACAAAGGTTTCCAAGATAATATTCACATTCTCTTTTTGCGGTTTGTAATATGTTACGACGTACTCGACTCCCGAAAA
>Ga0114959_10004941_pt1 | contig 10072 bp, 8 predicted proteins | sample C_130625_EF_Meta_FD_87317 | JGI IMG/M metagenome (GOLD analysis project Ga0114959, IMG submission 87317) | Freshwater microbial communities from Lake Croche, Canada to study carbon cycling - C_130625_EF_MetaG | ecosystem: Environmental > Aquatic > Freshwater > Lake | place: Lake Croche, Canada...
CCCTATTCCATCCGCGCGCCGGAGATCTTCACCATCTCCTCGAACATCGGGCGCTGCGCCGCCGCCCATTCGGCGGCCTTTTCCGGGCTCGACCAGACGCATTTCGCCCCGGTCTGGACGAAGCGCTGCTGCACCGTGGGGTCCTCGGCCACCGCCTTCATGGCGGCGTTCACCTTCTCGATAATCGGGCGCGGCGTGCCCGCCGGCGCCACCCAGGTGCACCAGGACGTCACGACAAAGTCCTTGGCCCCGGCTTCCGCCATGACGGGGATCTGCGGCAGGGTCGGCCAGCGTTCCGGGCTGGTCACCGCGAAAGCCTTCAGCCGCCCTTCGGCGATCACCGGGATGTAGCTGGCCAGATTATCCAGGGCGAAGGTCAGGTCGCCCGACAGCATCGCCGGGATCACCTGCGCCGCACCGCGGAAGGGCACGTGCTGGCCATCCAGCTTGAAGCGATCGCAGAAATTCGCCCCGCAGAGATGCGCCGTGCTGCCCACCCCGGGGGACCCGAAGCTGACGCCCTGCTTGCGCTCCTTCGCCCAGGCCACGAACTCCATCAAGGTATTCGCCGGGCAATGCTGGGCGGAGACGACGAAGACGTTCGGCAGCTCCCAGTGCATGGAAATGATGTCGAAGTCCTTCACCGGGTTGAAGGGCAGCTTGCCGTAAAGGAATTGCGCGATGGACAGGTTGGCGACGGTGGCCGGCCCCTGGGTGTAGCCATCCGGCGCGGCGCGGGCGATCGCCTCCATGCCGATATTCCCGGTGGCGCCGGGCCGGTTTTCCAACACGTAGCTTTGGCCCAGCTTGGGGCCCAGCTGTTCGGTCAGCAGCCGCGCCAGCACATCGGTAGACCCGCCGGGCGGCCAGGGAATCACCGCGCGGATCGGCCGGTTCGGCCAATCGCCCGCGGATTGCGCGAAGGCAGGCAGCGCCAGCCCGAGGAGCGGGGCGGCAAGCAACGGTCGGCGGCGGATCATAACCCTATCTCCCTGGCGCGCCCCGGCCCGTGAAAGCCCGGGCCGGCAGCCCATGAGCATGCCCTTCAGGCGAAAGCGGCGGCAAGGCCGGTGAACATCGGCAACCCATCGGTGCCGTCGATCAGCGGGTCCACCTGGTTTTCCGGATGCGGCATCAGGCCGAAGACCCGCCGATTGGCCGAACAGAGGCCGGCGATGTTGCGCTGGCTGCCATTGCGGTTGGCCGCCGGGCTCACCGCGCCGTCGGGCGTCGCATAGCGCAGCACGACGCGACCCTCCGCCTCCAGCGCATCCAGCGTCGCGGCATCGGCGAAGTAGTTGCCATCGCCATGCGCCATGGTGGCGCGGAACACCGCGCCCGGCGCGAAGCCGCGGGTGAAGGGGGTATCGGCGCGCTCGACACGCAGGTGGCAATCCATGGACAGGAATCGCAGCGCGGCGTTCTTCAGCAGCGCGCCCGGCAGCAACTGCGCCTCGCACAGCATCTGGAAGCCGTTGCAGACGCCCAGCACATGCCCACCGCGCGCGGCGAAGTCATGGATCGCGCGCATGATCGGCGATTGCGCCGCCATGGCGCCGCAGCGCAGGTAATCGCCATAGGAAAACCCCCCGGGCAGCACCACCAGATCGAGCCCCGCCGGCAGCGCCGTGTCGCGGTGCCAGAGCATGGCCGGCGCCCGGCCGGTGGCGCATTTCAGCGCCAGCGCCATGTCGCGTTCGCGGTTGGTGCCGGGAAAGGTGACGATCGCGGCTTTCATTGCTGCACCACCTTCAACCAATGCAGCCCGCCGAGCAGCAGGATGGTGGCGAGCGAAGCGGCGGTCGCGGCGGTGACCCAGCGATTCAAGGCGCGCTTCTGGGTGGCGACCCAGCCGGCCGGGCGGGCGGCGCGCACCGCCGGGATGCGGGCTTCCCGCCAGCGCAGGACGGTGGCGATCAGCACCGTCAGCACCGCCAGGATGACCAGGGAAAGCTTGATCACGCGATCTCGACCCGGAAGCTTTCGATCACCGTATTGGCCAGCAGCTTGCGGGCCATCTCCTCGACAGCGGCCTTGGCGCGGGCGGGATCGGTCTCGGCCACTTCCAACTCGATCAGCTTGCCGGCGCGGACCTCGGCAACGCCGGCGAAGCCGAGGCCGGCCAGCGCCTGGCCGATCGCCTTGCCCTGCGGGTCGAGCACCCCGGCCTTCGGCATGACGGTGACGCGAAGCTTCATGGTGGCGGTCCCTATTGCATCAACTCGGGACCGCGCAGGTCCCGGATACCAGCCTCGGGCAGGATGCCGAGGCGCCGGGCGACTTCCTGGTAGCCCTCCTCGACCTTGCCGAGATCGCGGCGGAAGCGGTCCTTGTCCATTTTCTCGCCGGTCTTGCTGTCCCAGAGCCGGCAATTATCGGGGCTGATCTCATCGGCCAGCACCACGCGCAGGTCGTCATTCTCATACAGCCGGCCGAATTCCACCTTGAAGTCGACCAGCGTGATGCCGACGCCAAGGAACAGACCGCTGAGGAAATCATTGATGCGGAGCGTCAGGGCGACGATGTCGTCGATATCCTGGGTGGTGGCCCAGCCGAAGGCGGTGATGTGCTCCTCAGAGACCAGCGGGTTCTGCAGCCCGGGGTTCTTGTAGTAATATTCGATGATCGAACGCGGCAGCCGCGTGCCCTCGGCGATGCCCAGCCGGGTGGACAGGCTGCCGGCGGCGACGTTGCGGACCACCACCTCCAGCGGGATGATCTCCACCTCGCGGATCAATTGTTCGCGCATGTTCAGCCGGCGGATCAGGTGCGTCGGCACGCCGATCTCCATCAGCCGGTTCATCAGGTGTTCGCTGATGCGGTTGTTCAGTACGCCCTTGCCGGTGATGATGCCCTTCTTCTGGGTATCGAAGACATAGGCATCGTCCTTGAAATACTGCACCAGGGTGCCGGGTTCCGGCCCCTCGAACAGGATCTTGGCCTTGCCTTCGTAAAGCTGCCGGCGTCGCGCCATGGTACGGGGATTCCTCGGCTCGGCCGCGCCCCCCCGGGCCAGGCGCGGGGCAGAGGGGCGGGGGGCGATGATTCGCCATGCCGTTATAGCAAGCGGGGCCGGGCGCCGCCACTTGTGGCGCCCATCCAACATCCCTGTGCCGCCAGCCGCCCGGCCATGGCATAACGGGTGCCTCTCTCGGGACCTGCCCCATGCGCCTGATCCTCGGCCTGCTCGCCCTGCTTGCCTGTGTCATGCCGGCACAGGCGGATGGCTTCGACCTGCCCGGCCTGGCCGGCGATGCCGCCCGCTACCAGGAGGAGCTGCGCCGCAAGCTGCCCCCCGCCGGCATGGCCGCCCCGGCCCGCGCCGCGGCCGAACAGCGCGCCCGCGCCGCCGAACAGAAGGGCGATTGGACCGCCGCCGCCGCTGCCTGGGAAGAACGCCTCGGCGGCGCCGGGGATGCCGGGCCGGAGCTGTGGCTGGCGCTGGCCCGCGCCCAACTGGCCCGCACCCCGCCCGCGGCAACGCGCGCCCTGGAGGCCGGCTGGATCGCCTTCCAGGCCGCCCCGCCCGCCGCGGGGGAAATCCCGGCTTTGCTCATCATCGCGGAAGCGGTGCAGAAGCTCGGCCGCCCGACGCAGCAGCAGGCCGCGCTCGCCGCCGTGGTCGAACGCGCACCGGCCGAGACGCGCTACCAGCAGATGCTGACCGAAGCCCGCCGCGCCGCCGGGCTGCTGGTCGCCGGCGTGACCACGGAGCCGGAAGCCGAGCCGGCCCGCGCCTGCCTGCGCTTCACCATCCCGCCCAGCCGGCGGACCGATTGGCAGCCGGGCGACTGGGTGCGGGCCGAGCCGCCGGTCCAGGGCCTCACCGTGCTGCGGGACGGCGAGCAGATTTGCGTCGCCGGCCTGCCGCATGGCCGCACCACGCGGCTGATCCTGCGCGCCGGCCTGCCGGGGGAAGATAATCTCCGCCTCATGGCCGAAAGCGCGCAGGCGGTGGCCATGCCGAACCGCGACCCGCGCATCGCCTTCGACGCCAATCGCTTCCTGCTGCCGCGCGGCCAGGCGCCACAACTCGGCGTGACCACGGTGAATATCGGCACGCTGGCGCTGAAGGTGGTCAAGGTCAGCGAGCGCAACCTCGCCCGCTTCGGCCGACAGGCCTGGACGGTGGGTGAGCCGCTGACCGGCTATGCGGCGACCGATGTGGCGGAAAGCTGGGGCGCGACGATCTGGTCCGGCCGGGTGGAATTGCCGCCCTTGGTGCCGAACCGGCAGACCCGCAGCGTCATCCCCCTGCCCGAGGGCCTGGCCGCCGCCGGACCCGGCATGTACGTGCTGCTCGCCAGCCCCGGCGATGGCACCCGCGCGGACGCCGTCGCACTGCCGGTGCTGGTCACCGATCTCGGGCTTACCGCCTGGCGGGGGCGGGAGGGGCTGGCAGCGCAGCTTCGCGCGCTTGGCACCGGCCGGCCCATCGCCGGCGTGCGGCTGCGCCTGCTGGCCAACGGCAACGACATCCTGGCGGAGGCGAGCACCGATGCCGACGGCATCGTGCGCTTCGCCGGACCCTTGCTGCGCGGCACCGGGCCGATGGCGCCACGCGCCGTGCTGGCCGAACGCGGCGATGATCTGGTGGCGCTCGACCTCGATGCCGCCGCCTTCGACCTCAGCGATCGTGGCGCTGGCGGCCTGCCCAATGCCGGCCCACTGGACGCCTATACCTGGCTGGATCGCGGCATCTACCGGCCGGGGGAGACGGTGCAGGCCATGGTGCTGCTGCGCGATGCCGCCGGCACGCCCCAGGACGTGCCGGCGCGGCTGCGGGTGAAGCGCCCGAATGGCAGCCTGTTTGCCGAAACGGTCCCGGCGCGCGGTCCCGGTGCCGCGCTGCATTGGGCGATCCCGCTCGATCGCGGCGCGACCGCCGGGCTCTGGACACTGGAGATTCTCGCCGATCCGGCGGCGCCGCCCATTGGCACGACGCGGTTTCGCGTCGATGCCTTCGTGCCCGAACGGCTGGAGGTGAAGGCCGGGCCACCGCCCGCCCCGCTCGCCATCGGCCAGCCGCTCGTGGTCCCTATCGAGGCGCGCTTCCTGTACGGCGCGCCCGCCGCCGGGCTGGGCGGGCAGGCGAGCCTGCGCCTGCGCACCGACCGCGCCCCCTACCCGGCCTTCAAGGACTACCTGTTCGGCCTGGCCGATGAGGAGTTCGCGCCCGACCTGCTGAACTTCGACATCCCCGCCCTGGATGCGAACGGCAAGGGCGCCGTGACCCTGGCCCTGCCCCGCGCACCGGATACCACCCGCCCGCTCACCGGCGCGCTGGAGGTGCGGATCGATGAGCCGGGCGGGCGGGCCTCGCGCACCGAAATCGCCCTGCCGCTGCGCCCAGCCGGCATGCAGATCGGCATCCACCCGCGCTTCCCCGATGGCGCGGTGAACGCCAATACCGAAGCCGGCTTCGACATCATCGCCCTCGATCCCGAAAACCGCCCCGTCGCCGCGAAGCTGCGCGCCCGGCTGGTGCGCGAACGCCCCGATTGGCGAATGGTGATCCGCAACAGCGCCGCCCGTTATGAGACGGTCTGGCGCGATGAGCCGGTGGACAGCGCCGAGCTCACACTGGCCACGACGGGACCGACGGGCTTCGCCCGCACCCTGCCCTTCGGCCGCTATCGGCTGGAGGTGAGCGAGCCCGCCGGGCTGGCCATCACCTCCGTCCGCTTCCGCGCCGGCTGGGCGGAAAGCGTCGCCGCCGAGGTCCCGGACAAGGTCGATCTCGCCGCCGACAAGCCGCGCTACCTGCCGGGTGAGCGGGCGAGGCTGCGGATCACCCCGCCCTTCGCCGGGCCGGCGAGCCTCGCCATCCTGACCGACCGGCTGGTCACGATCCGCGATCTCGAGCTGCCCGCCAGCGGTGCCGAGGTCGAAGTGCCGATCGATCCCGCCTGGGGGGCGGGCGCGCATATTGCCGTCACCGTCTATCGCCCGGGGGAAGCGCGCGATGGCGTCCCCGCCCGCGCGCTCGGCCTGGTGTGGCTGCAACTGGACCCGGCACCACGGCAGATGGCGGTGAGCATCGACGCCCCCGCGCAGATCCGGCCGAACCGGCGGCTGGAGGTGCCGATCCGCGTCACCAATGCCGGGCCGCAAGCGCAGGTCACGCTGGCCGCGGTAGATGAGGGCATCCTTCGCCTGACCCGCTTCGCCAGCCCCGATCCGTTGGCTTATTTCATGGGCCGGCGGGCGCTCGGCGTCGATATCCGCGACGATTACGGCCGGCTGATCCCGCCGCCCGAAGGCGTGCTGGCCACGCTGCGCCAGGGCGGCGACGGCTTCCTGCCGGGCGCCATCGACATCCCCCAGCGCACCGTCGCGCTGTTCAGCGGCCCGGTCGCGCTCGGCGCCGATGGCAGCGCGACGATCGCGCTCGACATCCCCGATTTTGCTGGCGAGTTGCGGCTGATGGCGGTGGCCTGGGCGGGCGAGAAGCTCGGCAGTGCCAACCGGCCATTGACGGTGCGCGACCCGGTGATCGCCGAAGCGCTGCTGCCGCGTTTCCTGGCGCCGGGCGATGAGGCGCGGCTGCCGGTGCTGCTGCATAATCTGGACCTGCCGGCGGGCGAGGTGACGGCGACGCTGACCGCGAGCGGCGCCATCGAACTGGCCGGGGCAGCGCGTCTTGCGGCGACGCTGGCGCCACAGGCCCGCGCCCTGCCGGCCAGCGCGATCCGTGCGCTGGGCACTGGTGAGGGCGTGCTGCGCCTCGCGGTCAGCGGCCCGAATGGCTTCAGCGCCACGCGCGAAAGCCGGATCACCGTCCGCTCCTCCCGCGCCCCGGTGAATGAGGCGAGCGCGGTGGAGATTGCCCCGGGCGCCGAGGCGCGGCTCACCCCCGCCACCGCCGCCTTTGTGCCGGGCAGTTGGCGCGCCACGGCACGGCTTGGCGGGCCGGTGCGCTACGACGCCGCCGGCCTGCAACGGCTGCTGGAGGCCTATCCCTTCGGCTGCCTGGAACAGACCGGCGCGCAGCTGCTGGCGCTGGCCGCCTATCCGGCCGATGCGGCGATGCCGGCGGAGCAAGCCGGGCGGCTGCAACAGGCGGTGCAGGCGGTGCTGGGCAAGCAGCGCTTCGATGGCGGCTTCGGCCTGTGGTCGGCGCAGGATGCCGCCGAGCCCTGGCTGGGCAGCTTCGCGGTGGAGGGTTTGCTGCGCGCCCGCGCCGCCGGGGCCGCGCTGCCGCCTGCTGCTCTGGACGCCGCCCTGGCCCGCATCGCTGAGGATGCCGAGGCCAGCGAGCCGGACAGCGCCGAGGAGCGCGCGGCGCAGGCCTATCGGCTCTATGTGCTCTCGCTCGGCGGGCAGCCGCGCCTGGGCGCGGCGCGGCGGCTGCTCGAACAGTTGGATGATTTGCCGACACCGCTGGCCAAGGCGCAGCTCGGCGCCGCCTTCGCCCGGGCCGGCGATACGGCGCGGGCGGAACGGGCGCTGGGTGCCGCCTTGGGCGGGCCGGCGCGGCAGCGCTGGGGGTATGATTACGGCAGCCCAACGCGCGATGCCTTCGCCGTGACCCTGCTGCTGGCCGAAAGCGGCGTGCTGGCGGACCGGCTGGCGGCCCAGCGCGGCCGCCTGCCGGGCGCCGATCTCAACATCAATCTGTTGAGCACGCAGGACCAGGCCTGGGGCGTGGCGCTGGCGGGCGGGCTGGGGCGCACGGGCCAGCCGGTGCGGATTGCGACCGGCGGGCGCGAGTTGACCGGCGTTGCGGTGACCTTGCCGCTGACCGGGCCGACGACGGTGCGCAATCTGGGCACGGCGCCGGTCACGGCGCTGCTTTCGGTCGGCGGCATTCCTGCCCAGCCCCTGCCAGCGGGGCGGGATTCGATGCGGATCGGGCGGCGCTTCCTCGACCTTGCCGGCCAGCCGCTCAACCTCGATACGCTGAAGCAGAATCAGGTCTTCGTGCTGCAATTGCTGGGGCGTGGGGAGTTGGGCGAGGCGCAGCGGACGCTGATCCAGCAGGGCCTGCCGGCCGGGTTGGAGACTATGGGCGCGCTGCCGGCGGGCGACGTGCCAGGCATGCCCTGGCTGGGCAAGCTCAGTACGACGGCCGCGGTGCCGGCGCTGGATGACCGCGTGGCGGCCGCGGTCGACATCACCGCCGAGGCGCCGGAGATCCGCGTCGCCTTCACCATTCGCGTCGTCACGGCAGGGAATTTCGAGCTACCGGGCGCACAGGTAGAAGACATGCAACGACCTTCCGTGTATGCGAGACAGAACGGCGCGCGTCTTGCGATCGCGCCGGCGGATTGAGGAGCGCGTCACCCATGGCCACCCGGACCACGACCACCACCAAGCCCCGCAAGGCCCCCACGAAGACCGCAAGCCCGGCGAAGCCCGCCAAGCGCCCGGCGAAAAAGGCACCGCGGGGTGAGGCGCGGCTGCTGAATCTGACCGAGCGGGAACTGGTGGCGATGGTCCGCCCCTCCGTCATCGGTGAGATGAGCGCGACCGAGCTGAAAGCCGCCCAGCTGCGCCTGCGCGCAGCACGCGACCGCGCCCGGCGGATCGCCCGCACCCAGGAACGTCAGCTTGCTGGTGAGGCGGCGCCGCGTCGGCGCCGCACGGTGCGCGACACCACCGGCAGCGTCGGCAAGGTGGAAGTGCTGCTGAAGGCGCTGGATGGCATCGCCGCCGAGGTGAAAAGCCGCCGCAAGCCGACCCAGGCCGAGATCGCCCGCAAGGCGCTGGCGATGAAGAAGGCCACGCAAGGCGCCAAGCGCCCGGCCGCCGGCCGCACGCCCAAGCGCGCCGCCGCGGCCAAGCCCGGCACCAAGCCAACCAAGCGGATCAGCGGCCCGCGCAAGGGCGCCGTCTCCGCCAGCGGCAAGCGGGCCCAGGCAAAGCGCGACGGGCGCTGACCGGCGCCCGGCCGGGGCGTTTGAGCGGGATGCGTTAAGGCGGATTCGCCGAAGGCGCTGACTCCCGCGACCGAACAAAGGCTAGAGCGCGATGCGTTGAGGCGGCATCGCCGAAGGCGCTGAATCGCGCGATCCAACAAAGGCTAGAGCGGGCTGCGTGAACGCCTGTGAACGCAGCACGCTCTAGCGCAGGGTGCGTGAGCGAGTGCGAACGCAGCATGCTCCAGAGCAGCCTCCGTTCGGATGGATCGCGCGGTGATCCATCCGAACGGAGATAAGCTGCTCTGGAAACACTGGTTTCCAGAGGAAGAAGTCCGTTCAGCCGAGTCCGTCGGAACGGATATGGCTCCAGCCGATCAACTCTCCGTAGGTTGCCCCCGCGCCGCGCCAATCTGGCGCGCGGCGCGGTCATCATGCGCCTTGGCCACCGCCCCTCGCGGCCGCCCGACGCAGGAGAGCAGGATGAACGCGCACGATCTGATGACCACGGGCCTGGTCGTGGTTCCCCCGGACATGCCCGTGAGCGCCGTGGCAGAGCTGCTCGCCAGCCGCAGCATTTCCGCCGTGCCGGTGACGGCGCCTGACGGGACGCTGCTGGGGCTGGTGACGGAGGGCGATCTGATCCATCGCCTGGCAGAGACCAAGCGCGGCCCGCTGGGCTGGTTCCTGGCGCTGTTCGGCGACCGGCGGAAGCTCGCGGAGCGATTCGTCAAGGCGCATGGGGCGCGGGCCGCTGACCTGATGACCCGGGAGTTGGTCACGGTGGGCGAGGACAGCAGCGCCGAGCAGATCGCGCAGCTGATGGAGGAGCACCATATCCGCCGCGTGCCGGTGCTGCGCGAGGGCAAGCTGGTGGGAATCGTCAGCCGCGCCGACCTGCTGCGCGCCGCCCTCCTCCCGCCCCCGCCAACGCTGGAAAGCGGGGGAACGAATGCCGCGATCCTGCGCCGGCTGCTGGCGGCGCTGCGTGAACAGCCCTGGGTGGATTCCTTTTATATCCACCCCGATGTCATGGGCGGGCGGGTGGTCTTCTATGGCTTCCACCGCTCGGCCGAAGCGCAGCACGCGATGGACGTCCTGGCGCGCGCCATCCCCGGGGTGCAGGCGGTGGAGGATCGGACCACGCCGATGCCGTTCTTCATGCCGGTATGAAACTAGAGCATGCTGCGTTCACATGCGTTCACGCAGCC
>Ga0114959_10004942_pt1 | contig 10071 bp, 9 predicted proteins | sample C_130625_EF_Meta_FD_87317 | JGI IMG/M metagenome (GOLD analysis project Ga0114959, IMG submission 87317) | Freshwater microbial communities from Lake Croche, Canada to study carbon cycling - C_130625_EF_MetaG | ecosystem: Environmental > Aquatic > Freshwater > Lake | place: Lake Croche, Canada...
GGCCAACTGTTGCAAGGCTCGCGGGTTTAAGCCGCGAGTGCGAAACGTTCGTCGTTTGCAGTTAGTTTTTTTCTGCGGATTTACGAGGTGACAGAACCTCGACATGCCCTGCGCCGCGTCCGATCCCATGTCGAAACCAATGCAGCCCCAAGAGGAATGATTCTACGCCTGTCGCAGCAGATCGGCCAACGCCAAGGGTGAATGGATGATGTGGTCGGCGCCCCAGCTTTGCACTTGGTCCTGACTGCCCAAATAACCATAGTGCGCGGCAACCGTGGTCATGCCGGCGGCTTTGCCCGCCAAGATGTCGCGCTCGTCGTCGCCTACATACCAACATTGCTCAGGTGGCAGTTGCAAACGCCTGGCTGCCTCGAACAGGGGCTCGGGATGCGGTTTGGCGTGTGGCGTGGTGTCGCCGCTGACGATGGCTTGGGCCGCGGCAAACATAGGGATTTGTGCCGTCAGGGGCAATGTGAAGCGTTGGCTTTTGTTGGTAACCACTCCCCATGCAAGACCAAGACCCGCCAATTGCGCGAGTAAGTCGTGCACACCATCAAAGATAACAGTGCGAACCGTCATGGCACGCTCGTAATTGTTTAAAAACTCTTCTTTGAATGCTTCGTAATCTGGGTGCTCGGGGCTTAAACCAAAAGCGATTTGAAGCATGCCACGAGCGCCAGAGCCGGCCATGGGACGGTAAAGGCCATAGTCGAGGGAAGGCAAACCGCGGTCAGTGCGCATTTTGTCGGCGGCTGCGCCTAAGTCGGGGGCGCTGTCAATGAGGGTGCCATCCAAGTCGAACAACACCGCTTGGGGCAAGGGCATCTCAGGCCTCGCGCTGGGTGGCCAGCATGTAGTTCACGCTGGTATTGGCGTCTAGCCAATAGCGTTGTGTCAGCGGGTTGTATTGCAAACCGCGCATGGCCAAGTTATTCAAATTAGCTTCGCGGCAAAAAGACGATAACTCGCTGGGGCGAATAAATTTGGCGTATTCGTGCGTGCCTTTGGGCAACAAGTTCAGCACATATTCAGCACCCAAAATCGCAAACAAAAAAGATTTGGGATTGCGGTTGAGGGTAGAGAAAAACACTTTGCCACCTGGCTTGAGCAGGGTCGCACAAGCTTTAACCACTGAAGCAGGGTCGGGAACATGTTCCAGCATTTCCATGCAAGTCACCACATCGAAACTGCCCGGCTGCTCTTCGGCCATGGCTTCGGCACTGACCTCGCGGTAGGTGATGTTGGGGGTTTGGGTTTCCAAAGCATGCAACTGCGCCACCTTGAGCGACTTGGTGGCCAAGTCAATGCCTGTGACATGGGCCCCAACACGCGCCATGGCGTCCGACAAAATGCCGCCGCCGCAGCCCACGTCAAGCACTTTCAAACCTTGCAGCTTGCTAAAGGTTTCAATCCACGCCAAGCGCAGGGGGTTGATTTGGTGCAGGGGTTTGAATTCGCTGTTGACGTCCCACCATCGGTGGGCGAGGTCTGAAAATTTAGCAAGTTCGGCGGGATCTACATTGATGGTGTTCATTTGGTCATTCTCTGATAAGTGGCGGACATAAAAAAACCCCGCAGAAGCGGGGTTTCATTGAACTGAATTGAAGATCAGTTCTTGCGTGAGCCAACCACTTCAATTTCAACGCGACGGTTTTTAGCGCGACCTTCTTTGGTCTTGTTGTCAGCCACTGGCTGCTTCTCGCCTTTGCCTTCGGTGTAGATGCGGGTTTTGTCGATGCCTTTGCTGACCAAGTAAGCCTTCACAGCTTGTGAACGGCGCATAGACAGTTTTTGGTTGTATTCATCGGAGCCCATTGAGTCGGTGTGGCCAACAGCAATGATGACTTCCAAATTGATGGCTTTGACTTTGCCTACCAAGTCGTCCAATTTGGCTTTGCCTTCAGGTTTGATGACGGATTTGTCAAAGTCGAAGAATGCGTCAGCCGCATAAGTGACTTTGGATGACACAGCAGCAGCGGGCGCTGGAGCAGGCGCTGGTGCCGGAGCCGCTACTGGGGCGGGGGCTGGAGCAGGTGGCGCAACAACTTCAGGGGTAGGCATCACCGGATCAGGCTTGACCATGGGAGCTGCAGCTTTTTCGGTGATGGCACCGTCGCAACCGGCGATTGCGTTGGCAGGGGTCCAAAAACCGGTGCGCCAGCATTCGCCGGGGGTATTTTTCCAAACTTCACCAGCCGTTGATGACCAGTTGCCTACGTCATGTGCGGATGATGTGAATGCAAAGGCCGCAAGCGATAAAGCAAGCGCCAGAGATTTGATGATTTTCATAGATGTCCTTTGGGGTTTTCCTGATACAGCGAGAATAAAAAGGAAGGGTGCGGGATAACCCTTTGGAGAGATTGTGCCATAGTTTCTAAAGCTTTAGGTTACAACGACATAAGCCTAAAATGGTCGGTTTACCCTGTCCTGAACGGACTGCCTCCATGACCCAGTTTGCCAAAGAAACCCTGCCCACCAGTCTAGAAGAGGAGATGCGCCGCAGCTACCTCGATTACGCCATGAGCGTGATTGTGGGCCGCGCCCTCCCCGACGCCCGTGACGGCCTAAAACCCGTGCACAGGCGGGTTTTGTTCGCCATGCACGAGTTGAACAACGACTGGAACCGCCCTTATAAAAAGTCTGCCCGTATTGTGGGTGACGTGATTGGCAAATACCACCCCCACGGCGACAGCGCGGTGTACGACACCATTGTTCGCATGGCGCAAGATTTTTCATTGCGACATATGTTGGTGGATGGACAAGGTAACTTCGGTTCGGTGGATGGTGACAACGCCGCGGCCATGCGTTACACCGAAATCCGTCTGTCCAAAATTGCGCATGAATTGCTCGCCGACTTGGACAAAGAAACGGTTAATTTTGGCCCCAACTACGACGGCAGCGAAAGAGAACCGCTGGTCATGCCAGCCAAGTTTCCCAATTTACTGGTCAACGGCTCGGCTGGTATTGCTGTCGGCATGGCCACCAACATCCCGCCGCACAACCTCAATGAAGTGGTGGATGCGTGTTTACACCTGCTGCGCCACCCTGAAGCTTCGATAGACGAACTGATTGAAATCGTGCCGGCCCCCGACTTCCCCACCGCCGGCATTATTTACGGCATCAGTGGCGTCAAGGAAGGCTACCGCACCGGTCGCGGTCGCGTGGTCATGCGGGCCAAATGCCATTTTGAAGACATAGACCGTGGCCAACGCCAAGCCATCATCGTCGACGAGCTGCCTTATCAGGTGAACAAAAAGACCTTGCAAGAGCGCATGGCCGAGTTGGTGCACGAAAAGAAGATTGAAGACATCAGCCATATCCAAGACGAGTCGGATAAATCGGGCATGCGCTTGGTGATCGAACTCAAGCGCGGCGCGGTGCCTGAGGTGGTGCTCAACAACCTCTACAAACAAACGCAACTGCAAGACACTTTTGGCATGAACATGGTGGCGCTGATTGACGGCCAGCCACGTTTATGCAACTTAAAAGACTTGATATCGGTGTTCCTGTCGCACCGCCGCGAAGTGGTGACACGCCGCACGGTGTTCACCTTGCGCAAAGCCCGAGAGCGCGGCCATGTGCTGGAAGGCTTGGCGGTGGCGCTTGCCAATATTGACGAATTCATTGCCATCATCCGCAACGCGCCTACACCTCCCGTGGCCAAGGCCGAACTGATGACCAAGCCTTGGGACAGCCAACTGGTGCGCACCATGCTGACACGTGCCAAGGCCGATGGCGGCGTGATCAACGCCGATGACTACCGACCCGACGGCTTGGAAAAACAATACGGCATGGGCGCAGACGGCTTGTACCGCTTGAGCGACACCCAAGCCCACGAAATTTTGCAAATGCGCTTGCAGCGCTTGACAGGTCTTGAGCAAGACAAGATCGTCAACGAGTACAAAGAAGTCATGGCCGAGATTGACGACTTGCTCGACATCTTGTCGCGCCCCGAGCGTGTCTCCACCATCATTGCCGAAGAGCTGTCAGCTATTCGCCAAGAATTTGGCCAAAGCAAAGTGGGTGCACGTCGCAGCCACATCGAGCACAACGCCCAAGACTTGGCTACCGAAGACCTGATCACGCCCACCGACATGGTGGTCACACTCAGCCACAGCGGCTATATCAAAAGCCAGCCTTTGAGCGAATACCGCGCTCAAAAACGCGGCGGTCGCGGCAAGCAAGCCACCGCCACCAAAGAAGACGATTGGATAGAGCAACTCTTTATCGGCAACACCCACGACTACATCCTGTGCTTCTCCAACCGCGGCCGCCTGTATTGGCTCAAAGTATGGGAAGTGCCCGAGGGTTCACGCGGCTCACGCGGGCGCCCGATTGTCAATATGTTTCCGCTGCAAGAGGGCGAGAAAATCAATGTGGTGTTGCCCCTCACCGGTGCGGCGCGCAGTTTTCCCGCCGACCAATATGTGTTCATGGCCACCTCCATGGGCACGGTCAAAAAGACTTCGCTGGACGAGTTTAATAACCCGCGCAAAGGCGGCATCATCGCGGTCAATTTGGACGACAACGACTTCCTGATTGGCGCGGCCCTCACCGACGGCAAGCACGACGTCATGCTGTTTTCCGATGGTGGCAAAGCGGTGCGCTTTGATGAAAACGATGTGCGCCCCTTGGGCCGCAGTGCACGCGGTGTGCGCGGCATGATGCTGGACGACAACCAAAGCGTCATCGCCATGCTGGTCTCCGCCCAAGACACGCCCGCTTTGCCTGACGGCACAGTCAGCCCAGACTTGACCCGCACCAGCGTACTCACGGCCACCGAAAACGGCTATGGCAAACGCACACCTATTGACGAATACACCCGCCACGGTCGCGGCACCAAGGGCATGATCGCCATTCAGCAATCTGAGCGCAACGGCCGCGTCGTGGCCGCCACTTTGGTGCACACCGATGACGACATCATGCTCATCACCGACCGCGGCGTGCTGGTGCGCACCCGTGTCAGCGAGATCCGTGAAATGGGGCGTGCCACCCAAGGCGTCAAGCTGATTGGTTTGGACGAAGGCACGAAGCTCACCGGCATGCAGCGCATCGTGGAAAACGATGCGCAAGCGCAGGTTGGCGAAACCGACGACGCAGACCCCAACGAGGACGGTGGCAGCGACGCTGCACCTGAAGCCACCCCATGAGCGAAGGCGCCGCACCCGCCAGCGGCTTGGCCGATTTGCGCCAGCGCATCGACCAAGTTGATAGCCAGTTGCTGCAGTTACTCAACCAACGGGCCCAGTTGGCCGAACAAGTGGGTGACATCAAACGCGCCGAGGGCTCGCCCTTTTTCCGCCCCGATCGCGTGGCGCAAGTGCTGGAAAAAATTCAGGCCCTCAATACAGGCCCGCTGAAAAACCAACATGTGTCTGCCATTTGGCGCGAAATCATGTCGGCGTGTTTGGCCTTAGAAGCTCCCCAGCGCGTGGCGGTGCTGGGCCCCGTGGGCACGTTTTGCGAGCAAGCCGCGATTGAATTTTTTGGCAGTGCCGCCGAGCTGATTTACTGCAACAACTTCGACGAGGTGTTTCACGCCACCAGTGCGGGCACGGCCCAGTACGGCGTGGTCGGCGTGGAAAACTCCACCGAAGGCGCGGTGGCTCGCACACTCGATTTGTTCTTGCGCACACCGGTTCATGTGATTGGCGAGGTCAGCCTCTTGGTGCGCCACAACCTGCTGCGCCAAACCGCTTCGCTCGAAGGTATTGAGGTGGTGTTGGCGCATCCACAGGCGCTGGGTCAATGCCAAGAGTGGCTACGCCTTCACCTGCCACACGCCGAGCGCCGTGCGGTATCCAGCAATGCTGAGGGCGCTCGTTTGGCCGCCACCCACCCCACTTGGGCGGGCTTGGCCAGCGAACGCGCAGCCTCTGAATTTGGGCTTCATGTGGTGGCCCATGCCATCCAAGACGAGGCCTACAACCGCACGCGGTTTGCCATCATCAGCTTGCCGCAAACTTTGGCCACACCGCCCGCCTCGGGCAAAGACTGCACCTCGCTGGTGGTGTCGGTGCCCAACAAACCTGGCGCGGTGCACGACCTGTTGATGCCACTCAAAAACAATGGGGTGTCCATGTCCCGCTTCGAGTCGCGCCCAGCCAAATCAGGCCAGTGGGAATACTATTTCTATATCGATTTAGATGGTCACGTCAGCCAACCTCATGTGGCCCAAGCACTCAAAGAGTTGCAAAGCCTGTGCGCCTTCTACAAAGTGATTGGCTCTTACCCAGTTGCCGCATGAAATTCAAGCAACTTGGGCTGGTGGGCTGCGGCCTCATGGGCGCGTCGTTTTCACTGGCCTTGCAAGCCAAAGGCTTGGTGGACATGGTGGTGGGTTTCAGTCCCTCAGAGAGCACCCGCCACAAAGCTTTGCAACGCGGAGTCATTCAGCAGGCAGGGGGCAGCGCCGCTGAGGCCGTGCAAGGCGCGGACTTGGTTTTGATCGCTGTGCCGGTCAGCCAAACCGCTGCTTGTTTGGCTGAAATAGCGCCGAGCTTGTCGTCAGATTGCCTGTTGATGGATGTGGGTTCCACCAAATGCGATGTGGTGGCTGCAGCGCGTGTTGCTTTGGGCGAGAAGCTGGCGTGTTTTTTACCCGCCCACCCGATTGCGGGCAAAGCCCAAGCTGGTGTGGACCACGCCGAAGCCGCGCTCTACCAAGACCGAGCGCTCATACTCACGCCACTGCCACACAACACGGACGCACAAATAGCCCTAGCCACAGCGCTGTGGCAAGCCATTGGCAGCCGGGTTCACTGCATGAGCCCCGAGGCCCACGACCAAGCCTTTGCCGCGGTCAGTCATGTGCCGCATTTGCTGGCGTTTGCGCAAATCAATGGTTTGCTCAAACAGCCCGAGGGCGAGGCTTTTTTGAAAATGGCCGGACCAGGTTTCAGAGATTTTTCCCGCATTGCCGCTGGCGACCCGGCTGTGTGGCGCGACATCTTCAGTGCCAACCGCAGCGAGGTCTTGGCCCAATTGGCACACTTTCAAGCCGCGCTCAAAGCGTTTGAAAATTCCATTCAAAACAATGATTTGCAAAGCTTGCACCAGCTGATTGACAGCGCCAGCCAAGCGCGTTTGAACTGGCGATTGTCGGCAGGCGACGACAGCGATGCCGCTTGACGATGGGCTTGTGGGGTTTTTGTCGTAAAATTTGTATTGCATTTGTGTAATACAAATATCAATGCAAAATTGCTTTGACCCACCGATGGAGGCACTCTGATGCAAGCATCTACATTTTCATTTCGCGCCGATGAGGTTTTTTCTGAGCAAACCCGAGCCATGGCCAGTGCGCTGGGCCTGAAAAGCTCAGACTACATACGCCAAGCCGTGTCTGAGAAAAATGCCCAATTGATGGCGCAACGCATTGCCGCCTTGTCCAAAGAATTGGCTAATGAACACTTGCAAGTCAACGAATCGCTGGAAGGCACGCTGGCTGATGGCCTTGAGTAAATTCAAACGCGGCCAAATTTGGGAAGTCGATCTCGAACCGCAATCGCACAAAGAAGAACCCGGTAAGCGCAAGCGTCCTGCTTTGGTGATTCAAACCGATTTATTGAACGACAGCGGCCACCCAACCACCATCGTGGTGGTGGGCACCAGCCAAATCAGGCGCGACAAAGACTATTTTCCGCTGCGGATCGCCTTACCCCACCAGCCCGGCTTGGCACTGGAAACAGATTTGCTCATAGACCAAGTACGCGCCATCTCCAACCGCCGGTTCATGGGCGATCAGCCTTTGAGCCTTTTGAACCCCGCCCAACTCAAACGGGTGGAAGAGGCGCTCAAACTGCTGATGGGCAAATAAGGATTCCATGTTCACCACCGCCTTCTTAGACATTCCCGCCTTGGCCAGCGCCCAAGGCACGGTCACCCTGCCCGGCTCCAAAAGCATTTCCAACCGCGTGCTGCTGTTGGCGGCCTTAAGCCAAGGCACCACAGAGTTGCGCGACTTGCTGGACTCGGACGACACCCGCGTCATGTTGACAGCTTTGCAAGCCATGGGCTGCCAAGTTGACAAGCTCGGCAGCAGCGTCAGCATCACGGGCTTAGGTGGCCAAGCGCCCGCCCCTAACTTGGATTTGTTCATGGGCAATGCAGGCACGGCCATGCGCCCGCTCACAGCTGCCTTGGCGCTGATGGGCGCACAAGCGCGTTTGCATGGCGTGCCGCGCATGCATGAGCGCCCGATTGGTGACTTGGTCGACGCGCTGCGCCAACTGGGTTGCCGCATTGACTACACCGGCCAAGACGGCTTTCCGCCGCTGCGCCTCAAAGGCCACCAAGGCTTGAAACTCGACGCGCCTATCCAAGTGCGCGGCGATGTGTCCAGCCAATTTCTCACGGCCTTGTTGTTGGCGCTGCCACTGATGGCGACCACCCAAGACATTGTCATCGAGGTGGTGGGCGAACTCATCAGCAAACCCTATATAGATATCACCCTCAACCTGCTGCAACGCTTTGGCGTGACGGTCAAGCGCGAAGGCTGGCAGCGTTTCACCGTGCCCGCCGCCAGCCGCTACACCTCGCCTGGTGTGCTGCATGTGGAAGCCGATGCCTCGTCGGCGAGCTATTTCATTGCCTTGGGCGCTTTGGCCTCTGAGACAGGCGTGCGCATACAAGGCGTGGGCGCAGACTCCATCCAAGGCGATATCCGTTTCATGGAGGCGGCCGCACACATGGGCGCGGTGGTGGAAAGCGGCCCCAATTGGGTGCAAACCCGACGCGGCGCTTGGCCCCTCAAAGCCATAGACATGGATTGCAACCAAATTCCCGACGCGGCCATGACCTTGGCCGTGATGGCGCTCTTTGCCGACGGCCCCAGCATCTTGCGCAATATCGCCAGCTGGCGGGTGAAAGAAACCGACCGCATCGCGGCCATGGCCTGCGAAGCGCGCAAGCTAGGCGCTCAGGTTGAAGAAGGCACCGATTGGATTCGGGTGCACCCCATCACCCATTGGAAGGCCGCCAGCATCCACACCTACGACGACCACCGAATTGCCATGTGTTTTTCGCTCGCCGCGTTCAACCCCGCGGGCTTGGCCGTCCGCATCGAAGACCCTCAATGCGTGGCCAAAACCTTTCCCGATTATTTTGAAGCGCTGTTTGGCTTGTCCCACGCAACCGCAGTGCCGGTGATTTGCATAGACGGCCCCACCGCCTCGGGCAAAGGCACGCTGGCCTCGCGGGTGGCTCAACGCTTGGGTTACCACTATTTGGACAGCGGTGCGCTTTACCGCGTGACCGCTTATGCGGCCTTGCAGCAAGGCTTGAGCCTGGACGAAGCGCATGAAAAGCACATAGCCGACTTGGCGCGGCACTTACCGGTTCGTTTTGAAGGTGAGCAAGTGCTTCTGGCCGATGTCAATGTTTCTGAAGAGATTCGCACCGAAGAAGCCGGCATGAATGCCTCCAAAGTATCGGTTCTCCCCGCAGTCAGGCTGGCTTTGGTCGACTTTCAGCACAGTTTTGCCCGATTGCCAGGCCTGCTGGCCGATGGCCGCGACATGGGTACGGTGATATTTCCAGAAGCGCCATTGAAAGTGTTTTTAACCGCCAGCGCAGAAAAAAGAGCGGAACGGCGTCACAAACAACTGATTTCAAAAGGTTTTTCCACTACAATCTTGGCTCTTCGCGCAGACTTGCAAGCGCGTGACGCTCGTGACACTCAACGCAGCGTTGCACCTTTGCAACCCGCACAAGACGCAATGCACCTAGACAACTCCTCGCTTTCCATCGATGAATCGGTGGCGCAAGTATTGGCTTGGTGGCAAAGCAAACAGGTGTTTGGCTCCGGCCACACCTGAACTTGGTTCCTCGGCATCCCTCTCGCGCTGCTTGGCGCTCTGATGCTGAGGTTGTTTCACCCAACTGCGGTCAAGCCGCACCCACAGTCGATCAAGTTTTTATCTGCCCTTTGCCTAGGGCTAAGCCACTTGGCCGACGAAATTAGGAAAATTGAATGTCTGAATCTTTTGCAGCCCTGTTTGAAGAATCCCTGAAACGTTCCGAGATGCGCACCGGTGAAGTCATCACCGCTGAAGTCATCCGTGTCGAGCACAA
>Ga0114959_10004943_pt1 | contig 10071 bp, 19 predicted proteins | sample C_130625_EF_Meta_FD_87317 | JGI IMG/M metagenome (GOLD analysis project Ga0114959, IMG submission 87317) | Freshwater microbial communities from Lake Croche, Canada to study carbon cycling - C_130625_EF_MetaG | ecosystem: Environmental > Aquatic > Freshwater > Lake | place: Lake Croche, Canada...
CGAGCAGACAATGCAAATTGGCCCAGTGATGATCCTGTGTTTGCATTAGAAGCAGACAAGACATCCTGGAAAGAAACGCCAGTGCCCAGCGGTCCAGTTCCGCAGTGGATCATAGACGAAGCCAATGAAGATCTCGACGGCCTAGCTCGAATATTAGAAACAGCCGGAGCAACAGTACATAGACCCACAGACCTGGACTTTGTGGCCACCAAAGGCATGTACAATTATTGTCCCAGAGATCGATTGTTTATTGCAGGCAACACCATCATTGATCCTCCAATGATGTATCCCTGTAGAGATCAAGAAATCACAGCATTAGATTTTGTAACTGCAGGCAATACTGTACTGACCATGCCTAGAGATAAAGGCCTGGTACTCGACGCTGCCAACATGCTTAGATTAGGCAAGGACAAGTACTTGTTTTTAGAAAGTGCATCGGGCAATAAATCAGCTTGGTATTGGCTAATGTCCAATTTACCTGCTACCACCAGCTGTGAATTGGTAAATTTTTATGCTGGTGTACACATCGACAGCACCATAGTTCCTTTACGAGAAGGTCTGGTATTGTTAAATGGCGCCAGGGTCAAGCCTGAAACTTTGCCCAATGCATTTCGAGATTGGGAGTGTGTTTATGTGCAAGATGTTGTGGCACAAGACTTTTACCAATATCCATATGCCAGCAAGTGGATAGCATTAAACATGTTGAGTATCAATGCAAATACAGTAATCTGTGATCGCAATCAACCTGCGCTGATGAAAACACTTGAAAAATATGGAATTGATGTTGTTCCGCATGAATTAAGACACAGTAGAACCCTAGGCGGTGGATTCCATTGCGTTACCTTAGATACCTGGAGAGAAAATGACTGATAATATCGACATTACACAAACAGTTAATGCACAAGTACAACAAGTGCTAGCTGGAATAGATGTATCTGCATTGGTTAAACAATGTATTATGCAATCTTTGGTTATTAACAGAGATAGTTCTTTTGAATTATATCCAGGAATTACAGATACCAGCAAAAGCACTCAGCTGGCTATAATGCCCAATACAGTGGTAGTAGAAAACAATCTTGTAACAAGTTCACTAGAAGTTGTTGAAACTGCTACAGTCAGCAATCTAACAGTGACAGGTAATTTAACTATTGCAGGCAATTTGCTAACAGCATTGACCAATCAAATTACACAAGAAGTTGTTAATAGTTTACCGCACACTCTATTGGACAATATCAAGGCAATCATTGCATCACAACCAGCGCCGACGGCAGTCAGTACTGCACCACAAGGATCAATTCAACAGTTGATTGAGCAACAAATACTTGCCACAGTCACAGCTGAAATTCCCAAGATGATGGCCGATCCAAATTGGTTGTTGAGTTTAAATTCTCTCATAACCCAGATCATATCCAAGCAAGTGGCATCTTCGTTGGCCACAGTCAATCTTGGTGAAATTGCACAACAGGCATTGACGCTCAATCGCGAACAGGTAATAGATTTAATTCCCGGCATACAGGATCAAAGCACCAGCAAAGAAATGACATTGATGCCTGGTATAGTTGTGATTGAAAATGAACTAGTGGTTAAAAATTTAGAAGTGGTAGAAAACAGCCAGGTTGGACATTTAACAGTGACTGGAGATTTAACAGTGACTGGAACCATTAACACTGACAACAGTAGTTGGAAAGATCTAGCCGCAAGCATAAGCCAAACTGCACAACAACAACTGGCCGACACTTGGAAAACCACCATGAAAAATGAAATAGTCAATGACATAAAAACATCTGGCATTGAAATCACATCGGCTCTAATAGATGGTCGTCCATTGTTTGACAACGGCGCTCTAACTCCGCAAATACAAAAAAGCAATCTTACATCCGTGGGCTCCTTGACAGAATTAACAGTCAATGGTGAAGCTCAAATTGGACCTGTGCACATCACCAGCAACCGATTGGGCATCAATACCGACAGTCCAGAAATGGCCTTGAGCATTTGGGATGAAGAAGTAAGTATTGTAGCTGGTAAAAAATCACAAAACCAAGCGTTTATAGGAACCAGCAGAAATCAAAATTTGGTTATTGGCGTAAATAACAATGGTTGTATTACTGTCGACGTCGACGGAACAACTACTATTAATAAACTACGAGTTGGCAGAAATCAAATTGGTCATACTGCTGTAGTTCCAAACTGGAGCGGGACCAAAGGCGACATCATGTTCAACAGTAACCTAGGCAACGATGGAATATTTGGTTGGATTTGCCTGGGCGCATTCAAATGGCAAACACTAAAGTCAGCTGTATAATATGAAAATAACCTGGGTAATTGATCAGGATGCCATAGTAAGGCCTAACACAAATCCGGCCAAGATGCAAGACCTTGGCAGTACCTGGGGCAGTTGGTCTACCTGGAAAGAGTGGAAGACTGATAATATTGTAGCATATGATTATGCTAAATCCGCGGATTTGGTCCGAAGAGGCTACCAAGACTACAGCAATCTTTACATACAAGAAAATTACTACAACCAACTAAACAGACCTGCAAATGTCAAGTTATACAACGGTTCGTTTGATACAGAATTTGCCAATCAAGAACAGGTAATGGCCATGATCTTGACTGCGGCAACCTCTGATATTGTTATCTTGCTTGAATTTAACTTGAATTTAGAAATGCCCAGTGATCCTTACCAACGCCATCTCAAGAAGAATTACCAAACTGCTGTAACGCGAGCAATAATGACATTCCCAAATACTCAGTGGGTTTTTGTCGACCCAATTGGTGAAATTAACAACACAATTACCGAATTACCAAACGTCAGTTGCGACACAATGCAAAATGTGTTACAATTGATAGTATAACAACACTTTTATAGGTATCTATGCGTATTGGTTTTGCATGCAAGTGGATCGACGGTCCTAGCCAGATTAATGGTATAAAACAAAAAGATACCGCTAAAGAATTTAATGTTGGAACTACTACGGTGGCGTGGCTTCGACGACAAACTCGAGAAGTAGCTGAACAACGCCTGTGGGATTTAACAGTAGGTAACATTGAATCAGTTCGTAAACTTGTAGAAAGAGTAGGCTCGTTAGATGAACATTTACGCATGGTACGCCTGGGTAGCGATATACTACCCGTATATACTCATCCTGATTGGAGTTACTTTTATAGTAAAACAGATGTTCGCGACCACTGCGAACGCTATTTTGCTCAAGTGGGAGAACTGGCTCGCGCCCGCCGTGTTCGTTTGTCTTTCCATCCTGGCCAGTTTACTGTATTGGCAAGTGATAATCCCGATATTGTTAACCGCAGTATAGAGGAATTTGAATATCATGCAGACATGGCTAGATATATGGGCTACGGCAAAACATTTCAAGATTTCAAGATCAATGTGCATATCGCTGGACGACAAGGTCCTGAAGGTATTCGTCGTGCCTATCAAAGGCTCTCGCCAGAAGCAAAAAATTGTATTACTATCGAAAACGAAGAAAACGCATGGGGTCTAAATGATTGTCTTGAACTTACCAACATACTGCCTATTGTTTTGGATATTCACCACCATTGGATTAGAGAAGGTGAATACATCAGTCCAACAGATGACCGAGTCCGCAGAGTGGTTGATAGCTGGCGTGGTCTGCGTCCCACTATGCATTATAGCGTCAGTCGTGAAGATATACTTGTGGACCATGACAACAATGTAATGCCTGACTACAAGTTATTGTTAGAGTCTGGATACAAAAAAGCAAAGCTTCGAGCACACAGTAATTTTTACTGGAATAACCCAGTAAACAAGTGGGCCGGAAGCTTCTTGGATCAATTTGATATCATGTGCGAAAGCAAAGCTAAGAATCTAGCCAGCTTCATGTTTGCACAACAGGTCATACCCCAGGTGTCAAATACAACCATTGATGATGTTCACCACGAATCTCATCTAGTTCTGTGTTGAAGGTCTGTCCTAGATCCCATGACGCTTGATCAAATTCATGTAATTTAATTTGATCTCTTAGAGAAGTTAACCAAGTGATTACATCAGTGAAGGTTTCTTCTTGGATTGTTTCATCTAGATAAACAATTGCTTTTTCTTTGAGATCTGCAGGCCAATTGTGTGGATTCAAATACGATGGCATCCAAACCATTCGTACATACATGAATCTATTCCATGCTGGATTATCAGTGGTTCTTATTTCTCTGGCAAATCTCAACATTGGTTTTAGTTGAAACAAATTTAAATTAGATACAGTACTGCTGAACCCCACTGTGGCACAATTCTTGGCAAGGAATCTAACATTGTCTTCGAACACTGGCCAATCTAGCCCGTTCCTTACAATCTCACCGGCAGCACCCACTGCATCAAAGCTGACATTCCACACAACATTGGGCATTTCTAATGCAACTTCTCTCCAGAATGGATCTTTGAAGCTGCCATTGGTGGTCAGGATAAGATCTATGGTGGTGATATTTTTCTCTTTTACTGCTCGAAAAATATCGTAGACTTCTTGAATCATAGTGGGTTCGCCACCAGAGAAGCTGAGTTTTCTAATGCGGTGCAGGTTGGCAATGATCCAATCTCGGTCGGCCTGGGTTGATTTTAATAGCTTGGCCTTGGGTATTGGATAAAATGATTTTAGTGTAGAAGATTTAAACTGTTTGACATCTGGAGTCCAAGCAACACTATCACCAGGGTGACAACTTCTGCACTTGAAATTACAAAGATTGTTTACTCGGAACTCGATATAGTCAATTGCAGTATCTGTGGGAGTGGGATCATCTTTGTAAAAATCCAACAATGATAAATTTCTGTGACTGACAAACCCATGTTTTTCCGCATTGACGCATACCGAACAACCTTCGTCGATCTGCCCGGCAATAAAATTATCCTGAATAGATTTCAGTTTGTCACTGGCAATCCATTCTGGGATAGTGATGTCTTCGGAGCTGGTGTAGGCACAACAGGGCTTGAGACCCTTGTGCGATACAAAGATATGCCGAAACGGCATTGGGCAGTAAAAATCACTCACTCGGCAGGTGCGGCTTTGGGTTTTTTAGGTGCTTTTGGCTTTTTGGGTGCAGTTTCGGCTTTGGGTGCTTTAGGAGCACGAGCTTTTTTTGCCGGCTTTGCTGGTGTAACTTCGTGTGCATCGCCATGTCCATCAACCATTGTAACTGTTTCTGCCACAGCAACAGGTGCCGCTGCCACAGGTGTTTCAACCACTGGTTGAACTGGGGTCTCAACTTTATATGGTGCTGGTGTAACGGTAACTGGCTTGATAGCAAATAGCTTTTTCAAAAAATCTAACATCAATATCTCCTTTGATAGTGTTTTGGACATGTATTTAACTCTTTTTTTCATTGACATGAAAATTATAATAGTTTATAATACAGTATATGATCTCAAATCCCATTGTTTTAACCACCGGAAAATGGAATCTGCTTGAGCCAAAAATACGAGCAGATAATCCTCCCAGCGTCTGGTTAATTCGATCAAAGATGAAAGAAGTATTGGGCTTTACTGTTCGACATCACAATGAATGGATAGAAGGTAAAGAAACTGGATCTGGATACCTTAATACAACAGTTCGCTTGGATTTCTACAACGACCACTATTTGACCATGTTTGTTTTAAAATATGCGGAGTATATCTAATGTTACTAGGTGATCCATTGGCAATGGTACAATTTTCAGAAAGAGTTTGTAGATTGTTCAACGGCGGAAATTATATTCATGACATGAAAACAAAAGTTATTTGGCATAAACTACCGGGTTTTAAACTAAAAGCCACCTGGACACCAGGACCTAGGGGATTTGAACTAGGACTTAAAGAAGCAGACATGGATCCCATACACGAATGGTCTAAAAAACAAGACTGTGGAGTTAGAGTTAGTTTTGACATGTGGCGGTTTCGATCTCCGGAGGAAATGACCATGTTTTTGTTGAAGTGGTCATGACCGCAGACCAATTAACAAAGGATCAATCGGCAATAGTAGTCGATTGTAGCGATCAACAGATGCAAGAAATTGGATTCGTCGCTGGCGAGAAGATACAGGTTATTGCAGTAGCGTTGTTTGGTGGCTCACGAGTTGTGCAAATAGGTGCCAGTACTTTCGCCTGTCGAGACGAGGAATTAGCCACAGTGGAGGTAGTAATTGACAAATAGTTCAACAGGTTGGTATGTTGCCAGTGTGATGCCGCCGGTGGTCACACATGATCCTATAAATGGACATCGATATCAAGGCTGGCGACCTTGCATGGAATGGTGTGTGGAAACATTTGGAGGCGGTATAGGAGCCACTGTATGGGGGCCGGGATGGCGTTTTGTGGGAGAGGGTGTGTTTGAGTTCAAAAACGAACAGGATCGAACAATGTTTTTGTTGAGGTGGTCATGATAGATTTACATAAATTCAAGGAGAAGTGTATGGAATGGGAAAAGTCAGAAATGGTTAGATTGCTCAAAGGTGATCCGGGTAACTTTTATCAGGAAGCAGATACCGACAGTAAAACAGAAATTAGAAATTGGTTAACTGAAGTACTGAATTCAACCGATGTCAATGTAGTGTTTACCAAAGCCGATGGATCTCTAAGGGAAATGAAATGTACTCTCAGAGCTGACCAGCTACCGCCTGCCAAACCCATTGCAGAAACCAAACAAAGAAAACCACAGGATCCAGAAACTATTAGAGTATTTGATCTTGAAAAATCTGAATGGCGTAGTTTTAGATTTGATCGTGTAAGACAAATTAAACTTACTCTAACTCAGTAGACAATTCAATACATCTGTGTTAAACTAATCAAATATTAAAGGAGAATCGCAATGACAAAAATCAAAGATAAATTAGCCAAAGTAAACGACAACTTCACTGTCAACATGTATGACAACGGCTTCATGGTCGAAGTTGGCGGCCGAGATGGTGATGAAGAATGGAAGACCAGTAAAATTCTCTGCAATACATTAGAAGACCTTATTGCAGTAATTACTGAAGCTGTATCAATGCCTAGAGAATAAAATGAATACAGCTAAACTTGCATCCGAGTTGATCAACCGAGCAAGAAACCTGCAGGAATTTACTGTGGTGGCCAAATTGCCTGATGATTTTAAATTCAACGGAGTGGTTCCGTTTGATCTAACAATTCACAATCGAACTGCCAGTATCAAAGTATATGCAGTTGACGTTGACGAAGCCAACAACAAGGTAGACCAATGGATGCTGACTTGCCAGTAAAATCCTGGACATTGACCATTGAAGAAGATCCAGCAACCGGAGACGGTATACTGACTTTCCCACCAGATCTATTAGAAGAGGCTGGATGGAAAGAAGGTGACAACATTGAATGGATTGATCGCAATGATGGATCCTGGGAACTGCGAAAAATATAACACAAGGAATTACCATGACATGGAGAGGATATGATCCAAAGGCAGTAAAATTGCCCAAAGCCATCAAGCGTGAAGCCGCTAATTATACTGATGCTCACCAGCGAGGTCTAATCATTAGAAGCTATGTTAAGATTCTCGAAGATGGAAACCGACAACGCAACAGTCGCGGCAGTAAAACTGAAAAATGATTGTATGTACAAGAGATTAGTGAGCTATAACTAATCTGCCGGGACTACTGTTGCAATGCAACAAAAAATCATATATAATATTACATAGGATGCCAAATAGGTTGGGTCCTATAGTAAACTCGCTTAATAGGAGAAATTTATGTTTACACCAGACTACTTTATCGAAGCTTTCCAAACAGGAAAAAAATTATTTGTAACTTCATTTGTACAAGATGAAAAAATCAAAGATGCACTAACTAACTTCATTGATCAACAAACTGCATATACTAAACAGGCAGTTACTGCAGGTATTTCACTTACCAGTACATTGGGCGACCAAGTTGTTGATACATTGACAAATTTACCAAAGTTTGATTTAGCTAAAGCATTTACTACTCCTGCCAAATAAATTTTGTCAGCTATATGGGCAGGCAAGGCGTTATACTACAATGAGATCTTGTCGAATATCCTTGTACGCCCAGCTAAGATTGCTAATTGCCCGACGATTAGCCCTAGAAAAATACCGAAAAAAACAACAAAAGTTACATTCTTAAGTAAAAAGTATTAGTTTTTTAGTTGACCTCAATGTCTTGTTTGTGTATAATAGAATACATGAACAAGACATTTCTTTTATTGTTATCAATTAGTCTAGCATCCTGTAGCGTGGTAAAACCCCCGCCTGTGGATGTGCAATTAATTCCTAACGATTGTGCTAATCGCCAGAGTATCACAGCCTGGCTTGAACGTCAAATTAACACAGGTGGTCACAATGAATCTGAAATCAACTCAATTAAAAATCGCCTTTGGCAAATTCGTTATAATTGCCAGCATGTTTAGCATGGTTGGATGTAGTTCAATGGCCACACCTGGCCTGTCAACTGCTGAGCTGGATACTTTCCAAGTTGACTGCCGATACAAAGAACAACAAATTAGATTTTTGCAAAGTCAGCGAATGACTTCTAATCAAAAACTAGGTGCTGGATTGAGAAATATATTTGCACCTTGGGAAGCCTTGACTGACTCGGACAACTATGAAGATCGTGAACAGATCACCAGCCAGCGCAAAGAATGGATGCTAAATCAAACCCTACTACAGATTAAACAACAATGTTAAAATATAAAATTTTACTGTTGGCATTATTTCCCGGCGCACTGTTGGCTCAGAATAGTCAGTGTGTGTTGCAAGAACAAAGTATTAGTCGCACCAACGTCAAGATAGAAGAACGCGGTGACATTCGTCGAACTGTGATACAGGGCAAGTGTATTGTAGATTTTCGAGCTAGAATTGGTGCCAACTGGCATTCGGCACACGGTGAGTATACCTGGACCGGTGACAAGCCTGTGGAACAGGCCTGTGGTATGGCAGTAAGTCAAGCCGAACGATCAGTGATAGATCGTGTGAGCCATCAAGATGTCACCACCGAACGACTGCTGATCTGCAACGATGACGAACGCCATCGTACATTGAATCGCATCACGCCCGGTACAGTGGCACCAATCAGTCAATTTAGACCGCATCCAGACTACCCCGGTGAATTTTATCACAATGGAACTAGATGCCGTTGGATTCTTGACACCGTTTGGAATGGACGGGATGTAGAAACACGCTCGGGTGTTGTTTGTTTGCTACAAGACGACAAATGGGTTGTTGTAGACAAATTTTGAGTTGACCAGATCAAGTAGTTTTGTTATAATTTGTTTATGTTGTTACCACAGGAGGTAAAAAGTGTTTAATTTTATTTTAGGTGTAATTGTAACTCTTGCTGTGCTGTATCCAGCTGTTACAAAAACTTTTTTGTCAAACGCTGTTGACACCACGCACGAAGTGGTGATCAGTACCATGGAGAAAACACAATGAAAACAATTCTAGCACTCGTTATAGTAGCCGTGTTGTCGGCATGTAGCACCACCGCAGGAATGGTAAAAGGACTTGGCGAGGATGTCAAGGCCGGCGCCGATTGGACCGCTTCTAAAATCAAACCCAACTAAGGACTTACTATGAAAAAACTCTTTACACTTTTACCCATCGTTGCTGTCATGGCTGCCTGCAGTTCAGTCCCAAAAGATCCTTACGAGCGTCAGGCCTACGAGCAAAATGCTCGCCAAGAAAAATATGTGGATCGTGCCATTGATCAAGCACCCAAGTGGATGACTGAATTGCCAAAGTCGACCAGTGCCATTTACGCCAGTGGTAGTGCAGTCAGCAGTGACCTAGGAATGGCAGATGAAAAAGCCAAACTAATGGCCGTGGGCAAGGTGTGTATGTCAGCAGGTGGCGAAGTAGACAAGCAAAGCAAATTGTTTAGAGCCGACATTGGTGAACAAAGCACAGAAAATTCTGAAATGGCTATTCGCGCCATGTGCCGTACTGTGGACATCAGCGGTGTTGAAATTGCCGAAGTCAAACGCATTTCCGAAGGTGCCAAATTCCGCAGTTATATTTTGGTAGCATTGCCAGTAGGCGAGGCCAATGCTATCCAAAAGCGCAAAGACGGCATTGCAGTACAAAAACGAGCTGAAGCTCGCAGTACACAG
>Ga0114959_10004945_pt1 | contig 10066 bp, 7 predicted proteins | sample C_130625_EF_Meta_FD_87317 | JGI IMG/M metagenome (GOLD analysis project Ga0114959, IMG submission 87317) | Freshwater microbial communities from Lake Croche, Canada to study carbon cycling - C_130625_EF_MetaG | ecosystem: Environmental > Aquatic > Freshwater > Lake | place: Lake Croche, Canada...
ACCAGTGCCAGGCCAGGCCCAGCAGCTGCCGTTCCCCCACCCCCGCCGGCCAGGGCAAATCCGCCAGGGGCTGGCAGCGCTCCACCAGGGCCCGCAGCTCCGGTGCCAACGCCTGCCCCAGCCATTGGCGCCGCTGCAACAGGGCCCGCCCCAGGGCCGGCGGATCGGGCACCAGGCCCCGCTTAAGGCAGGCGGCCTCCAGTTCCTCGGCGGCGGGGGCCTGCAGCAGGGCCCAGGCCAGGCAGGGATCCAAATGCCCCCCCGCTCCAGCAGCCCCGCCCACCGCCGCGAGCAACTGCCGGCAGGCAGCCAAGAGAATTTGCTCCAGCTCCCCCGAAGGCGCCAGCAGCCAGTGCTGCCAGAGCTGCTGGGCGGCATCCCAACGGCTGAAGGGGTCTGGGTCATGGGCCACCAGCAGGGCCAACTCGCCAAGGCTGCGCTCAAACTCCAGCTGCACCGGTGCCGAAAAACCCTGCAACAACGACAACAACGGCGGCTGCGGCCCCGGCGGCAGCCCCTCAAAACGCCAGCTGCGTTCGGCTTCTTCCAGCACCAGCAGCTGTTGGCGCAGGGGTTGGCCCTCGGGGTCCAGCAGCCCCACGGCCACGGGAATCGGCAGGGGCTGTTTCTGGGGCTGGCCGGGGGAGGGATCGTGCTGCTGCTGCAAATTCAGCTCCAGCACCCCCTCAGCGCCCTGCCAATGCTGTTGCACCTGCAACCGGGGGGTACCGGCCTGGTGGTACCAACGGCGGAAAGTGCTTAGGGACTTACCGGAAGCATCTTCCAAAGCCGCCACAAACTGTTCACAGGTGGCGGCCTGGCCATCGTGGCGTTGCAGATACAAACGCACCCCAGCCATGAAGGCCTCTTCCCCCAACAGGGTGCGCTGCATTCGAATTAGTTCGGCCCCCTTTTCATAGATGGTGGTGGTGTAAAAATTATCGATGGCGATGTAATGGTCTGGCTGCACTGGATGGGCGGTGGGACCTGCATCCTCCGGGAATTGATGGGCCCGCAGCATTGCCACCGCCTCAATGCGTTTAACGGCAGCCCCATGGAGATCAGCGGTAAATTCCTGATCCCTAAATACGGTCAGGCCCTCCTTAAGCGACAGCTGAAACCAGTCGCGGCAAGTAATCCGATTGCCAGTCCAGTTATGGAAATACTCATGGGCGATTACACTTTCAATGCGCTCCAATTCCCCATCGGTGGCAGTTTCCCCATCGGCCAGCACCAATTTTGAATTAAATATATTGAGGCTTTTATTCTCCATGGCGCCCATGTTGAAGTGACGCACTGCAACGATATTGAATTGATCCAAGTCATATTCCAAGCCATAAACCCTTTCATCCCATGCCATGGCCCGCTTGAGGCTTGCCATGGCATGGCCACAGAACTGTTCATCCCCTGGCTCCACATGGATGCGCAGCTGCACCGGCCGGCCGGAGGCCGTAACAAACTCATCAACGACCTCCACCAGGGGGCCAGCCACCAGGGCAAATAAATAACTGGGCTTAGGGAAGGGATCCTGCCATTCCACAAAGTGGCGACCTTCAGGGAGATCACCACTGGCCCCACAGTTGCCGTTACTCAACAGCACTGGGGCCTGCTGACGATCGGCCTCGATCCGCACCCGATAACAACTAAGCAGGTCAGGGCGATCTGGAAATGGGGTAATCCGCCGAAAGCCCTCGGCTTCGCATTGGGTGGTAAAAAGCCCACCACTCACATACAAACCCTCGAGGCTGGTATTCAGCTCCGGATGGAGTCGCACCAGGCTTTCCAGCTGGTAGGGCACGGTTGGCACGGCGGCCAACCTCAACTCACCAGCGGCCAGCTGCCATTCCCCTGGCTCCAGGGGCCGACCATCGATGGCCAATTCGAGCAGTTCCAGGTCTACGGCCTGGAGCAGCAGCTCGGCAGGGGAGCCCTGGGAGGGCGTGATCGCCAGCCGGGCCCGCACCAGAACATGGTCTGCAAATAATTGAAAGCAGAGCTCCACCTGCTTGATCGCCACGCTGGGGGGCCGGTAATCAGCCAGCAGCACGGGGGTGGCAGCAGAGGCGTTACTCACACGGCGGCAGTCATGGAAACCCCACTCTGCCGCCGCCAGCGCCCCTAGGGAGCCTTAGGGCCCCCACCGGCGGCCTGGCCCTTAAGGGCCTGCTTCACCTTCTCGCGCACGTCTGGGGGCATCAGATCTGGACATACCTGGGATACGCCAATCAGCACGGAATTAATCGATCCCTTACGCAGCTCTTCCAGGGGCAGCGGCTTCACACCCAACTGCTTAATGGCACCACCGTTCTGGCCCTGGATCACCTGGGTGAGCGTTTCGCCGGCGATGCCAATCGCCTTGTTGAACTCCACTCCGGTGGAGGTGGCAATGCAGGCGTTGAGGGCGGTGATCCTGGTGTACAGGGTCATTTCCGCCTCGGTGGCGGGCTGGGCTGCCGCCTTGACCGCCAGGGGCAAGCTGGTGAGGCCGGTGAGCGCCAGCAGGAACGAGGCGGGAATTAGCTGACGCAACACAGAAGGAAAGGCGTAACAGCCCCCATGTTGATGCATTCCGCCCAGGCCGCCAGATCCAGACCGAACTGGTCATTACTACGGAGCAAGGGCAAGGGCCCTGGGCCGAGGGGAGCCTCCAGCTCGGCAGCGAAGGCGGCCAGTTGCTCGGGCATGAACTCCTCACGGAAACGGAGCTCCCCGCCGCTGATTTCATCACCCAAAGGCGAATCGAAGGCCATGGCACCTGGCAGACCGGGCACCCCTAGACAGCTACCCCCAACCTGGGTCGCAAGGGTACACACACAAGACCAAATGACAGACCTGGCTAACATCTGACGAGAAGAGGCGTGACCATGGCTCTTAGAGAGATTCGGAATTTGCCCAAACGGACTGGGATCAGAAAAAGTTTCTATACTTGAAATTAATACTTGAAATTAATACTTGAAATAATTGCTTGAATTAATTGCTTGATTCAATGCTTGAATTAAACATTTGAATTAAACGCTTGAATTAAATACTTTAATTAAAATTTGAATTAAAGTATTTAATTAAATGCCTTGGCTCAATACTTTAATTATGCATTAAATGGGTAAGTCCAATGCTTTAATATCTAAATATTGGAATTTGCATATTTAAATTAATACTAGCTGAGCGCCCCAAAGGCGGCTCGGAATAAATATTTACCCGGTGGCCAGCAACCCCCTGAGGCCCTCAAACCCCGGGGCCAGCCTCTATGGAATATGACCCTAGTCATTTGACCCTAGTCATTTTGATTAGGGTCAGCCCAGCGATAATTGCTGGCCCAGGGCCAGGCCCCTGGGGGTTCGGAACCGTCCTTGCCAGGGGGGTTCAAGCCACGAGGGGCTCCCCGGGAGGCTCCAGCCGGATTTCGTGGTGGGTTTCAGCCACCATCAGCTTGCCATCGCTCCAGGAATAAATCGAACGGGCCCGGTATTGATCCTGACCCACAAGGCGAATTTGTTCAGTAACATCCCATTCCTCATAATGGGATTCGAATACTAATTGGTGTTCATCCACCTGGCGGATCTGGCTCTTGGTGTTGTGGGGGGAAAGATAACCACAGCTGCGGCGCAATTGGTGACCACAAAGATAGGCATCCATCGTGCCTTCGCGCACGTATCGGGGCTTCTTCTCGAAAAAGTCATATTCTTTTTCTGGCCACCAGGTAAAGCGATAGGCAGCTTCCCCTTCAACTGGTTCCTTAAAAACCTCCACCCGCAGCAACATATCCACCCGCAGACACTCGTCATTTTCAAAGAAATACTGGCGGCGGGAACGCCAAAGGCCGAGATTACGGTTAAACCAACGCCGCAGGCCCCTATCCAGCTGAATGCGACTGGGGTCTCGGGCCACCCGCAGGGGCGGGGTTTCAGAAATCAAAGGGAACGGCTCCAGCATCGGCTTACTCAGACCCTGAGGGGCCTCTGCTAATCAGTCTTAGCCAGTTCTAGATAAAACAACCACCCCATGGCGCCCCCGCAAACTCGGCTGCAGAAGAACCGCCAGTGAAGCGATGGCCTGGCCCGGCCCCAGGGGCTGGGGTTGGGGTGGGCGTCATTGGCTAAGAGTGTCCATCCTTCCCTGGAAAGCGGAAGAAAATCCATATCCTGGTTAGATCTCCCCTAGGCGCCGGTGCCCAGCCAGGCAGCAGCAAAGCAAAAACAAGCGTTGCGCTTACTGCTGGTGGCAAGCCCCCTGCACCTGGCCCGCAAGGACCTGCGGGGGTTGTTGGAGTTTCTTGACAACCAGAAAAACCATTTCGAGCTCCAGCTCACGGTCGCAGACCCCCAGAAGGAACCAGAGCTGCTCGAGCTTTATCGACTGGTGGCCACCCCGGCCCTGATCAAGCTCGAGCCCGCCCCGAGGCAGGTTTTTGCCGGCAACGCGATCCTGCAGCAAATGGAACACTGGCTGCCCCGGTGGCGCCAGCTGGGCCTGGTGAGTGGCCTCGGCATCGGCCTGCATGGCAAAACCGCCAGCGGTGACCACAGCCAGCGGGAACTGCAACTGGAGGACCAGCTGCTGGTGCTGCGCCAGGAAAACGAAACGCTCACCTCCCGCCTCGGGGTGCAGGAGAGCCTGCTGCGCATGGTGGCCCACGAGCTGCGCACGCCCCTAACGGCCGCCAAGCTTGCCCTCCAAAGCTTTCGCATGGGGCAAATCCCCAGCGAACGCTTTTTTGATGTGGTGAACCGACGGCTAGACGACATCGTTCAGCTTTCCCACGACCTGCTGGAGGTGGGCAGCACCCGCTGGGAGGCCCTGTTCAACCCCCAACGGCTATCGCTGGCCCCCATTGCCGCCGAGGCCATTCTCGAGCTGGAGAAGCTCTGGGTAAACCGCAGGCTGGAGCTTCACACCGATGTGCCCTCAGACCTACCGGATGTGTACGCCGACCAACGGCGCATGCGCCAGGTGCTGCTCAACCTGCTGGAAAACGCCCTGAAATTCACCCCCGATGGGGGCCAGGTGAGCCTCACCCTCTTGCACCGCACCAGCCACTGGGTGCAGGTGAGCGTCAGCGACAGCGGTCCTGGGATCCCCAAGGATGAGCAGCAACGCATTTTTCTAGACCGGGTGCGCCTACCCCAAACCGCCGCCCAGGTACCCGGCTTCGGCGTGGGACTTTCCGTTTGCCGACGCATCGTGGAGGTCCATGGGGGCCGCATCTGGGTGGTTTCTGCTCCGGGGGAAGGGGCCTGCTTCCATTTCACGATTCCGATCTGGCGCGGCCAAATTGATTAACCCTTGACGGTGGGAGCCCCTGATGACTAGGTTGGCTTCTTGCCAATCTGGCTTTGCCCCCATCGTCTAGAGGCCTAGGACACCTCCCTTTCACGGAGGCGACAGGGGTTCGAATCCCCTTGGGGGTATATCAAAGCAGTGGAATTCACTGCATCAGGGCAGCGGCAAGCGAGCCCCTCCCTGGCCTAAGCGACCAACTCAAGTCACCGGCCAATAACCATTAATAGCGATTGGAGTTCAAAAAACTCCAATCGCTTTTTTGTGTGAATTAAAAATTTAATTTGAAGCTTTGATTTTTAACTTTGATTTTTTAGCCTTAATTATTAACCTTGGCTATAAACCTTGATCATTAATCTTGATTATTGACCTTGATTATTGACCTTGATTATTAATTTTGATTTCCAGCCTTGATTATTCACTTAGTTCAAATTGGTTAAGAATCTTTATTTACTTCTATTGATGGGGTGGTGGGTTAGCTAGGGGGCGGCTAGGGCCGGGCTGGCCTGGGAGCGACGCAGGGTTTCCAAGGCCACCGCCCGCAGGTTGCTGGCCAGATCGTCGCGCAGGCGCTGCTCAATCAGGCTGATGGGCATGCCCATGCAGGCCTGCACCAGCAGTTCGTAGCGCAGCCTCAGCCCATGGCCATCCCCATCGCCAGAGAGGGTCCAGGCCCCCTCAAAGCGCCGGAAGTCCCCAGCCACCATGCGAAAGCCAAGGATGCCGTCCTGGGGGCGCTCCTGCAGCTCCAGGCGCACGCTGGCAGTGAAACAAAGCCCTGCAAATCGCTGGCCCCCCGTCTGTTCAAGCAGCACCTTGGAGCCATCGCGGCCGAGCAGCCGGGAGCGCACCAGGTTTGGGATAAAGCTCTGCAGCTGCTCGTAATCGGTGAGCACATCCCACACCGCCTCAGCCCGGAGCGGCAGCACAAGCTGAGCCGCCAGGCGACGGGTGGCTCCAGGGAGACGTTCGATCTCCTGCTCAATGGGCTCGAAGGGGAGCGTCAGGGGAAGGGCTGGGGTCAAAGACCTAAATAACGGCTAACTGCCATCAACAGCAATGCTGCTGACACTAACGGTGTTTTCCCCCTGACCGTAGCCAGGTCACGCCAGTATTCCAGGGGTCCCTATAGTCACCCGGCCAGTTCCTCTCCCATGCGCGTTTCCACAGCCTCCAGCCGCCCAGGCGAAAACCGCATGTACGAACTAGAGGTGCAAAGCCTCGCTGGCAAAGGCCTTCGGCGCAGTGTCAGCATTTGGCAGGTGCCCTACAGCCAACTAAATGCCTGCCTCCAGCGGTTAGGCCAAACCGGCGGCCGTCTCCTGCGCATTACCCCTGCTTCAGCCGCCACCGCCCCAGAAGCAGGGCAGGCAGCAGTGCCAGCAGCAGCCCCCACCCCCAGCCCCGCCCCCATGACTAACCACGCCAAAGCCCACGCCGATGTGCCGGTGAATCTTTACAAGCCCAAGGATCCCTTCGTGGCCACCGTCCTCGGCAACTACAGCCTCCTGGGGGAAGGGGCGATTGGTCGGGTAAACCACATCAGCTTTGACCTTTCCGGCGGCAATCTTCACTACGTGGAAGGCCAAAGCATCGGTGTCATCCCCGATGGCGAGGACGCCAAGGGCAAGCCCCACAAGCTGCGCCTTTATTCCATTGCCTCCACCCGCCATGGGGACAACCTTGAAGCCAGCACGGTGTCGCTCTGCGTCCGGCAGCTGGAATACAAGAACGAAGCTGGGGAACAGATCTACGGGGTGTGCTCCAGCTTCCTCTGCGACATCGAACCGGGCGCCCAGGTGAAACTCACCGGCCCCGTGGGTAAGGAAATGCTCCTGCCCCCCGATGAAGACGCCAACGTGATCATGCTGGCCACCGGCACAGGCATCGCCCCCATGCGGGCCTACCTGCGTCGCATGTTTGACCAAGGGGAGCGCGCCAAAAATCCCGAATACCAATTCCAGGGCAAGGCGTGGCTGTTTATGGGCTCCCCCACCACCGCCAACCTGCTCTACGAAGAAGACCTAAACGGTTACCTGGAGCAATATCCAGAAAACTTCCGCTACACCAAGGCAATTAGCCGCGAACAGCAAAATCCCAGTGGCGGTCGGATGTACATCCAAGACCGGGTTACCGAACATGCCGATGAGATCTTCTCCCTGATCGCCAACCCGAAAACCCACGTTTATATCTGTGGTCTGCGCGGCATGGAGCCGGGCATAGACGAGGCGATGACAGCGGCGGCTAGCAAGTGTGGTGAAAACTGGACCGAGCTCCGCCAAGCCCTCAAAAAGGCCGAGCGCTGGCACGTGGAAACCTACTGAGTCCCCTGGCCGCCCTCCGGGCGGCCTTTTTTGTGGGCATTTCCTCAGAGAACTAGGCCTAAATCCGGTAAATAGGCCCAGCTTTCACCTTCCTTTGATCTTGATCATCCATGGTGTGGAGAGGGAATGGGCTTTGCCTCCATGTCGACCACGTTGACGAATCCACTGCGGATTGGCCTGCGCCAGGAACGGGTTATTTCGCCCCAATGCCTAGTGATCTTTGGCGCCAGCGGTGACCTCACCCACCGCAAACTGATTCCCGCCCTATTTGAGCTGTTCCGCCAGCGAAGGCTGCCCAGTGAATTTGCGATCCTCGGCTGCGCCCGCCGGCCCTGGAGCGACGAGGAATTCCGCCAAAAAATGGCCGCCGCCCTCGCCCCCGTAATCAGTGAGGACCCCACCGCCTGGGCCAACTTTGCCCAAGGGATGTTCTACGAACCGGTAGACCTCGAGAAACCCGAGGATGTGGTGAAACTCGGCCTGCGCCTCGAGCAGATCGACCGGCTGAGGGCCACCCGCAGCAACCGCACCTTTTATCTATCGGTGTCGCCAAATTTCTATGGCAGTGGCTGCCGCAGCTTGGCCGCCGCCGGGCTCCTGGCCGACCCCAGCCGCAGCCGGGTGGTGATCGAAAAACCCTTTGGCCGCGATTACGCCAGTGCCCAAGCCCTGAACCGGGTGGTGAAGAGCTGCGGCCAAGAACACCAGATCTTCCGCATCGACCATTACCTCGGCAAGGAAACAGTCCAAAACATTTTGGTGCTGCGCTTTGCCAACACCATCTTCGAGCCGATCTGGAACCGTAATTACATCTCCAGCGTGCAGATCACCGCAGCAGAAACCGTAGGGGTGGAGGAACGGGCCGGGTACTACGAAAGTTCTGGGGCCCTGCGGGACATGGTGCAAAACCACCTCACCCAAATGCTGGCGCTAACGGCCATGGAACCCCCGGGCCGCTACGAACCGGAGTCGATCCGCAACGAAAAGGCCAAGGTGCTCCAGGCGGCCCGACTGGCCAATGAAACGGAGCCGTGGAAGTGCTGTGTGAGGGGCCAATACGGCCCAGGCGGCACCAGCAGTGAACCCATGGTGGGCTACCGCCAGGAACCCGGGGTGGAGGCCAACAGCACCACGGAAACCTATGTGGCGATGAAAGTTTTCATCGACAACTGGCGCTGGCAGGGGGTGCCCTTCTACCTGCGCACCGGCAAGCGCATGCCAAAACGGATGAGCGAAGTGGTACTCACCTTCCGTGAAGCGCCGGTGCATTTGTTTGATTCCTCCGGCGGCGGCCAACCCAGCGCCAACCAGTTGATCCTGCGGATCCAACCCAATGAAGGGGCCGACTTCCGCTTTGAGGTGAAGGCCCCGGGCTCCGGCATGCGCAGCCGCCCCGTAGACATGGATTTCTCCTATGACGAATCCTTCGGCGAACCTTCCGATGAGGGCTATGTGCGGCTGCTGGCCGACGCCATGCTTGGCGATCCCACCCTGTTTACCCGCAGCGATGAGGTGGAAGCCGCCTGGCGCCTGTACACGCCGCTCCTGGAATTAATTGAACAGAGCCCCTGGCAATTGCCGGTGTATCCCTACGAAGCCCGCACCTGGGGGCCCTCCGCCTCCGACAGCCTGCTGGCCCGCGATGGCCTGCTCTGGCGGCGCCCCTGAAACCGCTCGCCCCCCTTAGCTAGCCCCACTTACTAGTTCGCAACTCCCAGCCCCCTCCACCAAATAACCCCCATGGCACCGCAGCTCACGCTTCAGGCCCCCCTGGAACTTCCCCCCCAGGAAGTGTCGAATTACCTGGGCAGGCTCTGGGAAGAAAGCCAAGACCACCCCAGCGGTGCCAGCACCTTCAGCCTCTTGATCTGGGAACCGGCCTGGATCGAGCAACACCTGGTGCGGCTCGGTCGGCTCCAGGGGCCGATCACCGGCCTGGAAAGCGCCAACCTGCTGCAGGCCGCCAGGGAGGCGATCCCCAGCTGTGGCCTGCCCGCCAGCACCTCACCGCTGGCGCCGGAACTGGCCTGGCAGCTGGGGCTAATGCCCGGCGATGCCAGTGGGGAAGACCTCCGCGGCCAGCAAGTGGATGCGGCGATCAGCCGTCACCAACCACGGCGCCTGATCACCCTGGCCCCCAGCCTCAACAGCCACCAACCACTGGAAACCCTGGTGGCCGCCTACTGCCCCCTGCCGGAAGAGGGGCCCAAAACTGCGGTATGTGGCGACGTGGTGGTGATGCGGGGCGGCATGGGGGCCTTGGAGGAGGGGCTGGCCATGGTGAATCCGCTGATCCCGCCTGAATTACCCAGCTGGGTGTGGTGGAACGGTTCCCTCGACGAGGCCCCCCAGCTATTTGAAGGCCTCAGCCAGCCGCCCCGGCGATTAATCGTTGATACGGCGATCGGCTCCGCCGCCCGGGCCCTGGAGGTGCTGCGCCAACGGGCCGCCAGCGGCCAGGCGATCAG
>Ga0114959_10004946_pt1 | contig 10065 bp, 14 predicted proteins | sample C_130625_EF_Meta_FD_87317 | JGI IMG/M metagenome (GOLD analysis project Ga0114959, IMG submission 87317) | Freshwater microbial communities from Lake Croche, Canada to study carbon cycling - C_130625_EF_MetaG | ecosystem: Environmental > Aquatic > Freshwater > Lake | place: Lake Croche, Canada...
AACATAAAATAACTTGTTGTAGTTAATAAAAAATATAAACCTTCATTATTAGAAATGACATCATAATTATTATTAGTAATTACATAGGGTAAATATATATGTTTGAAAATTACATCTATGTTATAATATAAAACTATATAGCATAACAATGAAATCATTTATTAATAAATAATAATATATTTTTAAATTAACTATATTTTATATTTTTATATTGTATATGCCTACACAAAAGAGTATTGATTATAAAGAAACCGCAGTAAATTATTATTTGGTTATCATAAGATTCTTGCATAGTTTTATATCATTATATAAAAGTATGTATTTAAATTCAATTTTTCCACCTTTCTCAAAGGTGGAGCCAAAGATATCTTTGAGAAAGGTGGACCCAAAGGATTTATGCTTATCTAAATATATCGAAGATCCATAATTAAGAAGGGGAAGGCTTACAAGACAGTGTTTAAAAATTGCACAAGCGTATCCTTCGTAGGTTTCGCGTCATATTCAATGACTGTACCATCCTTCAATAATTTTATAGTAGGATAACCTTCAATCTTATAGGTATTCATCATTTTCTCTGTTTCAGGATTATCATTTGTACAATTAACATCAGTAAAATAAACAGTGTAACCGTTGATAGTCTTGCCATCATACTCGGCCTTTACTTGTTCCCACTCAGGCTTAGCAGTCTTGCAGTGAGGACACCAGTCAGTGTGGAAAAATAAAATCTCTGCCTCTTTATTATTTTCTCCTTGTAAACCTTCAGTACTTGTATTAAACTCATTATTAGGATTAGGTTCATCCATCTTTAATATTTTTTTCAAATAAGGTTTTGCCAAAGGATATATATAAAATCGTATAATTAATAAGGCAATGGCAAGTCCTACAATGCAAAGTGAAATAAATAATGGATCACTTAACAAAGGTTTAGCTGCAATGAAAACATTTTGTGCAGAGCTTTTAACCGCACCGGTAATGTTATTTGCGGTTCTAGAATATGACTGTACTGAATTCATTTATATATATGTATTAAGAATAAATTAGATTATTTGATTTAACGAAATAAAAATTAAAGATTATTTATTTAAAGATAGTATGTTGTTTAGAAAAGCAAACGGGGATTTAATAGAAATTAATAAAAACGAATGTAAAAATGATATTATTTATTATAAAAAAATTATGAATGCTAAATGTTCAAATAATAATTTATTAAAAGAATCAAATTCTTATACACAAAAACTTTTGGTTAGTTTATTGGAAGATACTCTTAACTACAGTGATGATCAAGAAGAAGATGAAGATTGAATAGACATAACTGCAAATCATATTATTTTTGAGGTTATTCCAAGTCCCATCTAAATAACTAATGTTATTGGATTTTGATAACTTATAACTACTATGTAAATTATAATATAATGCAAATGCTAAAATAAGAAACACAATGATTTTACATATTATACATAAAATTTTGAATGAATTTAATGGAGTGATTAAAAAAATGAATATAATAACTAATGAAATGGTTGTACAATTGGATACAAATTTAGTATCTTTGGAGTATTTTGAAAATGTATAAGACTCATCATAATTTGCGTTCATATATTTAGTTAGTTTTTTATTTTTTGGATTTTATTTTTTATGATGTTAATATATGACCAAATCTAATACCAAGAAAGTTTTTATTAACAATAAACGTGAAAGCAAAGGTAAATTCAACAAAAGTAGAAAGGCAAATGCAAATGCAAATGCCAAGGCATTTAAAAGTGTTTATACAAAGGAAGAATACAATAGTGGAGATGGGATGTTGACTACTGTTTGGGGACCAAATATGTGGCATTTCTTACATACAATGAGTTTCAATTACCCTGCGCATCCTACCATTGCACAGAAGCACTATTACAGAAATTTTGTTATTAGTTTACAGCATATATTACCTTGTAAATACTGCCGTATGAATTTGACACGTAACTTTAAGCAAATGCCTCTTAGAATGAGCAATATGGCAAGTAGAGAAACTTTCTCTAGATACATATACGACTTGCACGAGTTGGTAAACAAGATGTTGAATAAGAAATCCAACTTGAAATATTGTGATGTGAGAGAAAGATATGAACATTTCAGATCACGTTGCACAGATGAGAAACCGAAATTATTTGAACTGCGTGAACTAAAGGCTCTGAAAAATAATACGAGAAAAAATAGAGAAAATGAGAAAGAAAAAGGGTGCACGGAACCTCTTTATGGAAAGAAAGCAAAATGTGTTATAAAGATTGTACCACAAGATGAAAAGGTGGAAACATTTCAAATGGATGAGAAGTGCATTAAGACACGTTAATAATATGATAGTCTAACTATTTATATTTTATATAATTATATTATATGGCAAATAAAACGCGTGTTAGTGTTAATAAAAGAAATGCAAGAAAAAGAAAGACAACGATGAAAGGTGGACTTCTTGGATTTGATTTTGGATTTGGGAAGAGTGATAATCAAAAAAGATTTGGAGCTTTAAAACAATTAAATTTACCAGGGTTCAATTATGCGAATTATAATGATTTCGAAAAAGAATTTCCTAATAAAGAACAACAACAAAAAATTTTAAGAAATTTTGAAATGCAACGAGGAAATATCGGAACTGGTCTTGGAAACTCAATTGCTCGCGGAATTAATGATACAACTGGTAGTATGAACAGAGGTGCGCAAAGATGGTTTAATGATACTAAAAATACTGGCCCTTTTGGATATCGTGGAATCGGTCCACAAAATCAAGGAGGATTAACGAGTTTTACAAGAGGTCTTAGAAGAGGTATTACAGATTTAATGGGTAACCGTAATGCAAAAACAAGGAAATCTTCATATTCAAATATTTCAAGAATAAATACAAATACTGTTGCTTCTATTGCTGCCAAAATTGATTCACTCTTAATACATTTAGGTGTTCCTTATTTATTTACGGATAATACATATGCTACAAATTACATTATATCACGTTTTAACCCTGGAACTCAAAGTAATGATGGTAGAGGATTTTTGAGACTAACTGAGGAACAAATTCGTCAAATTGCAACAGATGTTGATCAGGCTTTTGGTCCAAATGCAACTCAATCATTCAATGCGCCTGTATTGAAACAAAAAATGCAAGAGTATCAACAACAATTAGAAAGTTTAAAACAACAAATCTCAACCAACATGAAAACAAGCTCATTCGCATCAGGATTAGGATTCGGAAACACTTCAGGCTCAGGTTCAGGATTCGCATCAATCTTTGGAACTGGTGAAGGACAACCTGCAAATCAACAACAATTTAACTCATTGAGTAGTGATGATGTATCATTATTGGTTCAATATATGGTAGTTTCAACAATATTAAGTTTTATGGTAGATAAACTTGAAAAAGAAACTAAACAAGGAACATTTGAGATAGATCCAAATGAATTATCTAGAATGATTGAAAAACAAATTAGTGAAAAAATATCTGGAATCAACCCAGTGTGCAAGTTGCTCCTGTTCAAGTTATTGATTCTAGAACCGGAACCGGAATTGTAGAAACGCCACTACAACAACAATCAGGTTTAGTAGAACCATTACTAGCACAACAACAACAATCAGGTTTAGTAGAACCATTACTATAACAACAAAATATTGATAATAGTTCTACGTTTTAAAAAGACATTTAATAATATTCAAATCAAAATGATTATAATATTATTTAGTTATTAAGGTCACATTTACATACCGAAAGTGCTGAAATCGCTCAATACAGGAACAGGTAAGTAGTTATCATTTATGTTGTTATAGTTGGGCACCTTCTTGCACTCAAATGCTGGTTCAGGGCATCTGGCACAAGCAGGACAAGCAGGGCAAGGTTCTTGTCTAGGACAAGAAGCAGCACTAGGACAAGCAGGGCACACAGGAGGAACCACTTGAGACTTCAAGATATACAAATCTTCATCGCCTGGTGGAATTGCAGATCCAGAAATTCCGTTTGTGTTGACCCCAGCAACAGTATTACCATTCGGTCCAGTGGCATAGAATGCTGTATTGCCGTATTGTCCAGTAACAGATCCAGCACTAGCTGTACTATAATTATTACCGTTATAATAATAAGGATCGGATGTACCATTTGTATTGGTATATGCAGTGTTGGTTCTTGAATCATAGACGACAGTGTTTCCGTAATTATCAGAAACCTTGACAACATATTGACCATTTTCTCCCATAACAATAGTTGCGGTTCCATTAGGTCCGACATAAGTGGAACCTTCTAAAGAATTAGAACCATTTGTGTAAATAGTGTTGTTATTGGAATTATAGACTACTTTCTCACCATTTGGTCCAGTGACTTCAACTGCATACTGACCTGTAGAAGAGTTTTTAATAACGCGCGCAGATCCACCATTTTGTCCGTAATATGTGGTGGCAGTAATGTTGTCATTGGTTGTAGAAGATGTACTAGTGTTAGTAGTGGTGTTAGTAGTGGTGTTAGTGCTGCCGCTATTTATGGTACCAGACCCATTTGTGGAATAATAAATAGATGTAGCACCAGTATTTGCATTATACACTTTGACAACATAGTTACCGTTCTCACCAGTGTAAACACGAGCTGATCCGCCATTAGGACCAGTAAAGATCGTTTCTGTAACAGTGCCAGATCCACTAGTAGAAGTATTGTTATTGGAATTGCTTGTATCAACGCTGTAAACAGTTGTTGTGCCTGAATTATTTTCAGTTACATTGATAGTGTATGTACCATTTTCGTAACTGACAGTGGCACTACCATTGCTTCCAGTATAAGTGGTTGGAACAGATGAACCAGTGAAATGCTCGTAATTATCGTAATTACCTCCAAATAACGAAAAATTTTCTTTCTTTTTGCTAACACCAGTTACTTTATTAAATGAGAAACCTTCACGGCGTTTTGTTAAAGCGCCACGAATTCCCATAAATCCTTCTCCGCATCCACAATTACTCCCTCCTAAAACAGAACAAAGAACAAGGCTTAATAATAAAATGATTAAAAGAAATAATGCTCCATTTTTCATTGACAATAACATTGTATAATTTATATTGTGAAAATATAAAAATTGAATTAAAAATAATAAACAAATGCCACAGTATAATTTATTCTAGTACCAAATGTCAAAACATAACGATTATGCCCCATCTAAAGATTATGAACCTTGTGAAATTATTGAAGACGTTGAATGCGAAGACATTAAACCAGATTCAAGTGTAGCAGAACCAACCCCTTCAAGTAAACCAAAGAAGCCCAGAGTGAAACCACCTGTTCTCTCTTCATATTATCTGGAAGACCCAAGTTGCGCAGAGATCGGAGTTGATGAAGTCGGTCGCGGTCCTCTTTTCGGTCGCGTTTACAGCGCAGCGGTCATTTTACCTAAAGATGGCAGCTTTGATCATTCTAAAATGAAAGATTCCAAGAAATTCAGCTCTAAAAAGAAGATCGCTGAAGTGGCTCAATATATTAAAGAAAATGCGTTGACATGGAATATTACTTATGAAGATGAGAAGACCATTGATGATATCAATATTTTACAGGCTACGCAGCAGTCAATGCATAAGAGCATTCAAGGCGTCCTTGCCAAATACAATGCCATTGAAAATGATAAAACTGATAAAAAATTTCTATTGCTAGTAGATGGCAATTATTTCAAGCCTTATACACGAGTCAATAAGACCAAAAAAGCAATAGAGCAAGTGCCACATATATGTGTAGAAGGCGGAGACAATAAGTACAGCGCGATTGCAGCGGCATCTATTTTGGCGAAAGTGGAACGTGACACATATATTGAAGAATTGTGCAAAGAGCATCCTGATTTGATTTCCAAATATGCCATAGATAGTAACAAAGGTTATGGTGCAGCAAAACATTTGGCTGGAATAAAAGAACACGGCATAACGATTTGGCACCGCCGAACTTTTGGGATTTGTAAGAACTATGTTTAAAAATTAAATATTAATAATATTGATAATTAATATTTATAATTAATAATATAAATTATGATTTAATAAATAAAATTGCTTTTTTCCCTTTGCCGATATGTACATTTATCCAGTTATGAACATATTCAGAACAACCGCCTTGTCCGTGATTTGTTTCACATCTTTCATTTGCAATTTTATCAATTTCTTTATCAACTGGATGGTAGTTTACTGTACCATATGTTTCTTCTAAAAATTTTATAAAATTAACATAGTTATGCCATTTTTTTTTCAACCCTTTGGTTTTTTGAGGTTTTCTGGTTTCTTCCCCTGCCCAATCAGTTATCATTGAACCAATGCCAGGAACCAGCTCTAAAACTATAGAATGTGATTCATCTGGTGGCATAGGAAAACATACTACTTGGTATCCAGGTTTAATTTTGTTTTTAACAAATTTTTGTATTTCAGATTCACTTAGTGTCTGATCATTGTATGAAGGAGACTCTGGACTACCTTTTCCAAGATTTACTACGCGAACTTCTTGTGTTTCCAAACCTCTTTGGCTTCTTCTGGATGATAACTTAGTGTGTTCCATCATTTTAGTTAATTTGGTTCTTGTTTTGTCTGGTGCTTTATGTTTCTTTGTAAATTTTTTTTTCAATTTTTTTGTTTTCATATAAATTGTAAGAATATTATTTTATACATTTGTAAAAATACTTCAATAAGTTATCAAATTACAAATTAGAAAAAATTGATTATAAAGAATGCGCTTAAAAGCATTGCACAAAATAATAGACACGCAAGACAACAATGAAAGTTTTAATCTTTGACACTGAGACGACAGGCCTTCCTAAGACTCAGAAGAGTTTACCAAGCATTGAAAATATTGAAGACTGGCCTTATATTGTTCAAATCAGTTGGCTTTATTACGACAATGAGACTTGTCAGCTGATTGGCGAATCCGATAATATTATTAAATTGCCTCCAGAAATTATAATTAGTCAAGAAAGCACGAAGATACATAACATCACAAATGAGATGTGCAAGGCCAAGGGACAGAAGATCTCTGATGTGTTGGAGAAATTTATGGATAAATTCGCAGATGCAGACCTTATTGTGGCGCATAATATGGAATTTGATCATAAGATGCTCCAAGTAGAAGCCCTCCGAATTATGATGACTTACGAAGAAGACAAACCTGGATGGGAGTCCAAGTTAATTCAATGGCAGAATATTGTGGATTGCAAGAAGCTGTTTTGCACGATGCAAGAGACAGTTGACTTGTGTAAAATCCAGGCAGTCTCACCAAAAACAGGAAGAACCTATATAAAATTCCCAACATTGGCTGAACTACACGAGTATTATTTTGGATGTAAGCCGACCAACTTGCATAATGCACTAGTAGATGTTATTGTATGCATGCGTTGCTTTCATATGCTGAAGTTCGGGAAGGATATTTGCGAAAACAACATCAAAGTCCGTCGTTTTATAAATAATTCCACATTTTAAAGATATATTTTGTAATTTATAAAAATTAAAAAAATGAAAAATGATTTAAACAGTTAAAAATATATCAATTAATGATTAACACAATATCGTGGACATTAATCGGCATTCCAACTGGATATGTTTTAAGTGACTTATTGAATTATTATAATTATAGATTTTACAATACTTCTTTTTCTTTTAAAAATAGTCTAGTAATATTTATAACATTTACGGCCTTTCTAAGAGGTTATACAGGCAATGACTTAGTCACAAATATACAAAAATGGGTTTGATATTTATCAAATCTTCTCAAAAGTTGAAGTTGATAATAGGCCAACGTTACATAAATAATCAGCGCGTTTATTTTCATTTCTATAAATGTGAATAAATTCTATTTTTTCAAATTGTTTTTCCAGAGTCTTAGCTTGTTGATACAACTTAAGTAAATTTTCAGATTTGACTTGATATTCACCCCTCATTTGTTTAATAACTAATAAACTATCACCCTTCACTGTTATGTGTTCAATCCCTCTTTTAGTTGCCTCTTCAAGACCATAGATAAGGCCATAATATTCGGCATAGTTATTTGTTTGTTTTTCCCCTACAAAAACTCCCAAGCTCCAAACTTCAACATTGTCTTGATAAATAACCGATCCGGAACCAGATCTTCCTGGATTTCCTTTACTGCATCCATCAAAAAATAATACATAGTTTGATTGTTGTTTATTTTGTTGGTCCATTATATTGAATAGTTATAATAATTTAAAATCAAAACATAATATATGTTCAAAACATATTTAAAACAAATACCCTATTTAGATTCTTTATACAAATCAGATAAGGCTTCTGGATTAGATAAACATAATAAGTGTAGTGAATCGCAGCTAACTAGGTCGGAAAAATACGGAGATGTACATTTTATTTCTTTTTATTGTGCGATTTTAGCGCGTTTGGTCTATTGTAATGATCACGATTTTGTAGAAAACTATGATAGCATTTTCGGACACGTGATACCACCAGATATTATGAAGTGCATTGATAATGTTGAAAAGCAACATCAATTAATGGATGATGAAAAAGTCTTCGGTTCTCTCTTGAATAAGAAATCATATCCAACTTATGAGAGACAAGGTAAGATATATATTGCATTTGAAGAAATGGCGAAGAATGTTAATATATTAATAGGAGAAGATGAGTTTTCCAAAGTGAAATCTATGAAAGACCATAAACACAAATTTGGATTAATAAAGCATTCTAGTCTAAGGTATGTTTCTATTGCCACATCCAATTATGGTGAAATATATATTTGCATTGATTTGAATATGCCAAATAGCATTTTCATTTTATTTCGCGGAACATATAGTGTAAAATCAGCATCATCTTATAGCAGACCTTCTTCCATATTTTCAGTGAAAATCGGAAACAAGGGCGATGCATATTTGGATGGAATTTTCAAAATTACTGTGGAAGTGATGCATAGTATATTAGAATCAATGAGGTTTTTAATAGAGACCTATTTACCCAAGCAGTCTTTGAAAAAACATAATATTAAAGTGTTCACCACAGCACACTCACTTGGTGGCGCAATGTGCACCATTTTTTCGTATTTATGGGCGAAAATGAGAACATCAAACGTTGCTCCTTATAACAGTGCACCTTATAATTATTTCACTCAAGAAATATGTTGTATTTCATTTGGCGCTCCTAGGTGCTTCAATGAGACTACCAGTAAAAAATTTTGTGAATTTGTGGATTCAGAGAAGATCTTATTTTTGAGAGTGACCAATCGTGATGATCCTATACCAGGATTGCCAAATAAAATGTATGGATTTGTGCATCCTTGTTCAGATCCAGTTTCTATTAAAAAAGGTCTACGTAATTTGGTAACAGAAGACTGTGATTCTGTTTTAACGCAAGAACGTATTGGTCATATTAAACCTATAATAGATTATAAAAAAGATTTGAACTGTAGGAGTTGTAAGAGTAATCCGGAACCTGGAAATGGTCATTTTGACTATTTGTATGTAATGTTTACAAGTTTTGATTTTAAAGTTGTTGTAGATGCTTGGGAATCATTCAGGCAATATTTCTCTCTTACAAGCAAAAAAATAAAAGAAAATGTTGGTACAAAAACACAAAAACACAAAACCAAACCAATAAAAGGAAACAAACCCAAAACAAGATCCAAAAATAAATCCAACAAGGCAAGAGGACTTGTTAAATTTGGGGATGGGGAAGTTGTAAGAGAGAGAAACTTAGAAAAAAGCACTAGGGCAAGATTGGTATTTTATGAAGGGGGAAATTATTTCAAAGTAGTGTTTTTTGATATGGATAAGGCTCGTGGTAAAAATTTCAAGAAGACAAACAGTATCATAAGTGGCATTCAAAGTTTCATTAACTCAATTACCGGAAGTTCTAAGGATCCAAGTAAAGTGGTGGAAGATATTGGCATTACAAAGGTAACATTTGATGAACTGAGAACACATCTTACAAAAGTCAATAATGTGTCACTAGATGGGCATAGTACACAATTTCCTGAATATAATAAAGATGCGCCAAAGTTATGCTGCATCCACCTTTGAGAAAGGTGGAGCCAAAATAATTCACCTTTGAGAAAGGTGGAGCCAAAATAATTCACCT
>Ga0114959_10004948_pt1 | contig 10063 bp, 9 predicted proteins | sample C_130625_EF_Meta_FD_87317 | JGI IMG/M metagenome (GOLD analysis project Ga0114959, IMG submission 87317) | Freshwater microbial communities from Lake Croche, Canada to study carbon cycling - C_130625_EF_MetaG | ecosystem: Environmental > Aquatic > Freshwater > Lake | place: Lake Croche, Canada...
GGCGGTGCACGGCGGCATCGATTGCGGGCGATTCAGTGGGGAGCGTGGGTGGCATCGACGACTCCGTGGGCTGCGCCGCCGGGGGCGGGCAAACGCACCTCTCCTACCTTAATCCGCGGGATGCCGTGGGGAACAGAGGAACTCGTCGAAACGCTCTCACCAGAAAGCCCTGAACGCCAGCGAGGTAAAAACCGTGGCGGCACGCTTACGACCCGCGAACTACGCCACCGCCGTGAGGCCGGAAAGCGACACGATCGCGCGCTGCGTGTCTCCGCACCTGCGGCTTCGCGCACAACACGCTCATCGTGGTCATCGCCTTCACGACGTCCCTTCGAGCATCTCCCAGCGGGCATACCCTTTCGCAAGCTTTTGCTCGGCCTCGTCGAGCCGGGTCTTGTCGGCGGCCAACACGTCTCCCGCCCGCCGGTAGTAGCCCTCGGTGGCCATCTCGGCATGGATGCCGGCGATCTCGGCCTCCAGCCGTTCGATCACGCCCGGGAGCGCTACGAGTTCCTGCTGCTCCTTGTACGACAGCTTCTTGCGGGGCGACGCCGGCGGCGCGGCCGCAGGTTCCACCTGAGTGCGGGCGGGAGCCTCCGCCTTCGCCTCCACCGGCGGCGGCCGCTGCCGGAGCCAGTCGGAGTAGCCGCCCACATACTCGCGAACCACATGTGTGGGCCGCCCTGGCCGCGGCTCCTCGGGCTCAAAGGCGAGCAGGCTCGTGGCGACGTTGTCGAGAAACGCGCGGTCGTGGCTGACCACGATCACGGTCCCCGAGTACTCCATCAGCCGCTCCTCGAGCAGTTCGAGCGTCTCGGCGTCGAGGTCGTTCGTCGGCTCGTCGAGCACGATCAGGTTGGCGGGCTTGGCGAAGTGGCGGGCCAGCAGCACGCGGTTCCGCTCGCCTCCCGACAGAAACTTCACCGGTAGCCTCGCCCGCTCGGCGTCGAAAAGAAAATCTTTCAGATACCCGAGCACGTGCCGCGGGGCACCATCGATCCGCACCGTCTCCGAGCCGTCGCTGACGTTGTCGGCCACGCTCTTCTCATCGTCGAGCTGCTCGCGAAGCTGGTCGAAGAACGCCACCTGAAGGTTGGTGCCACGCCGCACGGAGCCCGAGGTCGGCTCGAGCGTGCCGAGCAGGAGCCGCAGCAGCGTCGTCTTGCCGGCGCCGTTGGGGCCCACGATCCCGATCCGGTCGCCCCGCATCACGGTCACCGAGAGATCGGCGATGATCGGCCGCGCGTCGCGGGCGAACGACACGCCGTCGAGTTCGGCCACGAGCGCCCCGCTCCGCTCCGCCTCCTGGATGCGGACGGCCGCCCTGCCCTGCCGATCGCGGCGATCGGCCCGGTCCCTCCGCATCGATTCCAGCCGCCGCACCCGTCCCTCGTTGCGGGTCCGCCGGGCCTTGATGCCGGTGCGAATCCACACCTCCTCCTCGGCGAGCCTCTTGTCGAAGAGCGCAGCCTGCTTCTCCTCCGCCGCCAGCGCGTCTTCCTTGCGGGCCAGAAACGTGTCGTAGTCGCACGACCAGTCGAACAGCCGGCCGCGATCGATCTCCAGGATGCGGGTCGCCATCCGCCGCAGGAAGGCGCGGTCGTGGGTCACGAACAGGAGCGTGCCGCCCCAGCGACCGAGAAACGTCTCCAGCCACTCGATCGCATCGAGGTCGAGGTGATTCGTGGGCTCGTCGAGCAGGAGCACGTCGGGCTCCGCGACGAGGGCCCGCGCCAGAAGCACCCGCCGCTTCATGCCCGACGAGAGCGGCGCAAAGGCCGCATCGGCGGAAAGCTCCATCCGCGAGAGGATCCTCGCCACGGCGTGCTCACGCCGCCAGGCGGCGTCATGCTCGTCATCCGCGGTGGCGGCAAGCGCCTCGGCGTCGAGCCCCGTCGCCACCACGTCGGCGATCGTGCCGCCCAGATCCTGCGGCACATCCTGCCGTAGCATCGCCACCCGCGTGCCGGGGGCGAGCAGCACCTCGCCGCCATCGGGCTTGAGGTCACCGGCAACGAGCCGCATGAGCGTGGTCTTACCCGCACCGTTGCGGCCAAGCAGGCCGATGCGTTGCCCCGCCTCGATGTGGCACGACACGTCATCGAGGAGCGGCGGTCCGCGAAACCGTACGCGAACGTCGCGAAGCGTGATCAGAGGCATGGAGGTTCTCCGTGGTTGGCCATCGTGGACGGCGAGAACGTAAGGCATCGCCACTCGCCGCGCCGCGTCACCACGGGCGGCCCGCCCAGCAGCCCGGTAAACACCTGGGCGACGCGAACGACGTCTTCCTCGAGCAGGCCCGAGAGCACGACGCCGCCGGCAAGGCCACCAGCCGGATTCCGTCGCACGGCCGCGGCGAGTGGCCCCGCATGCTGCAGGAGCACATCGGCCACGATGTTGGCCACGACGAGGTCGTGGGGCTCCGCATTCGCGGGGAACTCGCTCATCACGACAACCCGGTCGATGACGCCGTTCCGGGTCGCATTGCCGCGGATGGCGTCGTGCACACGGCGATCGATTTCGACGGCATGCACGTCGGCGGCGCCGCAGACCGCGGCGGCGATGCCGAGGATGCCGGAGCCACTCCCGAAGTCGAGCACGCGATCGAGACGCCCGCCCTGCCCGGCCCAGCCAGCGATCGCGGCCAAGCAAAGCTGCGTGGTCTCGTGCAAGCCGGTGCCAAACCCAGCGCCGGGCTCGATAAAGATCGTGCTACCGTGACTCGACGCACACGACTCGCCTTCGTCCCATGCGGGGCACACCCTGCCAAACCCCGGCACGGCAATCGCCGCAAACGACTGCCTCCAGGAAGCTTCGTCCGCGTTGTCGCCTTCCGTCCGGACGGCGAGCACGTCGCAGCCCGGCACGCCAGCAAGGCCGACGGCCGCGTGTCGCGCCGCCAGCTCGTCCGTAAACCAGCAGGCAAGCGTTGCGGCCGGTAACTCGGCCACCCAGTCGCGGTCGGCGGGCGACTCGGCCGCATCGAGCACCCGTGGAGACTCGATGAGCCCGGCCGCCGCCGCGGCCGCCGCGTCCACAGTGCCCTCGAAGACTCCGGCCAGGCCACATTCCCCAAGTGTCCCCCAGAGCCACTCGATGAAGGCGTCGCGGCCAGCCCCGCAGCCGTCAGGCACGAGCACGTCCGCTGAGACGGCGAGATCGAGCACCCACGTAACGCCACGATCATGCCGGGGGTTGTTGCTTCGTGCGTGTTCCATGCCGTGGCTCACTCCTGGCCCAATGATCGACGCACACGCGGCGTGGCGAAAGCCCTGGCACCGTCTGCCGGGAATCGAATGGCCCACGACCTCCCCCCTGAATACTTTTCACGTTGTCAGGCGGCTGCCGCCGCGGAGGTGATCGATGGCCCGGATCTGTTCAGTCGCTTCGCGGCCTGCCCTCTGCGGTGCGATCCTGGCTCTTCTTGCCCTCGTTGTCGGAGCCGCCCCGCCGGTCTATTCGCCTGATCGGGTGCAGCGCATCAAGGCTGACCTCGCCACACGCACCGCCGGCATGACGTCGTACGAACTCGAGTACATGCTCGAAGGACTCGACGACAAACTGCACATCCTCGAGAGCCCCGAGGCAACGGAAGTGAGGGAGTGGCTTGGCCGCTACCTGGCCGTAATGGCCGACGACCGGCGAGCGGCGATCCTGGCTGACGTGCCAGACGTGCTCGAGATGTCGGCCGCAGATCTCACGGCGAAGCTGACGGAGATCGACGAGAAGCGGACGAACGTGGAACGCGGGGCCCGGGAGTCGCGTCGCTCCCGCCGGGAGTTTGGCGCGTTCATCGACGACGCGCGTCGGGCGGAGGCCGCCGACCGGGCGCAGCTCGGCCGCATCCGTCGAGGCGACGCCGCGTTCTGAACAGCGCCGAATAGGCGTCGGCAGACACGTAGGTGCAGGTTGGCTACCTGCACCCCGCCCACGCTTCTCGCCGCTGAACCGCAGGTTACCAACCTGCGGCTACGTGTGCCCCACGTGCAGCCACGTAGGTGCAGGTTGGCTACCTGCACATGAAACACTGGTCGGCGATGCGCTTCCGCAGGTTGCCAACCTGCGGCTACGTGAAAGCAACCTGTGCACGCCTGCACCCGCCTACGGCGTCGGCTGAAACGTCGCGATGATCGGCCGGTGGTCGCTGGTCCGATCATCGTCGGGAAAATCGCCGGCCCGCACGATCACGTCCGACTCGCCCTGCCACTGCTTCGCGCCATTGGCGACGAACACGAAATCGAGGATCGAACCCGGGTAGCTGTCGACGCCCGCCCCCAGCCGCTTCCGATCCTCAGACCAGTTGGAGTCGATGAGCGGATCGGGCTTCACCCACGCCCAGGTGCCCTCCTCCAGCATGGCGTCGAAGGCGGGATTGCCCTTGGCAGAGCTGAACTCGTAGTCGAAGTTGAAGTCGCCGGCCGCAATCACCGGTTCGCTGCGGTCGGCGGCCCAGCGGCGAAGCGCCCGGGCCTGGTCGGTTCGCAGGTCGTTCTCACCGCGGGCGAGATGGTTGACGATCACCCAGAACTTTTCGCCACTTGCGAGGTCGTGGAGCCTGGCGATCAGCGGCGAGCGGCCGCGGACGCTGCCGTGCTCCGAGGAGGTCTCATCCTCCACGGTGAAGTTCGCCCGGATGCCGGCATAGCGGTGGAGTTCGATCACCTCGTCGATCCGAAATCGCTTCGCGTCCACGACGAGCATCAGCGAGTCGGCGTCGGCGTAGCCGCCGCTGGCTGAAGTGACGAAGTCAACCTCGCCGCCGAGGCCTTCGGCAACCGCCGCCCGATACGTCCACACCGTCTTCGGCTCCACCTCGGAGAGGGCGATCACCTGGGCCCGGGTGGCGGGCGACCGCAGGAGTTCGGTGAGCTGTCCGCCGATCACGTGGGCGTCGCTCACCTGCGACTGGCCCGGCCGGTTGCTCTCCACGTTCCAGGCGAGCACCCGAAACTCCTCGGCCCGCACGGATGCAAAGCCGGCGAGCACGACCATCGCCATCATCATCGCACGACTCATGGTCACCTCCGCGTGGGCACCCGCTGCCGCGGATGGATCGAATCAGGCATCAGGGACCAGTCTACGTCGTGCCACCCCGTCACCGCAGCGGCGAATACGCGGCAGGCGAAAGAAACTCCGACACGACGCCCTTTTCCTTGGTCGTCAGCGAGCCTCCGGCCGCCGTCTCCGATGCCGTCTTGGCGGCGATCCAGTCGGGATCCTGCCGAAACGCCGCAAAGCTCTCCTTCGCGGCGGCGGTGCTGTCATGGGCGAGGAGGTAGACGAGTTTCGTATCCGCGTCCGGCCCACCGTCGGGCGTCCAGTAGATGACGTTCGTCATCCCGTGCTTGGCGAAGAGTTTCATGGTGTGGCTTTCGAACCGCCGCAGGAGCGCCTCGCGCTTCGCGGCATCGGGGCATGTGTATGTTCGCAGTTCAAACACCCGCGGCGTGGTCTGCTGCCCGGCGTCCGGTTGCGGCGACCAGGCGGTCGTCCGCAGCCGCTGCATGCTCCGCTGCGTGGCGAGCGCCGGCTTGCCATCGCGACCGGCAAGCAACGCCTGCCACCCGGCATCGTTCGCGAGCAACTCCCCCGCGGCGGGCTGGCCTCCGTTTCCGCCGCTCGACACGACCAGATGCACCAGGCCTTCGAGGTTTTCTCCAGCCGGCGTGAACACGCCCACACACCTCAGCCCGTTTCTACCGAGCGCGGGCAACACGACATCGCGGAGTCGCGCGTGCACGGCATCGAGTTGCCCGGGGCCGGCGACCATCGTGTGCCACTCGTATGCTGCCGCCTGAGGGCGTGCCACGCTCTCCGACTCCGCCTTGGCATCGCAGCAACCGGCTGAGAATACCCCCACGCACGCGATCGCAAGCGCCATGAGATAGATGCGGCCCATGAGTTGACTCCTGTGTTTGCGGCAGTGTAGCCCGCAAGGCTGGGCGGCGCCTTTCCTCGACGACGTCTCGTCGCTTTCCGCAGCAGAACTGGCATGGCCGGCTCAGGAACCGCCTTGCTAGGCTGCTGTCGATTCAGCCTCACACCTCGACACTTGGGAGCCACCCGCATGCCCACCACCACCACTCGTCGCCTGCTCGTTTTCGTCGCCGCCTTTGTCGCGGGTGTCGCCGTGTGTGCCTCCGTTGTCATGGCCCAGCAGCCGCCGGGCAATCCGGGCGACGCGATCGTGGGCGACTGGCGGCCGGCCGACATGAACGTGGACATCCGGATCTTCCCATCGAATGGCCAGTATCTGGGCGGGGTGGTCAAGGCCGACAATCAGGAAATGGTCAACAAGGAGATGCTGCGGGGCATCACGTTTGACCCGAACACGAAGACGTGGAAGGGCGAGATCTTCGCGATCAAGCGTGGGCAGTTCGTGCCGATGACGATCAAGATGACTCCCGCGGGCTTCGAAATGGTGGCTGGATCGGGCATCATGTCGAAGACGATCGAGTGGGTTCGGGTCCAGTAGGCTGCCATCGCCCCGGCGGAGTTGAACTGGCACGCATGCTTGTCAGTGAGCCGCGGTTCGCCTGAGCGTCACGAGGATCCGGCCGCTTTTCCGAGGCGCCGTGAAGTCATCTGGGCGAGGCATTCCGTCCGACACGAAGCAGAACTGCCGGGAATCGCCCTCCATCCGGTAGATCCCCGTTTACCTGCGGGGCTTCGTTTTCCTGCCGCCCCGTGTCTCCATCTCAAAGGTCTTGGGGTTCGTGGCGGGGTCGTTTTGACTCCTGCCCTCCCCAACGACCAAGCCCTTGAAGAGCACCGTCCAAGCCCCGTCCGCCTGGTAGGCGATCTTCAGCATCGCCACGAACTCGTCGTCGAGTCGCTTGCTATTCATCTCGACCGTCACCACGCCCCACATGCCAGCCGATACAGAGCGATCGTCCGCAACCACATCAACTGGCGCCCGTAAACCTCCACCGTCGGCCATCAGCGCGAGCGTCGTCCACGCGCCGCCGACTAAAACGAGCCGCATTGCGACGCTCATGAAAAAATTCCCGACATGCCTCACATGACAGGCCCCTTACGGCAGGGCCCGGCACAGCCCCGGAATCGTAGACGTGACGAAATCGCAGAGCACGACTTCGGACCGCCGAACCCTCGATCGTGGCCCCCGTCGCCTTCACGCTCCACGTGCGCACGACGTGACCATCGACAGACGCCCGCGGACACCTGTCGTTTTCAACCACCGCGAAAAGCGAACGGAAGAACTCGCGGGGACGCGACCGACAGGCTCACGCCCGAGGCACCCCGGACGTCATTCTGGCATGTAGAACTGTTGGCTTCGCAGGTGCTTTGCCCACTGAAACGGCTCATAGACCCTCAGCATGAAGAAGAGCTCTCCTGCCGTCATCTTTGACGACACGGTACCGACCGCTCCGACGTCGGGCTGAATCAATGACGCGTCGATCGGGCCGAAGTCCAGAAAACGATAGCCGAGGTCGAGATCGATGAGCGAGTTGTATCGCCACGCTGCACCGCCACCTGCCTGCCATGCGAACACCGCTGCCTGACGGGACGCCACCGCACCGCCAGGGCCAGCCGCATTCAGGCCGTATCCCCCACCCCCCACGCCGCCTCCGGCGTAGGCCACCAACCGCTCCGTGAGCTGAATCTCGCGCCAGGCGTTCGCGAGGAGCGACCAGTTGTCGTTGGCCCTGACGCTGATCGACGTCTCGTTGGCGGGGTTCAGGGCTTGGTTGAAGTTGTCTCGTAAGGCCCCTTCGCATTCGAAACGAACGGCACCAATGTGCCGTGGCACCCGCACTCCTCCAGCGAGGGCCGCAGAAAACAACGAGCAGTTGTTGGAGGTGGAACCGCTCCAGGCGGGCGACACTCCGGGGGGCGGGTGGGTGGCGTGCACCCCTGACGTCGTCAAGTTCGCGAAGGTGATTCCGAGGACCTTCGCGACATAGAGGCGGCTTGCCTCGCCTTCGCCCTGAAGTTCCTCTGCACACAGTCCGCAGCTCGTAAGGCCGCCATCGCCTCTCTCGTCGCACGCCGCGAAGGGCTCACCGGTTGCTTCAGTCTCGACGGATTCGAACCCGGCAAGGCTCCCCATGCCGAAGCCGTCGCCTTCAGTCGTAGACCCTCGAGCGTCTGAGATGCATGAAGCGGCGATCAAAAAACAAATTGGGAGACTGGCTCGGATCATGGAACTAGCGATGCTGAAACGTGCGTCACTCGTTGAGATGGCTCGGCCACCGACGGTCTTCTTCGTCAATGCAGCGATTCACGCTTTGTCCATACAACTCGCCCCCTCAGACTCACCTCCACCTCCAGCAACGCCGTCAAACAGCTTGCCCGGCACGGACCCTTCGGGGGCATGGGCGAGACTGGGCGGCCGGGGGCCCTGGTGACCGGGGGACCCGTAGGCGAACGAACCAAGGCCGGCCCGAGTCGCTGCGATACGGATCGACACCTTACGTTGCAGTAACGGTCGCTCCGCTCCCCACACTATGATCCGGTGCGATGGGACCGGACTTGCCCGAATCTCTCGCGGGCGCTGTGACACCAGGAATCGACGCCCCCTCGTCACCATGGCTCATTGATGAGATCCCGACAGGCAGACTATTCCCCCACCCGCAGGCAGATTGCCCGGGGTGGCATCATGGCCCTTGCGGCCAACACCATTCCCCTGCGGATCTTCGCAGACGCCCCAAACACCGAGAGCCACGTTTGGGATCGTAGCTGGCCCGGCCTCGCTGGCGCTGCCATGCCGGAACCCTGCCAAATCAGTGGCGTGACGCTCGATGGCGACGGCAGAGTGCTCGCCTTGAGCCGGGGCGAGAACCACTGGATGCCACAAACGTCTTTCAAAAGACAGAAGATACGCAGGCCGGCAGTCCTCGTAATCACTCCAACCGATGGCACGCTGGCGCATGCTTGGGGGAGCGACCTGTTTATGATGCCCCACCAGATCGTAGTCGCCCCGGGAGGTGAAACGTGGGTCGTCGATGCGGGGCTGCATCGCATTTTTCGATTTGACGCCGCAGGCAAGCAGCTTTCCAGCTACGGAGGCCCCTCCGTGCGTTTCAACATGCCGACGGATGTCGCGTTCCTGAGCGACGGCTCCTTCGTTGTCTCCGACGGCTACGTCAACAGCCGTGTCGTGAAGTTTGATCCTCGCGGGAAGCCGATCGCAGCCTGGGGAACCAAGGGCTCGAAACCGCTCCAGTTTCATACGCCACACAGCATCGCGATTGACGGGCAGGACCGGATTTATGTCGCGGACAGGGGCAACAATCGCATCCAGGTGCTGACGGCACGCGGCGAGTTCGTGACCGCTTGGACAAACGTCGATTGTCCGGTCACTGTCCGATTTGCCGCCGACCACCTCTTTGTGCTGTCGAACCTCGAGGCCGACAAGGGGATCGTCCGGTGCTTGGACCCCGATGGCCGTATCGTGGATTCATTCCGTACGAAGCCGCCAGGTGACCCAGGTGACTTTGAGTGGCCGCATGGACTAGCCGTAACGCCCGACGGGACCGATGTCTACGTTGGATTCACGCTGACCGGCAGGCGAATCCAGCGGTACCGCCGGGCGACACGAGCAGACTAATCGCCCAGGGCGGACCGCCGCCTGGCCTACCGAACCAGCACGCCGTTGACCTTCTTGTTGGACGGCAGTTCTCCGGCGATGCCGTCGGCCTGGAAGCCGAACGAGATCTCGGAACCGGCGGCGAGCGTGCCATTCCAGGCTGCGTTTTTGATCACGTAGTGGTTACCAACGTGACTGACGATCTCGGCGTTCCAGATGTTGACGATGTTCGCCTTCATGTCGAACTCCATCGTCCAGCCGTTGATCGCCGTCGTGCCCGTGTTCTTGATCTTCAGGTCGCCGTTGAAGCCCGTCCCCCAACTACTCGTCTGCGCGTAGGTCACGGCGATGCCCGTGGTGGGAGTTGGTGTCGGTGTCGGGGGTGGTGTCGGAGTCGGTGTCGGGGTCGGTGTCGGGGTCGGGGTCGGAGTTGGGGTTGGGGTTGGGGTGGGAGTCGGCGACGGTGACGGCGTCAGTAGGCCGGTCGGCGCCTGGCCGAACACCAGCTTGCCC
>Ga0114959_10004949_pt1 | contig 10063 bp, 8 predicted proteins | sample C_130625_EF_Meta_FD_87317 | JGI IMG/M metagenome (GOLD analysis project Ga0114959, IMG submission 87317) | Freshwater microbial communities from Lake Croche, Canada to study carbon cycling - C_130625_EF_MetaG | ecosystem: Environmental > Aquatic > Freshwater > Lake | place: Lake Croche, Canada...
AATGATTACGAAATTGCGATTGATGCGGAATGTGCTGAAATCTTAGCCCGCCGTCAACCTACCGCTAAAGATTTAAGATTGGTCATGGGTATATCAAAGGCTATTTCTAATTTAGAGCGGGTTGGGGATGAAGCAGATCATATCGCTGCCAGAATTAGAAAAATCGTTGACGTTAATGCTCCGTATCATATTAACGTAGCTGAAATTCGTATTGCAGGACAAATGGCCTTAGGTCTTTTACGTCGCTCACTCGATGCCTTCGCTAGAATGGATTCTAAGGCTGCGGCTCAGATTGTGGCTGATGATATTGAAATTGATAATGAATTTAGAGGCTTTGTACGAAAACTCAATTCCTACATGAGTGAAGATCCTCGTATTATCTCCACTGCCTTAGAAATTCTTTTTATAGCAAAGGCTGTAGAAAGAATCGGTGACCATGCTAAGAACATATCTGAGTTTGTTATCTACGTCGATAAAGGTATGGATGTGAGGCATATTCCTCATGAAAAATTAATTGAAGAGGCAAATAAATAAAATGGCTAGTAGCATTCTTATTGTTGAAGATGAACCCTCCATTGCTGAGTTAATTTCTATCAACCTAAGCCATGAGGGGTTTTTACCCGTCCGCGCTTTTCAAGCAGATCAAGCAGCGATGCTGATGAAGGAAGTATTACCGGATTTAATCGTGCTGGATTGGATGTTGCCGGGTAAATCAGGTATTCAATTTGCCAAAGATTTACGTAACAATGACCGAACCAAAGATATTCCAATTATATTTCTCACTGCCAGAACAGAAGAAATGGATAAAATTGCTGGTTTAGATGCTGGTGCTGATGATTATCTGACGAAACCCTTTTCTCCAAAAGAGTTAATCGCTCGTATTCGTGCTGTTTTAAGAAGAAAGTCACCCCAATTAACTGATGAAGTGATTGAAATTAATGCTCTTAAGTTAGATCCAACAACGCATCGTGTAACTTGTCAATTTGATGAAGAAACAATCAAAATTGATTTAGGCCCTACAGAATTCCGTTTATTACGTTTTTTAATGTCAAATCCTGAAAGGGTTCATGCCCGTGGTCAATTACTTGACAAAGTTTGGGGTGATCATGTTTTTGTTGAAGAACGTACGGTTGATGTCCATATCAAGCGTTTACGAGCTGCTTTAGCCCCAGTGGGATGTGATTCGATGATTGAAACTGTTCGTGGTAGCGGTTATCGTCTAACCAGGAATCCTGCATTAGTGGTGTGATACTACATTGAAATAATGTAGTTTTTTTGTATCTATATGTTAATCTTTATCTCAACCTATAGATTTTCAATTAATTCTTAAATAAGCACCTTATTTATTATGCCCAGAGAGATTTTTAAAGCTCTGTTTTTCCCCTTTGCTATTTGTTTGATAAGCTTTATTTGGGGTGAGATTTTTTCTTTTTCAGCTGCTTTTTATCTTGGTTTTTTTGTTCTATTAACGCATTGTTTTATTCAGGCATGGTACACAATTCATTTCCTTTCTAATCTCCAAAAGGATGATCTGATCGGCAAAAAAAGAGGTGTAGGAATTTGGCGAGATATTTACGATCAATTAGAAAAAAAATCGAAAATATGGCGTCAAGCAGTTCTTCAATCTGAGGTGCAATACAATCAATTTATCCAAGGAATACAAGCTTCACCCAATGGTTTAATTATGTTAGATGAAGTGGATCATATCGAATGGTGTAATAATATTTGCCGCGATCATTTCCGACTGGATCCATTCAAAGATGTTGGTCAACCGGTTACATTTTTACTCCGAAACCCTCAATTTATAAGTTACATGCAAACGCGTGACTTTACACGACCTCTGCACCTGGATTATATGGGAGAGCAAGGAAGTTTAATGTTAATGCTGCAAGTTTTTCCATATGGGGAAAACCGCAAATTACTATTAAGCCAAGATATTACAATTCTGAAAAAAAATGAATCGATGCGCCAAGATTTTGTGGCGAATGTTTCCCATGAGTTAAGGACTCCTTTGACTGTTGTAAGTGGATTTTTAGAGACACTCCGTGATTTGAAAATTTCCAAGCTGGATCAAAAGAGATATGTTGATTTGATGTTTGCTCAAACTAGTCGAATGATGACACTAGTGGAGGAACTGTTGATTTTGACTCGGTTAGATAGTAGTCCTTTGACCTCAAAAACGACCAAGGTACATATAGAGGATTTGTTTGAAAAACTTATTCTTGATGCTAAAAGCTTATCGCAAGATAAGCACGTGATTGAAGCGCATCGCCTGATAAACATGGATATCCTTGGCGCAGAAAGTGAAATTTTCTCTGCATTTAGTAATTTAATCGTTAACGCAATTCGGTATACCCCTGAGGGTGGGGCGATTACTTTTGAATGGAAAGCGGATCGTGAGGGTGGGGCTGTATTCTCAGTCAAAGATTCAGGGATTGGCATTGCTCAAGATGATATCCCCAGAATTACTGAGCGTTTTTACCGAGTAGACCGCAGCCGCTCTAGAGATACCGGTGGTACAGGTCTGGGATTGGCGATTGTGAAGCATGTCGCTTCGAGACACAATGCTTCTTTGAAAATTGAGAGTGAACTCAGTATTGGCAGTACTTTTTCTATACACTTCCCTAAAGATCGTTTAGTGGAAGCTGACTAATTCTGAGAAGATTTTTCAATTAATTTTAAAATTTCTAATTGAGCAATATACGGTGTCTTACTTCTGGTTTTAAGACGACGATATTTGCCTTCAGAATTCATGACCCAAGCAGATTGATTATCTTTTAACAGAATTTTTAAACCTTCTTGTATAACCCGCTCTTTGATTACTAAATCTTCAACTGGGAAAGCCACCTCGACTCTTCGGTAAAGATTTCGATCCATCCAATCGGCACTTGATAAATAAATATTTTCTTTACCATCGGCAAGAAAATAATAAATACGGTGATGCTCTAAAAATCTACCGATAACAGATCGTACCTTGATATTTTCAGATAAACCCTTTACACCGGGCATTAAAGCACAAACACCTCTAATAATTAAGTCAATCTTCACTCCAGCTTGTGAAGCTCTATAGAGCTCTTGAATGACACTTGGTTCAAGCAAGGCATTCATTTTTGCAATGATATGCGCCCTTTTACCTAATTTCACATTTTTAATCTCACCTCGAATGCTCTTGATGATTTCCTCTTGCATTGTGAATGGAGATTGCCATAATTTAGTCAAAGAAATATGTTTGCCAGTCCCCGTGAGTTGTTGAAATACATAATGCATATCACTAGTCAGTTGGGGGTTGCAAGTTAATAATCCAAAGTCAGTATAGGATTTAGCTGTTCTGGGATGGTAATTGCCAGTTCCAAAGTGAGAATATCTTTTTAGTTGGTATTTACCTTTGCTGCGTCCCTTAGAAATCATTTCTCTGCGAACAATTAAAAGCATTTTTGCATGACACTTATGCCCAACAACCCCATAGACGACGTGAGCTCCAACTGCTTCGAGTTTAGCGGCCCATTGCATGTTGGTGTGCTCATCAAACCTAGCTAATAGCTCCACCACTACAGTGACCTCTTTACCATTGCGAGCCGCCTCCATCAGTGCGTCCATTACTAAAGACTCATCCCCGGTGCGATAAACAGTTTGTTTAATTGCTAGGACATCAGGGTCATTTGCGGCTTCATTTAACAGGTTAAGAACGGGAGAGAAACTTTCATAAGGGTGATGTAACAATACATCGTTTTTTGAAATGACATCAAAAAGGGACTGGTGATGGGAAAACACTTCTGGTAGTTTGGGGGTGACGACTGGGTATTTTAAGTCGGGGCGATCAATTAAATCAGGCATTTGGAATAAACGCACTAAGTTGACTGGACCACTTACAAGGTAACAATCGGCATCATTCAGCTGACACTCAATTTTTAATCGATCTAGTAATTTCAATGGGATCTTATCATTAACTTCTAACCTTACGGCATCACCAAAATGGCGCGTCGTTAATTCTCCTTCCAAGGCACTTCGTAAATCCGTAATATCATCTTCTGAAACAAATAAATCTGAGTTCCTAGTGATTCTAAATTGATAGCAACCAGTTAATTTGATACCAGGAAATAGCTCATGTACAAAAGCTTGCATAAATGAAGAAAGTAATATAAAACTAGTCTCACCCTTGGATTCTAAGTGATTTGGTAATTTCACCAACCTCGGTAAAGACCTTGGAGCTTGTACAACAGCAAGATCAGCATTTCTGCCAAAAGAATCTTTACCTTCTAGGGAAATTAAAAAATTCAAGCTTTTATTAATGACTCTTGGGAAAGGGTGTGTAGGATCAAGGGCAATGGGGGTTATTAGAGGAACTAACTCGCGATGAAAGAAGTTTTTAGCCCATTGAAACTGTTGCGGTGTCCAAGTAGATGGAAATTTAAAAAAGATCCTTTCCCGATTGAGAGCTGGGGAGATATTTTCCTTTAATAGAGCATATTTCCTTTGAACTAGTATGTGTGCTTGTTCAGTAATGAGTTTATAAGACTCTGCAACAGTTAATCCGTCAGCTTGTATTTTATTTGGATTATCTATTAATTGTTCCTTTAATCCAGACATACGAATTTCAAAAAACTCATCCATATTACTTGAAACAATAGACAGAAATTTTAGTCTTTCTAAAAGAGGCGTATTGGGATCTTCTGCCTGCGCAAGTACCCTAGAGTTAAACTCCAGTTGGCCTAATTCACGATTGAGCAATGGAATAAAGTTATTTGTCATTGTTTGAATTGTAGGGGTGAAATAAATTTTTGTCCTAGGATTTTTTTCTCATTTTTAACATTAAAATATAAGCCTGTCTAATTGTTAATTATCCCTTTGTATCTATTATGGCTCTTGAATTGAAACCATCCCAAAATGCTCAGTCTGAGCCTAAATTAATCGCATCGGTAGACTTGGGTTCAAACAGTTTCAGGATGGTAGTTGCCCAAATAGTAGAGACACCATCAGGCTTTCAATTAAGACCGGTAGATACACTCCGCGATTCAATCAAGCTTGCTGCAGGTTTGGATCACGAAAAAAATCTTGATGTAGAAGCATTTAGTCGGGGGATTAATTCAATTAAACGTTTTGGCGAACGCTTAAGAAATTTTTCGCCAATGCAAGTCCGAGTAGTAGCAACAAATACTTTTAGGGTTGCTCGTAATGCTGCAAAATTTATCACACAGGCAGAAATAGCTCTGGGATTCCCGATTGAAGTGATTGCAGGTCAAGAAGAGGCGCGCCTGGTTTATATAGGTGCTGCTCACGGTGCACCTGCTAATTCAGGTAATCGACTTGTGATTGATATCGGTGGTGGTTCAACTGAGTTTATTATTGGTCAGGGGTATGAACCAAAACTCTTGGAAAGCTTATATATTGGATGTGTCTCGCATAGTCAAAAATTTTTCGCCAACGGTGCGGTAGATGAATACAATTTTAAACAAGCAGAGTTAGCTGCAAGACAAGAAATTCAAATTATCTCCAAAGAGTTCAGAAAAAAAGGTTGGGATCAGGTAATTGGTTCCTCCGGTACAGCAAAAGCAATTGCAGAATTGATTAGTCTCAATGGCTTGGATACTGAAAATAATTTGCATCCAGATCCGTTCGGAACTGAGGCTTCAGGGATTATTACGCGGCAAAGCTTAGAAGCGCTGAAGTCAATCTTAATTGAAGCTGAGTTTGTCCAAAATGCGAAATTGATTGGATTAAAACCAGATCGTCGTCAAGTCCTACCTGGCGGCTTAGCCATCATGATTGCTGCCTTTGATGAGTTAAAAATTGAGTCGATGGAAATCGTTGAGGCAGCCCTTCGAATGGGTGTTTTATACGATTTTTTAGGGCGTGCTCAGCATCATGATATGCGTTTTGTGACAGTAGAGCAATTCATGAAACGTTACAGTGTCGATGCGGAGCAAGCAACGCGGGTTGAAGAGTTAGCGATATTCTTCTTGGAGCAGTTTCCAATGCCAGTGGATGAAGATCGCATTAATAATGCATCCTTACTAGGGTGGGCTGCTAAACTCCATGAGATTGGTTTATCTATCTCCCATAATGGTTACCATAAGCACTCAGCTTATATTTCAGCAAATGCCGACATGCCAGGCTTTTCAAAAAATGATCAAGCCCGCCTATCGACACTTTTGATTGGTCACACTGGGAAACTAGCTAAAGTATATACAAGTAGCAATTTTATTGATTGGCGAATGTTGTTTTGCCTCCGCTTGGCATTCTTGCTTTCCAGAAGACGAGTTACTGAAGAGTTACCTGAAATTTTGGTACAACAGACCAGTAATGGCTTTAAAGTAACGATTTCAAAGAAATGGATTGAAAATCATCCATTGACGGAGTTTAGTCTCAATAAGGAAGCTGAAGACTGGACTAAAATCGGCAAAGAATTCTCGCTTGATTTTTATTAAGAGTAGTTATTTTTTAGCAGAATAGTGATTATCTGAATAGTTTTAAGCCGTTATAACTGAAACTGTTATGTGCATTCACTACTTCAGCTCACCTCAGTTGACTTTAGCCTCAGTTGACTTTAGCTATTACCACTTCAAAAAAAGAGCTGAAGTGGTAAAGAAATATTCTGAAGCTAAGTTCTCCAAACTTTCAACACAGTTGATGGCTTAGCTAGCTAAAAACAATAATAAAAACTTATTGATTAGTTAAAAAAATGCTTTGCATATCGAGAGTTGATATCAGTCAGTCTTAACATTGTTAAGAAGTCAGCTGTATTGAAATCTGGGTCCCATGCTGGTTCACCACAAATCTTTGCCCCGATTCTAAGATAACCTTTAATTAGCGGAGGTGGTTCAACATCCAAATCTGAGTTTAACTTTTCGAGGGGTAATGGTAGTTTTGGAAAAGTTCGATATTCAACAGGACTTAAATTCTTTTCACTAAAAATTCTATTTAAGCTAGCTGCATAGTGGCCACCATCACCCATTGGTACGCTTGCGCAGCCAAGCATAATTTCATATCCGTGTTGCTTCATATAGGAGCCCAAACCAGCCCATAAAGCCATAATGACACCACCAGAGCGATAGTTTGCATGTACACATGATCTTCCAACTTCAACCGCGTTCGGATAAAGGTGCTCAAGTCTAGATAAATCAAATTCTGATTCAGAATATAGGCGTCCAATTAATTTTGCTTGATCGGGCGGCAAAATTCGATAAGTGCCCACAACCTGCAGGGTTTTCGTGTCACGCACAATAAGGTGGTCGCAATAGGCATCGAATTCGTCAACATCTAAACCTTCTTCTTTATTCGGAAGGTTAGCACCCATTTCTTCAGCAAAAACATGATAACGAAGACGTTGTGCTTCTTTAATTTCTTCTAAGTCCCTTGCAATATATACCTGGATTGGGCTTGATTTATTGGCTTGGCCACTCTCTGAAATATTGGGTAACTCGCTGACTGTTTTCTTTAGTTCCTTAATTTTGGCGTTTTTCTTTTTAGACTTATGTTTTTTTAAAAGAAATAAATTAGGAAACTTATTAAACTTCTGCATTCTCGAGAGTTTTTTTGAGAGTTTACCGGCGATTTTAGTCGTCAAACCATCACCGATGGAGTTTAAAGACTGTAGTGGGTTAGGTAATTCTTTCATTTTATGAGTAATTTTCCAAATATTGGTTAATTGTATTAAGAAAAAGTTGCATGAAGATGACAAATTAAAGTCGAATCGTTAATAAATGTCACTTTTAAATTCTTAATGACCGGAATCAGTATATAAATCCATGTAAATATACATAGAAGCAGTGCTAGCATCACCGCAGCAGAGCCATAATCTTTTGCTCTTTTTGATAAACCATGATTATCAAAGGAAATTCTATCAATTGCAGCTTCAACACTAGAGTTTAGCAACTCAACAATGAGAACCAAAATTACCACCATCAAAAGTAGTATATGCTCAACTCGACTAACTGGTAAAAATAAAGAAATAGGGAGTAACACCGCCGTTAAAGTTAACTCTTGTCGAAACGCACTTTCTTCCTTGATAGCGAATTGAAGTCCGTGCCAGGAGTTGATGCTAGCCTTGATTGCTCTGGTGAAACCTTTGTTGCCTTTGTGAGGGTTTTGATCGTACGAATAATGATCGTCGTTCATATGGAAATATCAGTACTTGCTTCAACTAATCCAGGAGGAACAGGTTGAAGATGCTTTACGAATTGTTCAGTAGCTGCCCGCCAAGAAAAGCCCTCAGCATATTGACGAGCACTTGCCCGCGAGATTTTCAGAGCAGCTAAGCAAGCATCTTCTAAATTTTCACTTAGGGCACCTGATTCACTATCCCCAATGACATCGATAGGGCCGGTAACTGGATACGCCGCGACAGGAAGTCCACAAGCCATCGCTTCTAAAAGAACAAGTCCGAAGGTATCAGTTTTACTTGGAAATACAAACACATCAGCGCTGGAATAATACTGTGGTAATTCTGATTGGTCTTTAGCACCCAAAAATTGAACTAGCGGATATTTTTCTTTTAAATACGAAAGTGATGGACCATCGCCAATCACTACTTTAGAGCCTGGTAAATCGAGTTGTAAAAAGGCTTCGATATTTTTTTCAACTGCAACCCTACCAACATTTAAAAATATTGGCTTAGCGCTGGTTAATGCGTCGCTATGCTTGACTTCGAACCTCGATAAATCAACGCCTCGAGTCCACAGAACCACATTTTTGAAGCCATAACTTTCTAAGTCTTTTTTTACCGTGATAGTAGGAGCCATTACAGCTAGTGACTTTTGATGAAACCACTTTAAAAATCGATAAGTTAGTTTTAATGGGATACCCGTTCTGGCCTTCACATATTCCGGAAATCGAGTATGGTATGCGGTTGAAAATGGCAAATGATTTTTTACAGCATAAGCTCTGGCGGCTAACCCTAAAGGGCCCTCGGTTGAGATATGCAATGCATCCGGCATAAAAGCCTTAATCCTGCGAGAAATTTTTTTCCCTGGAAGTATGGATAAAGAAATATCTGGGTAGGTCGGGCATGGGATTGTCTTGAATTCTAATGGAGATAGGATATCTACTACATGTCCCATTAATTCAAGTTCGTGTCTTGTTTGTTTTAATGTTCGGACAACACCATTAATTTGAGGCTCCCAAGCATCAGTGATGATTAAAATCTTCATTGCATTGATCCTAAGTCTCAAGTTCCTGAACTACTAAATCACTAGCTGAGCTAGCAACAGGAAGCGCTGGATTTTCAGCAATGGCTAAAGCATTGACTGGGAAACCATTAAAAGAATTAATGACAATTGGCTCAATGCGAGCCCCTTCTTCTTCTTTCAAAATATGTGGCCAATGAATAATCTTTAGCTCACCCTCAAAGGTTTCAACCAAGGCAGTAAGACTTTCGACCCAATCGCCATCATTACAATAGAGTAGCCCATCGATATCTCGAATTTCTGCTTTATGAATATGGCCACAAACAACCCCGTCACATTTTCTTTTACGCGCTTCTCTTGCCATAATGGCTTCAAAGTCAGCGATAAAACTGACTGCATTTTTCACTTTATGCTTTAAAAATTGAGATAGTGACCAATATTGAAATCCTAGCTTAATTCTAATATTGTTAAACCAACGGTTAATAACCAAAATGATGGTGTAGGCTGAATCACCTAAATAGGCCAACCATTTGGCATATTGCATGACGCTGTCAAATAAATCGCCGTGCGTTATCCATAACCTTTTACCGTTCGCAGTAATGTGAATCATTTCATTACGAATTTGAATATCACCAAAGGTCATACCAATAAATTGACGTGCGACTTCGTCGTGGTTTCCCGGAATATAAAAGACTTCGGAGCCTTTACGTACTTTTCTGAGAATTTTTTGTACAACGTCGTTATGAGCTTGCGGCCAGTACCAAGATTTTTTTAATCGCCAACCATCAATAATGTCTCCGACAAGATAAAATGTCTCTGCTTCATTATGTTTTAAAAAATCGAGAAGATACTCAGCCTGGCAGCCAGAAGTACCTAAGTGTATGTCGGAAATCCATATGGTGCGATATTGCATGTACATATTAAGCCACGGTTAAGTTACG
>Ga0114959_10004950_pt1 | contig 10062 bp, 8 predicted proteins | sample C_130625_EF_Meta_FD_87317 | JGI IMG/M metagenome (GOLD analysis project Ga0114959, IMG submission 87317) | Freshwater microbial communities from Lake Croche, Canada to study carbon cycling - C_130625_EF_MetaG | ecosystem: Environmental > Aquatic > Freshwater > Lake | place: Lake Croche, Canada...
CCATTACATAAACTTAAAACAACCGTGATGAGGGTAAATACTTTTTAATCAGTCTCGCTCCACAACACGCCTAAATAGAACCTCTTTTGAAGCCTACCCCCCGATTGTTTGCCCTTTTTGTAGGGGTGTCAAGGAGTTATATGTACTTACCCCCCAGTAAATACCCCTTTTTTTAAGGAAAAATGCTCCAATATGGGTTAAAAAGGGGTTTTTGAAGGTTTTTTAGCAATAAGACCCTAGTAAATTAGAGTTTGAATATCTGTGTTTAGAATGTTTCTCATGAGCCGCACACCAAAAAATCCCACTACTGGCGTACCAGCCAATCCCTATGTTGAGGACACCATTCTTCTCGAAAAGCAGGCCGAGAAAGTTAAGGCGCCTTCAATGTATAAAGTTTTACTATTGAATGACGATTACACGCCAATGGAATTTGTGGTGATGGTAATTCAGGAGTATTTTAATAAGGATCATGAAACAGCTACACGCATCATGTTGCAAGTTCATTTAGTTGGCAAAGGTATTTGCGGGGTATTTACTCGTGATGTCGCTGCCACCAAGGTGCACCAAGTTATCGAACTCTCCCGCGAAGCGGGTCACCCACTACAGTGCACTATGGAGGAAGCATGATTGCCCAAGAATTAGAAGTGAGTTTGCATATGGCGTTTGTTGACGCAAGGGCATCACGACACGAGTTCATTACAGTCGAACATTTATTGGCTGCGTTATTAGATAATGCAACCGCAGTTGAGGTGCTGAAGGCCTGCGCAGTTAATATTGCAGAGTTGCGTTCACAGCTTAAAAACTTTATCAATGACAACACACCAGTAGTTCCTGGCAACGATGAGGTGGATACACAGCCAACGCTTGGATTTCAGCGCGTGATTCAACGCGCCATCATGCACGTGCAATCTACGTCTAATGGCAAGAAAGAGGTAACTGGTGCAAATGTCTTGGTTGCCATCTTTGGTGAAAAAGATTCGCATGCGGTGTACTTCTTGCAACAGCAAGGGGTCACTCGTTTAGATGTTGTGAACTTTATTAGTCACGGTGTTCGGAAAGATCAAACTGAGCACGTTAAGCCTGTGGATGCAACTCAAGAAACTGAGGAGGCGGCCTCATCTGGTAAGGAGAGCCCGCTTGACCAGTACACACAAAATCTCAATGCCTTGGCTCGTCAAGGCAAGATTGATCCACTCATTGGGCGCGATAGTGAGGTGGAGCGCGTTATTCAGGTGCTTTGCCGTCGTCGTAAGAACAACCCTCTGTTGGTTGGCGAAGCCGGTGTTGGTAAAACTGCTATTGCGGAGGGCTTGGCTTGGCGCATTGTGAAGGGTGATGTGCCTGACATCTTGGCTAATGCCACTGTTTATTCTTTGGATATGGGTGCATTGCTTGCTGGTACCAAATATCGTGGTGACTTTGAGCAGCGACTGAAGAGTGTTCTTAAGTCGCTCAAGGATCATGCTCATGGCGTTTTGTTTATTGATGAAATTCATACGTTGATTGGTGCAGGTGCTGCATCAGGCGGAACATTGGATGCCAGCAATCTTTTAAAGCCTGCTTTATCTAATGGCCAACTTAAATGCATTGGTGCAACGACATTTACTGAGTACCGTGGAATCTTTGAAAAAGATGCTGCTTTGTCTCGTCGCTTCCAGAAAGTGGATGTAGTTGAGCCAACTGTAGATCAGACTGTACAAATCTTGCGTGGTTTGAAGTCTCGGTTTGAAGAGCACCATAGCGTGAAGTATGCGGCTGGTGCCTTAGTGGCTGCGGCAGAGCTTTCTGCTCGTTATATCAATGACCGCCATTTGCCGGATAAAGCAATCGATGTAATCGATGAGGCTGGTGCTGCACAACGTATTTTGCCGAAGTCTAAACAGAAGAAAACCATCGGCCGCCCAGAGATCGAAGAGATTGTTGCCAAGATTGCCCGTATACCGCCTCAGTCAGTCACGGTTGACGATCGCAGTAAATTGCAAACTTTGGATCGCGATATTAAGAGCGTAGTCTTCGGTCAGGATCCTGCGATTGAAGCTCTGGCAAGTGCGATTAAGATGACGCGCGCTGGTCTTGGCAAGATTGATCGTCCCATTGGTTCATTCTTATTTTCTGGTCCTACGGGCGTTGGCAAAACTGAGGTTGCCAAGCAGCTTGCCTATATCTTGGGTATTGAATTGCTCCGTTTTGATATGTCTGAGTACATGGAGCGTCACGCCGTAAGCCGTTTGATTGGTGCGCCTCCGGGGTACGTGGGCTTTGATCAGGGCGGACTATTAACTGAAGCGGTGAATAAGAAACCGCATTGCGTTCTTTTGCTTGATGAAATAGAAAAAGCGCATCCAGATATTTTCAATATCCTCTTGCAGGTGATGGATCATGGCACCTTGACGGATAACAATGGTCGCAAGACTGATTTCCGTAACGTCATCATCATCATGACCACCAATGCTGGTGCTGAGGCGATGCAGAAATCAACCATCGGCTTTACCAATGCACGTGAGTCTGGTGATGAGATGGCAGATATTAAGAAGTTCTTTACGCCAGAGTTCCGCAATCGCCTAGATGCGATCGTATCCTTTAGGGCTCTTGATGAAACGATCATCATGCGAGTCGTTGACAAGTTCTTGATGCAGTTGGAAGAGCAATTACATGAGAAGAAAGTTGACGCTACCTTTAGTCCAGCATTACGCGCTCACTTAGCGAAGCATGGCTTTGATCCTTTGATGGGTGCGCGTCCAATGCAGCGGATTATTCAAGATACTGTGCGCAAGGCCCTTGCTGATGAATTACTTTTTGGCAAGTTGGCACAAGGCGGACATGTGGCGGTTGATGTTGATGCTGAGGGTAAGGTGCAGTTAGATTTTGATGCTCCGATGCCACCCAGAAAGACGCTCAAGGCTGACATAGCTCCGGCGGAAGAAATCTAAGTTATTTCTTATTGTGCCAACGGGTTTGTATTGAAATAAGGCCACCTTCGGGTGGCTTTATTTATTTCTGCTGTCAACTCCCGAATTTAAATCCGCGTTAAATAGATAAGAGAAGAAGAATTCCAATCATTATCTAGGAGGTCAATATGAAAAAGATCCTCATTTATCTGTTCACAGTAACGGCATTATTTAGTGCCGTGGGTCCTGCAAGCGCGCATGGTTGGCGAGGTGGGCATGGGGCTTACGCAGGCGCATGGCGTGGAGGAGAGCGGAACTACGGTTGGGCGCCTTATGCTGTGGGTGCTGTAGCGGGTGCGGTGGTGACTAATGCTTATTACCGCTCAGGCCCTGTGTACTATCAGACTCAATATTACCCGGCCCAAAGAACTGCTGCTTACTGTCCTGAAAATGGCTTGTATTATCCTCAGACACAGGCGTGCCCAAGCGGTTGGCAAATGGTGGTGTACTAGGCTCGCCCAGTGCTACCAAAGCCGCCGGCGCCACGACTGCTCTCGGTAAACTCTTCAACCACTTTGAGCTCTACTTGCTGAACCGGCATCACTACCAATTGAGCTAAGCGCTCCATCGGTTCCAGCTTGAAAGGGGTTGAGCCACGATTCCAGGTGCTCACCATTAATTGACCTTGGTAATCAGAATCAATGAGGCCTACTAGGTTGCCTAAGACGATTCCGTGCTTATGGCCAAGACCTGAACGCGGAAGAATGAATGCAGCATAACGTGGATCTTCAACATAGATAGCCAAGCCCGTTGGCACCAAAACAGTTTGGCCTGGTCCAATCTCAATGGTTTCATCAATGCAGGCGCGCAAATCTAATCCAGCGCTACCTGGTGTGCCATACGTCGGCAATTGATTGCGCATACGTTCATCGAGAATTTTGACTTGAAGGGATTGCATGGAATTTCCTAAAACAGGGAATGTAAGTAAAGAGATTACTGCTTAATTTTCTTGGCAACTATCTGAATGAGTTGGCGAGCAAGCTCAAGCTTTTCAGCTTTAGCAATTTTCTTGCTGCCAGTTTCATCAATGATGAGTAATTGATTAAGGTCGCTACCAAAGGTTTCCGGGCCGATGTTGCCGACAACCATTGGAATCCCTTTGCGTTGACGTTTTTCAGTCGCATTCGCCTGGAGTTCGGTAGATTCTGCTGCAAAGCCAACGCAGTAGGGGGATGGCTTACCATCTTTAGTTTTAACTGTCTTGGCAACATCCAGAAGAATATCTGGGTTAGCAATAAATTCAATGCCAGGCGCTCCTTTGCCTTGGCGCTTGATTTTTTCCTTAGAGGGTTTCGCAATACCCCAGTCAGCGACTGCAGCCACAGCAAAAAAGATGTCGCAATCAGCGGCCCTTAGTGTTGCCGCATGCATTTCTTTTGCGCTAGTAACATTGGTGCGGGAAATCTTCCCAGTGGCTTCTAGTGGTGTTGATAAATCACAAGGACCTGCGACAAGCTGTACTTGCGCGCCAGCCTCTATTGCGGCACGTGCAATTGCAAAGCCCATTTTTCCGGAGCTGTGATTGGTAATCCCGCGCACTGGATCGATAGCTTCAAAAGTAGGCCCGGCAGTAATTAATACATTTTTACCGGCTAAAGTTTTTTTCTGAAAGAAAGCAATCACTTGCTCTGCAATTTCAGCAGGCTCTAGCATTCTACCCATGCCAACTTCACCACAAGCCTGAAAGCCGCTTGCTGGACCCAGAAGAGAAACTCTATCTTCATTGAGACGCTTAACGCTTCTTTGGGTCGCTGCGTGCTCCCACATTTGTTTATTCATCGCTGGGGCTAGTAACAGTGGGCAATCTCTTGCCAGGCAAAGCGTACTAAGTAAATCATCAGCTAAGCCTAAAGATAATTTAGCCATCAAATCAGCACTAGCAGGGGCAATCACAATAGCATCAGCAGAGCGAGATAGCTCAATGTGAGCCATATTGTTGCCAATGCTGTTGTCCCATTGGCTGGTGTAAACCGGATTGCCTGTGAGTGCTTGCATAGTGACGGGCGTTACGAATTGGGTTGCAGCGTCAGTCATCACCACCTGTACGGAAGCGCCCTCTTGCATTAGCTGACGAGCAAGTTCGGGGCTCTTGTAGGCTGCAATGCCACCAGAGATTCCCAGGACAATTTTCTTGTTTAAAAGTGATTGCATGGCGCCAGCTTAATGGGATTGAGGGGATTTGCCAAATGACTTGTGCAATTCTCCAAAAATGATGAGTACTGCAGCAATACAAATAGCGCTATCGGCAATATTGAAGGCTGGCCAGTGCCAAGTGGCATAGTGCACATCGATGAAGTCCACCACAGCGCCATACATTAATCGATCCAATATATTACCTATGGCCCCGCCCAAGATTAGGCTGAGTGCTACGCCAAGTAATCGATCATTTTGGTTTTTACGCAGTAGCCAAACAATATAGATGCAGGCGACTAAGCCAATAATGGTGAAGAACCAGCGTTGCCAACCAGAGCCCTGTGCCAAAAAGGAAAATGCTGCACCTGGATTGAAGAGCAGGAGCCAATTTAGAAAAGGCAGCACCTGTTCTGGTATTCCCAACTTCAAATTGCTCAAAGCTAGCCATTTACTAGCCTGATCAAGCAGTAAGGTAATGGTGGCAATAGCCAGGTGGCGTAGAAAAGGCAGGCTCATGTTGTTTTGGAGTTTAGGCAAATAAACGATGATCACCATCGCCAAAGAGGTTGCTGATGCAGCGACCACAGAGTTCAGGATGATCGGCATTGCTACCAACGTCTTTGGTGTGATGCCAGCAACGACCACACTTCTTATATTGGCTGCCGCGTACGAGTACTTCCAAGCCATCGTTGCTGAGTTCTATATTGGCGCTGGAGGTAATGGTCACAAAGCGTAAATCATCTTCTAATGAATGCAAGATTGCAAAGTCAACATCACCTAATTTAATGGTGAGCTCTGCTTGCAGGGATGACCCAACATGTCCAGCTTCGCGTTCAAGTTCAATTGCTTTGGTTACTTCAGAGCGAATTTCACGAATACGACCCCACTTAGCAAGTAACTCATTTGCGTTTGCAATTTCTGGGAAGTTGCCAAACTCCTCCATGAAGATCGATTCTACTTTATTGCCTGCACCATGAGGAAATGCTTGCCAAGCTTCTTCTGCCGTGAAAGCAAGAAAGGGTGCTAACCATTTTAGGAGGTTGCGAGTGATATGGAATAAGGCATTTTGTGCGGCACGACGATCTGGTGAATCAGGCGCACTGGTGTAGAGGCGGTCTTTGAGAATGTCTAAGTAAAACCCGCCCAAATCTTCCGAGCAGAATGACAGCATACGAGTTACCGCTGGATGAAATTCATATGTCTTGTAATGTGCTTCAACATCACTTTGGATTTGATTGGCTAGCGCAACAGCATAGCGATCGATTTCTAACCATTGATCAGCAGGAATAGAGTGCTTGCTTGGATCAAAGTCAGAAAGATTGGCAAGCAAGAAGCGTAAGGTATTGCGAATGCGGCGATAGCTCTCAGTAACGCGTTTCAGAATCTCATCAGAGATCGTCATCTCACCAGAGTAATCAGTAGAGGCTACCCAAAGACGAATAATTTCAGCACCGAGTTTGTCAGCAACTTGTTGAGGGGCAATGACGTTGCCTACAGACTTACTCATCTTGCGACCTTGCCCATCAACTGTAAATCCGTGCGTGAGAAGTGCTTTGTACGGCGGCTTGCCATCAAGCATTGCGCCAGTGAGCAATGAGGAGTGGAACCAGCCACGATGTTGATCTGAACCCTCCAGATACAAATCCGCTAAACGGCCGCTAGGTGTTCCTGCTTCAGCAGTCAGCAACTCATTGCGATGTGATCCACGAATCACATGCCAGTGCGTTGTTCCTGAATCGAACCATACATCCAGTGTGTCACGATTCTTTTCGTATTGAGCAGCTTCATCGCCAAGCAGTTCGGAAACTTCTAATTTTTGCCAGGCTTCGATACCCTCTTTTTCTACGCGCTTTGCCACTTCTTCGAGCAACTCAATAGTGCGTGGATGTGGTTCACCACTTTCTTTATGTACTAAGAAAGCCATTGGTACACCCCATTGGCGCTGGCGTGACAGAGTCCAGTCAGGGCGATTGACAATCATGCTGTGTAAACGCTGCTTGCCCCAGGCGGGGAAGAATTCGGTGCTATTAATGCCTGCTAATGCGGTTTCACGTAAGCTTGCTTTACCATCGGAGGGCTTTTTATCCATACTCGCAAACCATTGTGAGGTAGCGCGATAGATGATTGGTGACTTATGGCGCCAGCAATGCATATAGGAATGGGTATAGGTTTTATCGCGAAGCAGGCTACCTGCTTCGCGCATTGCTTCCACAATCTTGGGGTTTGCTTTCCAAATATATTCATTGGCAAATAGCGGTAACCATGATGCGTAGACGCCATTACCCATAACGGGATTAAGAATATCGTTGTCAGCTAGCTTATTAGCTTTACAGGATTTAAAGTCTTCCTCACCATAAGCGGGTGCGGAGTGCACAATACCAGTACCGGTATCGAGGGTAACGTACTCTGCTGGATAGATTGGTGAGAGACGTTTGTAGCCATCGTGCAGTGGCGCAAGCGGATGCCAGAAAGAAATATTTGCTAATTGAGCGCCCTGGCAAGTAGCAATCACTTTGCCTTCAAGGCCATAGTCTTGCAAGCAAGTTTCTACACGGTCTTTTGCCAGAATCAACAACTTGTAGCCAATATCTACTAATGCATAAGTAAGCTCTGGATGAACGTTCATTGCTTGATTAGCAGGAATGGTCCAAGGCGTCGTTGTCCAGATCACAATCTGACCTGGTTTATTTGGTAACTCAGAAAGTCCAAAGGCTTTTGCAAGTTGTGGACGCTGTGCGTCATCGAAGGCAAAGCCAACATCTACCGTTGGGTCCGTTTTATCTTGGTATTCCACTTCGGCTTCTGCAAGGGCAGAACCACAGTCAAAGCACCAGTTCACTGGTTTTAAGCCACGGAAGACATAACCACTTTCCCAGATCTTGCCCAAGGCACGAATCTCATCAGCCTCATTACGATAGTTCATAGTGAGGTATGGGTTATTCCAGTCACCCAGAACGCCTAAGCGCTCGAAGTCTTTTTTCTGCTTATCCACCTGCACTTGTGCATAGGCGCGCGCCTTAGATTGCACCTCAGCAGTAGGTAGATTTTTACCAAATTGTTTTTCAATCTGAATCTCAATTGGCATGCCATGGCAATCCCAGCCGGGTACGTAAACAGAATCAAAACCCATCAACCAACGGGACTTCACGATCATATCTTTGAGAATTTTATTTACCGCGTGACCAATATGAATGTCACCATTTGCATAGGGAGGCCCATCGTGCAAAATAAACTTTGGCTGATTGGCATGTTCAGCACGAATCTTTTCATAAAGCTTATTTTTTTGCCATTGAGAGACCCATTGCGGTTCACGCTTGGCTAGATCTCCTCGCATTGGGAAAGGTGTATCAAGAAGATTGACGGGATAAGAGTTTTCTTTTTCAGACATATGCTTTTTTCTGGAAATAATTTCTGGCATGCATTGCATCTGCTGCAATTGCTTTGGTAAGGGCGTCGAGGCCGTCATACTTTGCCTCGTCACGAATTTTTTCTAAGAGTTCCACGGTAATAATTTTTCCATAGACATCTTCTTGGTAATCAAAGATGTGTGTCTCCAGTAGCACGCGACCTTCATCTTCCACTGTAGGTCTAACGCCCAGGCTGGCTACAGCCGGCAGGGGCTTATCGCTTAAACCGATAACTTGAGCAGTAAAAATGCCAGTAGTGGCAGGCTTGCGATGGTGTAAGTGATTGGCCACTGCAAGATTCAAAGTTGGGAATCCGAGTTTGCGACCCAATTGTTGACCATGAATCACATGACCAGAAATTCCATAAGGACGGCCTAATAATTTTTCCGCCTGATGCATGTCACCATTCGCTAGTGCGGTACGCAAAGCAGAGCTGGAGATACGTTCTCCATCCTCTAAGATGGTTTGAATACTAGAGACTTCAAAGCCATATCTTTCGCCAGCAGCTTTCAGGCTCGCAAAATTACCCGCACGTTTTGCGCCGTAACAAAAATCATCGCCAATCAAAATCCATTTGGCATTAAGGCGCTTCACAATAATTTCAGAAACAAATTCGTCTGGTGTAAGACGGGCAAATGCTGTGTTGAAATGTTCCACCACGACGCGATCAATTCCAAGCTCCGATAGGGCGGCTAATTTATCGCGCAGATTGAGAATGCGGGGCGGAGCTTGCTCTGGAGAAAAGAATTCTTTTGGGTGCGGCTCAAAGGTCATGACGCAGCTAACTAGACTGCGCTCCTTGGCTCCGTCAACGAGCTGCTTGAGAAGGGCGCGATGACCCCTGTGCACGCCATCGAAATTACCGATGCTTAGGGCACAAGCGGGTCCTGCAGAAAACTGGGTCGGGCCACGGAATACGTTCACAAAATCGCTTTCAGGGTAGCCATCAATTATATTGTGGGCATGCTTTCTATCGTTACCTTAATCTCTGGCCGCGGATCCAATTTCGAGGCGATCGTCAAAATGGCTCAAAAAGAGCAATGGCCAGTCAAATTTGCAGGGGTCATAGCAAATCACTCAGCGGCTAAGGGCCTTGATTTTGCTCGCTCCCAGGGTATTCCAGCCTTTGTGGTGGAGCACAAGGAGCACGCTAGCCGTGAATCCTTTGATGCTGCCTTAACCCAGCAAATTGATGCCTTAAGGGCGGATTTGGTGGTGCTAGCCGGTTTTATGAGAATTCTCACCCCAGGCTTTATTCGTCATTTTGAGGGTCGCCTAATGAATATCCATCCAGCGCTCCTGCCGGCTTTCCCCGGTTTACATACCCATGAGCGGGCTTTAGGCGCGGGCGTTCAGGAGCACGGTGCCACTGTGCACTTTGTCACCGAGGGTGTGGATGAGGGGCCAATTATTTGTCAGGCCTCTGTTCCAGTGTTGGAAGGCGACGATGCTGAGGCCTTGGCAGCCCGTGTTTTGACTGCTGAGCATCAGATTTACCCACGGGCCGTAAAATGGTTCCTTGATGGACGATTGCGAATAGAAGGTAATCAAGTGAAGCTACAACCCCCGGAGTC
>Ga0114959_10004951_pt1 | contig 10060 bp, 7 predicted proteins | sample C_130625_EF_Meta_FD_87317 | JGI IMG/M metagenome (GOLD analysis project Ga0114959, IMG submission 87317) | Freshwater microbial communities from Lake Croche, Canada to study carbon cycling - C_130625_EF_MetaG | ecosystem: Environmental > Aquatic > Freshwater > Lake | place: Lake Croche, Canada...
GAAGGGTATGATTTTTATTCAGAAATAATGTTAATTTATTTTAACAAATTTACAACAAAGCCTTCTGAGAAAAAACTATAATTTTGCTTTTTCCCTAAGCAGTACCGGAATAATTTGTTGAGCTTATCCAAAATCGGGAACCTTTTTTGTACCTCGCTTGACTACCTTATAATTTTTTGATGAATTTGGCGATTCAATACTGACCCCGAAAAGTCAATTTGCTGTTGTCAAAAAGAAATCGTATTTTCAATAAAAATTACACGTGACAGCCATGAAAAAATCCGAAATCAAAGCTTTAATCTCCTTGCTGGATGATGAAGATTATGAAGTTTTAAACCTTGTAGAAACTAAAATTCGTTCAATGGGTGATAGTGTGATCCCGTTTTTAGAGGACCGTTGGGAAGAATCCTCTTTAAGCCCTTTGATGCAGAAAAAAATAGAAGATCTCATCCATGATTTACAATATAATGCCTTCATTGAACGACTATTAAATTGGCGAGAAAATGACTCAGAAGATCTTTTAGCAGGTATGTGGACTATTGCGACCTATCAGTATCCGGAACTTTCCTTAGAGAAACTTCGCCAAGATGTAGAGCAAATTTATTACGAAGTTTGGCTTGAAATCCGAAATGGAATGCACCCGATGGATCAAATTAAAACCCTTAATTCGGTTATCTTTGGAAAATTAAAATTTGGCGCAAATACCAAACATTTTCACTCGGCTTCAAACTCCATGTTGAATATAGTAATTGAGCTAAAAAAAGGAAATCCCATTTCACTTTGTGTGATTTATTTACTAGTAGCGCAAAAATTAAACTTGCCCATATGGGGAGTGAATCTTCCAAATCTGTTCATTCTAACCTACAAATCTGATAATCTGCAGTTTTATATCAATGTCTTCAATCGTGGGCTTGTTTTTAATCGGGTAGATATTGATAATTACATTGCTCAATACAATTTCCCCCACAATGAAATTTTCTATCAGCCTTGCCATAATGTGGATATAATCCGCAGGGTATTGCGAAATTTAACTTTGGCTTTTGAAAAAGTAGGAGATGATGATAAAGCTAAAGAGATTGCGAGAGCCTTGCAAGAGATGATGAGAGAGTAAATTTGGACCATGTAAATCCTGCGCTTTGAGATGTTTGCAAAACTATTTATCTAAAAATAAACCCGTAGTTTTGAATCAAACAGTTACGGTCAGCACATAATCGTCTGCATAAAAAACACCCAAATCGTGTACGGTCCTTCGCAATCCATCCATAAATATTTCCCCTTTCACTAGGCTGGGGTTCTCACCAAAAGGATGGATGAAAATATTATCTTTGAAGGATAAATTCTTTTTGCCATACCATTTATATAGGCTTTCTTTTGCACACCAATAAATACACATTTGTAGTAGGTCATCGCCAGCATGGAGACGTTCAGGTTCTGAAAGAAATTTATGGGCAACTCGCCTTAATTTAACCGATATTTTCTCAATATCAATTCCCACTTCTTTTTCTAAACTCACAACCGCAACAGCGTAATTACTCGTGTGCGAAATTGACACATATCCTTTAATTTTTGATAAGTATGGATTGTTGTATTCGTCCTTTTCAATACCATGATAGTTTTGTTCTAATTGCTCAACCGAATATTTTACACACGTGCGGCTGGCCAACCATTCCAATTGCTTTGTTGCATGAGAAGCATTAGAGTAAATTATTAATTCTTCTTTTTTTAGATGTAAATATTTTAAAAAAAAATGAGCATCCTCTTCGATTTTCCAGAGTGTTACCACGCATTCTTTAGAAATATTTTTAGAAAAAACTACAGCCATTTTGAGTTAGTTATCAGGATTTGGGATTAGCTATCAAGGTGTTAGCGAATGAGTACAAACTTTGATTTTTATTGAACGAATCTTAATTTTGTCATTTCCTGCAAAATAAAGTAATTTCGTTAAAATATATGGTTTGAACTATGATTTTATTGATAAATAATATACAAAAAATTTACTAGTGTTTTTCTACTGCATTAGATTCATTGTTTAATTGCGTTATTTTTTATTATCCAAGAGTAAAACCATGCAAGTAGAAAAAATTGATACATTTTCAGGACATCGTGATTGTGTATACACGCTTGAAGGTGCGGCAGAATCCAATCTCTTTTTTTCTGGAGGGGGCGATGGGCAAGTGGTAAGGTGGGATTTAAGTAAACCCGATGCCGGTGAATTATATGTACAAATTCCCGCTTCTATTTATGCTATATGTCTTGATAAAGTGAGAAATCAGCTTTGGGTAGGTCAAAACTTTGAAGGAATTCATCTGATTGATGTCGAATCTAAGCTGGAAATTAAGTCACTAAAAATTACTTCTGCATCAATTTTTGATATAAAAATTCATGAGAATAATGCGTTTATTGGTCTCTCGGATGGAACGATCGTGGTGATGGATGTCGAGAATTTTGTCGTGAAAAAACATATCAAAGCCTCTGATAAAAGCGTGAGAAGCATTGCAATCAACGCAATTTCAAATGAATTTGCGGCTGCCTACAGTGATTTTTCAGTAAAAGTCTTTGATTTACAGGATTTTTCATTGAAATTAGTGGTTAATCAACACACAAACTCCGTTTTTTCGGCTTGCTATTCACCTGATTATCAGTATTTAATCACTGCTGGACGAGATGCACACTTAAAAATTTTAGACGTAAATAATCAATATGAATTGCACGACGATATTGCCGCTCATATATTTGCCATTAACGATATAAAATTTAGCCCGAACGGTAAATATTTTGCCACTTGTAGCATGGATAAATCCATCAAAGTCTGGGACGCAAAAAAATTTAAATTGCTCAAAGTTATTGATCAAGCTCGTCATTCAGGCCACGGAACGTCAATTAACAAATTGTGGTGGAGCGAATATGAAAATTTTATTGTTTCAGCTTCTGACGATAAGCGAATATCAGTTTGGCGAATTGAAGATTATAATTAATTAGCGCTAATCTTCCAGATTAGAAAACCCAACTTCGTTTAATATATCCTTTACCTAAATAAGGGAAATAAATATAAAAAAATCATGAGAATTACTCCCCTAGAGATTAGACAACATACTTTCGATAAGAGCTTCAGAGGTTACGATACTGAATCAGTGGACGCCTTTTTGTTATCTCTTTCGCAGGAATGGGAGCGAATTTCGGAAGAACTTCGTTTTTCTAAGCAACGTTTAGAAATTGCCGAGAAAGAAATCATTCGGATGAAAGAAATTGAAAGCAGTCTTTTTAAAATGCTTAAGGCTACTGAAGATGCGCAACAAGATATCAATGAAAAAGCCGAGTCCGAAGCGAATCTGATTAAGGAGAAAGCACGTCAAGCAGCTGAAGATATTGCCATCGAAGCCCAAAAAAAAGCGGATATGATGATTTCTGAATCCGAAAATAAAGCGAAATTCCTAGTGGAAGAAGCAGTGAATGACCTCAAAAATTATGAGCGTGATTTCAAAGCCATGGAAAGGTATAAGGATTATTTAGTCGTAGAATTAAAAAGTTTTGCCAATGATGCGCTTGATAAAGTAATTAAATTTGAAGAGAGAATAAATACTCGTACCAGCGAAGCGAAGTTGAATGAGCAGGATATTATGTTAGCGGAAAATTTAGCGCAATCTTTAGCCTTAAAAACGTTAACAGAATTATCTGATAAAGAAAAATTTGCAAACGCAGATAAACCCGGGGAAACATTTTTTGAATCTTTGATAGAAAAAGAAATCGACAATTATTCGCCTGTTATTGAAGTAACTTCCACCCAATCACACATAGAAAAGATAGAATCTGAAATATATTTTGAACCTGCCAATGACTACGATAATGAAAATATAGAATTACCAACAGCTCATGCTATCGTTAATACCGAATCTGGAACTAGTTTTTTCAATAACATTCCTCCTAATCCAGAAGTAGCTTCATTAGACGAAAGCTTTAACGAAACGGCCAATAATTTAATGAAGGAAATGAAAGCCACCCGTGGAAGACCTCGTAAATTATCAACAAATGATGGTAGTTTACCAACGGTTTCATCGGTAATGGAGGAGTTTACAAAAGATGTTCCAGCCGCAATCGCCAATGGTGGAGGTTCTTTTTTCGATCGGATTTAATGTTTAAAAGATATTTATATGCAAAAATTTCAAGTTGATTTTACAGCTTGAAATTTTTTGTTTAGAATAGGAGATAGGTTGTAGAAATTAAGAATTAAAAACTGACAAATCGCAAAATTTGTCGTGCTAAAATTTAAAGTTTTTCTTGATTTAGTTTTGAAGAATCTCGTTACATAAATTTTAACACTCAACGCCTTAAGCTTACAAATAATATGGGAACAATAGCCTTAGAAGGTTTAGAATTTTTTGCTTATCATGGCGTGCATGATGAAGAACAAAGAATTGGAAATCGTTATCAAGTTGATATTCAAGTAAATATCGATTTCAGCGAAGCGGCTGAAAATGACAAATTAAAATATACTGTTAATTATGGAGATCTGTACGAAATAATTTCTGAAGTCATGAAAGTCAAGGCAAGACTCTTAGAGCATATTGCCCAGTTAATAATTTTAAACGTCAGAGAACGTTATCCCAAACTTGAAAAAATTGAAGTTTCTATTTCCAAATTCAATCCACCCATCGGAGGCGTCTGTACCCGAGCAAAAGTAACTTTAGTAGGATAATTTATGGCTCATCAAGTAACAATAAAAGATCTCGCTCGGCATTTGAATATTTCAGTTGCTACGGTTTCCCGTGCGATGCGAGATATGCCCGAAATTAAAGCAGAAACTCGTGATGCGGTGTTGAAATTAGCAAAAGAGTGGGATTATCAACCCAATATTTTAGCCACGAATTTAGTAAAAAGTAGAACAAAAACGATTGGGGTAATTGTACCAGATTTAGCATATCATTTTTTTGCCTCGGTTATTAAAGGTATTGAAGACGAAGCCACTGCCAGAGGTTACAGCTTGTTACTAACCCAGACAAGTGAACGCTACGAACGTGAATTGATAAATGTCCAAAATCTATCCAGAGGCCAAGTTGAAGGGTTTATTATTTCAATTTCACAAGAAACTACCGACTTTGAACATCTCAAGCGACTCCAACGCAAAGGAATTCCTTTGGTATTTTTCGATCGAGATGCGGAGGAAATACAGGTTCCAAAAGTCATGGTTGACAATGTGGGTGCAGCTTATGAAGCCACCAAACATCTTATTGATAATGGCTCGAAACGAATTGCCTTTCTAGCAGGACCTTCAAATGTTACTGTTAGCAACTTGCGTCAATCAGGTTACGAAAAAGCCTTAAAAGATTCTGGTTTAGATGTAGATAAAACATTAATAGTTCATGGAAATTACAATTTGCAACAAGCAATTGAATTGACTAATGCACTATTTGAATTGGTGACTCCTCCCGATGGATTAGTAGTTGTGAGTGACCGATTAGCCGTGGGTGCAATTGCGGCCTTACGAAAAAAAAGCTTTAGAATTCCCGAAGATGTAGCCATCGTAAGTTTTAATGATGATCCGCTATGCACCATCGTAACACCCACACTCACGAGTGTAGCACAACCCACTTTGGAGATGGGGAAAATGGCAATGTCTTTGCTGCTTCAGCAAATTGAACAACCTGATAATATAGCCATACCCGAGGTGAAGGTGTTTAAAACTGAGTTAAAAATTAGAGAATCTTCATTGCGCTTACCATAAATAATTTACTTTATCAAACTATTATCCCAACCTAAACATGAGAAAAATATTCCTTTTAATGGTAGGTCTGATAACTACGTTTTCATTATCAGCCCAACAAAGCAAAAAATCAAAGAAAGCTTCGGAAGCAGTTGTGGTGCAACCTCCTAAAAAAACACTTACCCACGAAGTGTATGATTCTTGGAAAGAAATCCCTGATCGTCATATTTCTAATGATGGAAGTGCCGTAGTCTTTTCGGTAAATCCACAGGAAGGTGACGGCAAAATGGTAATTCATTCTTTAAAAAGTTCAAAAATTGATTCCGTTCAAAGAGCTGCTGATATCCGTTTTACGGATGATTCTGAATTTGCTATTTTCAAGATAAAACCACAGTTGAATTTGGTAAAAGCGATGAAACGGCTTAAAAAGAAGAAAGACGAAATGCCCAAAGATTCTTTGGGCATTTATGGCTTAAAAACTAACCAAGTTTTGAAGATTCCGAATGTCTTGTCTTTTAAAATCCCTGAAAAAATGGGCGGCTGGTTAGCATACCAAACAGATGAGCCCAAAAAAAATGACAATGCCAAAAAGAAAGTAGTCAAAAAAGAATCGGAGGAGAACGGTTACAGTTTAGTGTTGAAGAATTTGAAGGCTGATGCAAACCAAATTTTTAGTTATGTAACCGATTATGAGTTCGCTAAATATGGTAATCGTTTAATATTTAGTACTACTGGAAATGATTCTACCATGCTTTCGGGTGTTTATACTTACGATTTGAAGTATGGTAAGATAGAAAATGTTTTTAAATCAAAAGGAAAGTTTAAGAAATTGTCGGTTTCCGAAGATGGTCAACAAATCGCTTTTATTGCTGATTTAGATACAAACGCTAAAACTCAACTCCGTTTGCCAAAACTCTTTCATTGGAATTCAGGCGAAGAGGCTGCTAAACTTTTAGCGGATGAAAAACAGACTTTTGCGCCCGTAGGTTGGATTGTGAGTGATAAGTATCAACCTCACTTTTCAAAAGACGGAAGAAAACTGTTTTTCGGGACAAATCCTAAACCAATCTTGGCAGATACCACGCTTTTACCCGAAGAAATTGTGAATGTAGAGGTCTGGAATTGGCAAGATAAAAAGTTGCAAACACAACAGAAAGTTACGTTGGAAGAAGACAAAAAACGGTCTTTTTTATCAGTTGTTAATTTAGATAATCTTAAAATAATACAATTAGGTTTTGAGGAAATTCCTACGGTTGTTCTAGAAAAAGAAATCATTAACAATACCGTAATTGCCACCTCTGATATTCCCTATTCTAATCAACACTGGGACTGGAGCAATCGGAAAGATGTATATTTGGTGAATTTGCAAGACGGTTCTCGCAAACAAATTGCTACCGCTTTGCAGGGTAATCCAGTACTTTCACCAAATGCACAGTACGTAACATGGTGGTCGGCAGCGGATACTGCCTGGTTTGCCTATACCGTCAAAACCGAGAAAACGATTAAATTGACCAACAATAAAGTCGTTAAATATTTTGATGAAGAAGACGATCACCCTGATTTACCGAGTTCTTACGGCTCTGCGGGTTGGGTGGACGATCTCAAAGACCCTATTTTTGTGGTTTATGACCGATATGATGCATGGGCAATTGACTTAAAAAATAATGTTCCGATGCTTATCACGGGCGGGAGGGCTAAAAAAGTTCAATACCGTTACGTCAATCTAGATGCGGATGATAAATTTATTTTAGGAAAAAATGCCTTGTGGAAATTGGTTTATGAGAAAGACAAATCAGAAGGATATGCCATCCCAGTAAGTCCATTATCGAAACCAAAAGAAATTTACAAAGTCGATTTTACTTTATCCAATCCGATTAAGGCAAAAAATGCGAATAATCTGATATTTACAAAACAAAACTTTCAAAATTTTCCCGATATTTATGCTTCTGATATTACTTTCGAGCGTGTTACGAAAATATCTGACGCTAATCCGCAGCAGAAAGCGTATGCTTGGGGAACGGTGGAACTCATTGATTATAAGGCATTTGATGGCACACCCTTGCAAGGGCTTTTATACAAACCAGAAAATTTTGATGCCACGAAAAAGTATCCAATGATGGTGTATTTTTACGAAAAGAATACGGATAATTTACATACACATTTTACGCCTTCGCCGATTCGTTCCTACATTAATTACCCATATTTTACTTCCAATGGTTACGTTGTCTTTGTGCCTGATGTTATTTATAAAACCGGCGACCCTGGAAAAAGTGCTTATAATTGCATCATTGCTGGAACAAACGAAGTGATTGCGAAAGGATTCATCAATCCAGAAAGGGTTGGAATTTCAGGGCATAGTTGGGGTGGATATCAAACGGCTTATTTAGTTACACAAACCAACATGTTTAGAGCGGCTGAAGCAGGAGCGCCAGTGGCAAACATGACTTCTGCTTACGGTGGAATTCGTTGGGAGTCGGGAAATTCTAGACAATCGCAATATGAAAAAGGACAAACCAGAATAGGAGGGACGCTATGGGAAAAATTTGACAAATATATTGATAACTCCCCACTCTTTCAAGTTCCTAAAATCCAAACGCCCTTGTTAATTATGCATAATGATGATGATGGGGCTGTGCCGTGGCAACAAGGAATTGAATTCTACTCAGCACTTAAACGTTTGAATAAACCCGTCTGGCTTTTGAATTACAATGGAGAAAAACACGGATTGACTCAACGCAAAAATAGAAAAGATTTTGCCAAAAGATTGTATCAGTACTTTGACCATTATTTAAAAGATGCCCCAGCACCCGCTTGGATGACTGTTGGCTTGCCAATGATGGAAAAAGGCATTAACCAGAAATTGGAGATTGGGAAATAATTCTTTAATTCTGCATTAAAAAAAAGCGTTCAGAAATATTTCTGGACGCTTTTTTTGTGACCAAACTTAAACTTTAATCAGCAATTTTTAAAATTGTATTGACAGATTTTACATTCGAATAAGTATAAGAGCCTTCATTATCAATTACTTTGATGCGATAATTTACCATTTCATTACCTTCAACAATATGATCAAGGTATCGGTATAAGAGAACCTTATCTGCGGATTGCCCATCTGCCTTTGAGTTGAGTTTTGCTATACTTTTGAAATCGTTTCCCTGTCGTTGTCGTTCTATTTCAAAACTTACGATTCCACTTTCTCGAATTGTCAACCAATCAATCGACATACCACTTTTGGTTGACGTCAAGTTAAAGTCTGTTAATGAAAATGAAGGAGTAACTCTCACGGTAAATTCATCCTGTAAACAATTTTGGTCGTCTCGCACAACGTATTTGGTTGTTACTTTTGGAGCCACATTAACCACCTGGTTTTTATCATTGCTGTGTTGCCAAAAATAATTTCCTTTCCATGATGCCTTTATGGGAATACTATTTTGATTGGCTTCCAATTTCAAAACTTGCTTATTATTCACATCTTTTAAAATCGTGAATTGGTCTTTTATACTGCCATCTTCGGTAATAAATTTTGCGTCCAAACGATTTCCTTCAATTTCCAAATACAAAGAACCCGCATTGACATTATTTGAATACACCATCGCATTATGTGGGTACGTGCTTTGCGAACTTCCATTACTAGCCCCGCAACCATTAACAACATAGATAATCCCCTCATTGTCGGGCATTTTTGAGTCTTTTATGTAAGGACACGAATCTTTCGAATGATCATAACGAGCAGAAGAGGTGGAAATGCCATGTTGTTGTTGATTAAAAGTTGCCTCCAATCCATAATGTCCTTTTATCATTTGTGAACGTTCATAAACGTGGCTATGTCCGTTCAAAACTAAATCAACTTTGTATTTTTCTAGGATAGGCACAACGCCTTCACGCAAAAGGCGCAGTTCTTCTTCCGTATCTGAATTACGAGAACCCATAGTGTAGGGAGGGTGATGCCAAAAGGCAATTGTCCATTTTTGCTTATTGGCTTTCAAATCTTTTTCCAACCATTTCATTTGTTCACTATCTTTCGAAAAAAGCCGTTTATCCATTTCTTCCCGTCCATAAGAATCAAGACTTACAAAATGAATGTTAGCATAATCATAAGAGTAATAGGCTTTAGATCCAGAAGCTACGCCCCCAGCTTCCGCTTTTGTGGGAACAGAAAAAATATTGAAATAAGCCAAAAGAGGGTCTTCTATTCTATAGTTATTAGCCGTTGGAGAATAGTCGTGATTGCCAGGACTTGGTAATAGAACTGTTTGTTTCATCAATCTATCAAACTGATAATATTCAAAAAATCGTAATTGAAATTCCGAATCATAGCCTTGGGCGTAGGCATTGTCGCCCAAAAGTAACCATAAATTTGTA
>Ga0114959_10004952_pt1 | contig 10058 bp, 12 predicted proteins | sample C_130625_EF_Meta_FD_87317 | JGI IMG/M metagenome (GOLD analysis project Ga0114959, IMG submission 87317) | Freshwater microbial communities from Lake Croche, Canada to study carbon cycling - C_130625_EF_MetaG | ecosystem: Environmental > Aquatic > Freshwater > Lake | place: Lake Croche, Canada...
AAAATTAAAGCTACTTTTTTCATTGAAAAATATAAATATAATTGTTCTATTATACTTCTAAATCATTTGATAGAAACCATAAAAACCGCGGGGTGGAGCAGTCTGGTAGCTCGTCAGGCTCATAACCTGAAGGTCCTTGGTTCAAATCCAAGCCCCGCAACCAAAAAAATTGTATTTATATTTTTTAATGATAAATTTTCACAAACTATTATTAATCGATACACTAATAAGCTTTTTTCTAGCTACTTACTTTTTTTATGTCGTAATTTATAAAAAAAATAAATTTTTGAACATATTTTCAAAAAAAAAAAGTGAGCTCAACATGCACACTGTTCCAGTTGCTCAAAATGGTGGGGTAATAATTATAATTTTATTTTTAATAAATATATCTATTAATTATTTTTTTTTTGAGAAAAATTATAATCTATTAAATTTAGAATTAATAAATCGATTTTATATAATTCCTATTTCTTTAATTGTTTTATTATTAACCTCATTAATTGATTTTAAATATAAATTGTCTCCAATCATAAGACTTTTTGTGCATATTATAGTTTGCTATACGTCGTTAGCCTTAATTAAGTTTCCTATTATATCCACAGACTTAGTTCCCTTAAAAATTCAATTCTTAGTGGTTTTAATTTTTTGGGTCTACTTAATTAATACTTCAAACTTTATTGATGGGATTGATGGTATGTTAACGGTTAATATGTTGGGATTGATAGCTTGTATTTTTTTAGCCTATTATTTTATAGGATTTAAAAATTTTCAAATTTTTTATTTTGCTATTATTCTAACACCGTTACTAATTTCTTTTTTAATTTTTAACTTTCCTAAAGCTAAAATATTTATGGGTGATACTGGCTCTATTTCGCTTGGATATATTGTGGGCTATTTTTTAATAATTTTGTTCTCTGAAAAAAAATATTTTATTTTTGCAACTGCATTTATTTACCCTATCATTGATATTGGCGTTACAATTATTAGAAAAAGTATAAATAAAACATACCCTTGGGCAAGATTATTTGATTATTTTTTTTTGTTACCAGTTATCGTACATGGTAAAAAACATACATATGTACTTTACAAATTAATATTATTTATTACTTTAATTATTTTATTAAATTTTTTTGTAATCAAATATAATTTAAATAATAAATTATGCTTTATTATCATATTAATAATTAACATTTATTTATTAGGATTATTCAATAAATTTAGAAAACCAAAGAGTTAATAATGGTTCTTGCATATAATTTAAAATTAGCTGGCAAAAAGTGATAAATAATTTTGAACGGTAAAATAAAAGTTATCACTATAAAATGTTCTTTAAAATTTTTTAAAAGTAACTTTTGAATTTTCAATTCTGAAAATAAAATTGTACGAGAGGATCTTCTTAAAAAAAAATTGTCATCAACATAAGTTTTTGATAGAATTTTAGGTATATTTTTAACAGTTAGTCCTTTTGATACTGATTTGATCCAAAGATAATAATCCTCCATTCTTTTACATTCAGAGTATAAACCTGTTTTTAATAAATGACTTTTTCTAAACATAACTGTTGGATGGTTAATAGGATTTTTGAAGTGAAGATATAACTTGACTATAAAACTTTTAAGTGGAACTTTTTTTATAATTTGTTTGTTGTTATAATTTTCAACAACGTATCCTCCCAATATAGATAATTTTTTATCGTGATTAAAAAATCTAACTTGAAATTTGAAACGATCTTTTGAAGACTCATCATCAGAGTCTTGAATTGCGATAAGATCGTTTTTTGATTTTTTAATTGCATTATTATAACAATAATGAATTCCACGATTTGTATTATTTTGTATATAAATTATATCTTTATTTTTAGAGTAAGATTTAAAAAAATTAACAACATATTCTTTTAAAAGATTAGAACAATAACCATCAAAAGTTATTATAATTTGTGTTGGCTTAAACTGCTGATGTCTAAGACTATTCAGTGATCTCGCGATTTCCCTAAGTGTTATTTTTCTGTATATAGAAATTATAAGAGTAAACTTGAAATTCATTAAAATTGTTTAAATACAAAATATGAAAATATTAATATGTTCAGAATTTTATGAACCTCATATTGGTGGTGTAGAAGAACACAGTAATGCGATTGCTAAGTTTTTTAGTAGTAAAGGTCATCATATAGAAATTGTTACATCATTCTTAAATGAAAGAAAAACCAAAAAAAAAAATATTATAGTTAATCAGTTCAAAATATCTGGGAATTTTGTTAAAGGATTTAGGGGCGAGACCCAAAAATACCAAAAATTTTTATTAAAAAAAAAATTCGACATAATATTTATAAACGCTGCTCAACAATGGACTTGCGATCTACTTTTGCCTATTATTCATAAAATAAATGCAAAAAAAATATTTTTTCCGTGCGGATTTTCAAGAATAAACAATATTTTTTACAAGAAATATTTTGAGTATTTAAAGACAAAAATTAATCAATTTGACGAAATTATATGTTCGTCACAAAATTATCAAGATTATAAATTTATAAAAAAATATTATAAAAAAAAAATTAATATTATTCCAAACGGCGGTAGTATTTATCAACCTGCCTATTCAAAAGAAAAATTTATGAGAAAATTTAACTTAGACACTAAAAGAAAAATTATTTGTTTTATTTCTAATATTAAATTTTTTAAGGGGCAAGATCGAGCAATTTCAATTTTTAAAAGTATAAACAATAATAATTGTACATTATTTTTAATTGGAAATAATTTTTCTTATTTATTTAATTTATTTATAAAATTTAGAGTTTTTTTATTTAATTTATTAAATAGTAGATTTAAAAATATTATACTACTTTCAACATCAAAAGCAGAGGCATCGACTATACTTCAGTACTCCGATGTTTTTTTATTTACATCAAGATTAGAGTATGACCCATTAGTAATAAAAGAGGCAATTATTTCAAATAAAAAATTTGTTAGCTATGATGTTGGAACTATAAAGCAATATGCGCAAATGGGTTATGGTTTTTGTAGTAACGACAAGAGTAAATTAAAAATAAGGTTAGAAAACTTTTTAAATACTAAAAAGAAATTTAAAAATAAGGGTAATCGTTATCTTTGGAAAAATATTTTACAATTGTATTATAATGTTTTTTTTAAAAAAAATTTTGAGTCCAATTAATAGACGTATCAACACTATCTTTAATTGAGAAAGATCTTTTCCACTTTGGAAAAATTTTTTTTAAATATTTATTATCACAATAAATTTTTTCAACATCCCCTTCTCTTCTTTTATTAAATACTATCTTAATTTTTCTCTTTAAATTTTTCTCAAAACACTTAATCACATCTAAAACCGAATAACCTAAATTATAGCCGCAATTAACAATAAATGATTTTGCTTTTTTCAATTTAATAAATGCTAAAATATGGAGCTGAGATAAGTCATTTACATCGATATAATCTCTTATACAGGTTCCATCTTTAGTATTATAATTTTTTCCAAAAACATTAATTTTAAAATTATTTTTTTTGGTATTAAAACAAATATTATTAAATAATGGTCCTTTTATTATAGGACCTGTTCTTAATTTAAAATCAGCTCCAACTACATTAAAATATCTTAATATTGCATATTTAAATTTATATTGTTTTGCATAATTAATTACTAAATTTTCTGCTAATAATTTTGTTTTCCCGTAATTGCTCTGAGGAATAAGTGCGTCAGTTTCTTTAATTTTAATCTTTCCGCTATTTCCATACACAGCACAAGTAGAAGAGAAAATAATGTATTTTATTTTTTTTTTAATCATTTCCATAAGAATATTCTCTGTTCCAAACACATTATTTTTATAATACTTTAGAGGATATGATTGAGACTCAGGAACACTTAATGATGCAGCAAAATGAAATATAGCTTTAAACTTAAATTTATTAAAAATTTTACTCAATTTTTTTTTATTTTGGATATCTATGTTATAAAATCTTGCTTCTTTATTAACTAGATATTTTTTTCCAGTAGATAAATTATCTATTACAACAACTTTATGTCCACTATCTATTAAATCATTGCAAACTTTACTTCCTATATATCCCGCTCCTCCAGTAACTAATAAGTAATTTCTTGCCTTATTCATAAAATGCTTTTTTTATAAAAGTTTAAGGCGTCATCGATATTTCCATGATACGCTAGTTTACCATTATTTAAAACCACTCCCGTTTTGCAAATACTTTTTACAAGATCTAAATTGTGACTTACAAATAGAAGAGTTTTATTAAAATTGTCACCTGATTCATTAATTTTATCTATACATTTTTTTCTAAACTGCCCATCAACAACCGACAAGATTTCATCAAGTATTAAAATTTCAGACGGAAGAAAAATTCCAATACTAAAACATAATTTTGAAATCATTCCTGAAGAAAATTTTTTTAAAGGTACATGTAAAAATTCTTCAAGACCTGCGAAATTAATTATTAAATCAAGAGATTTTTTAATTTCTCTATCGTTAGCTCCAAGCATAGAGGCATTTAGGTAAATATTTTCAATAGTTGTAAGCTCAGGATGAAAACCAATGCCAGTTTCCAACATACTTAAAACTCTTCCTTTAACTATAACCTCCCCTGCAGATGGAGTTGTTATTCTTGATAAAATTTTTAGCAAAGTACTTTTTCCACTTCCGTTTTTTCCAAGAATAGCTATTCTTTCATTCGAATGTATTTCAATGCTGATGTTGTCTAAGGCAATTTTTTTTTTTAGATTTTTATTTCTTTGAATAAAACTCATAAAATTAATATTACCCAAAATATATTCTTTGGATAAATTTTTAAATTTTATTAAAAAACTATCATTCATATTTAGACGTTATCTATGAAATTTTTCTCAGTTTTTGTAAATGCAAAAACCCCAACCAATAAAAATAAAACTAAAAAAGTAATGCTTGATAAAATCGAAATATAGTCAATCGTACCAATTCCAAAAATTGAATATCTAAATAATTCTACTATTGAGGTCATAGGATTTAATACTAAAAATTCTCTCAATAAAAGGGGGGCTTGGCTAAGGGGATACGCGATAGGAGTTAAATACATCGAGATCGTCAATCCATAGACAATTAAATAATTAATATCTTTATACCAAAAAGTGAAGGAGTTTAATATTAATCCAAGTCCAAACGAAAGCAGCAGACAATAAAAATAAACATAAATAATCGATACAATTGATATAAAGTTTAGATTATTTTTTACATCATACACAAAAAAACAAAGTATTAACAAGATACTTATTTGAATTAAAAATTTAATACTATTGTTTATTAAATAAGAGCATGGAACTACTAATCGGGGAAAATAAAGTTTCTTAAAATTATCTGCGTTCAAATTATAAAAATTTGAGATTTGCATCACGTTATTTTGGAAAAGGTTCCAAATTGTTATAGCTGAAAAGTAGAATAAAAAAGGGGGTATCTGATCAGTTGAAATTTTGCCAATCTTACTAAATACTACAGTAAATACTAAACTTGTCATAATCGGATTTAAAATTATCCACAAAGGTCCGAGTAATGTTTGCTTATATGTAGATTTGAAATCTCTATTAAAAATGATGAATATTAACCTGCGATATTGATATAATTCTAATAAAATTGAAGTATTTCTAATACTGTCTTTATTTATTTTAAGTTGCTTATGCCACATAATATAAAATATTAATAATTTAAATTTTTTTCCATGATCTTGGTACTACATCAGTAGTTTTAATTTTAATTCTAACCCATTTTCTTGGTGTACAAACAATCTTTTTTTTATTAGTACACAACCAAGCTCCCCACCAACTGAAAGAGCTATTCGCAATAATATGATGTTTACATAAGCTCATTAAATGTAAACTATCAAAAGCAGATTTTATATCAACTAAAGTGTATTTAAATTTTTTGAAATAAGAAATTTGATTAAAATAATGTATATCGTCTGTGAATATAAAAAAATGCGGGTTATAAATTTCTTTAGAAATATAATCAATTGATTTCGAATAATAGGTTTGTGGTAAGTTACCATGATAATTTTTTGCCTTTGGATTAGTGATATAATCGCCCCCTCTAAGATGCAAAGCAACTGCATTACTATAATTAATTTTCTTAAAAAAAAAATTAAAATGACGACTTTTATTTGTTGAAAATTGAAATAATTGCAAAATTTCACTCCTTTTATGCATAAAATATTTTTCACTTTGAAAGTAGCCAATTAAATTAGTATTTTTACTAAATGCGTAATTACATAAGTCTCTGTTAAATACAAAAGGGGAAGATTCAAATTTTTGAGTTCTAATAAAAAAAAATAAATAAAAAATTTTTCTTAATATTTTACTTATTAAATAAATAAAATATTTATTATCAGAAAATATTACTTTCTTAACGTTTGGAAATTTATTTAGTTCAAATTGTCTATTTATAGAATTTCTATAACCACTTATATCTATTTTTAATTTCATATTATTTGCCTTTGAAATAACATAGCCATTTGCAAATTGAAAAAGTTGATTCCCCAAACCACCTTGTAAAGTTATTGTTAAAAATTTGTTGCTCATTTTAAGTAAAGAAGTAAAAAAATTAAAAATTTATGAAATTTAAATTTAAAGATAATGAAATATAAAATAGAGAGTGGATTTTTATTTTTAACATTAATATAAAATAAAATTTTTGATATTTTTTTTCTAACCTTTGTATAATTTTTATGACTTCTTGAATTTTTTCCGTGGCTGTTCATATGATTTAGGTAATAAACATTATTCGAGTAACTAAAATAGAAACGAAATTTTTTAGAATAATATAATAAAGTAAAATAATCTTCTAAACCAATACTGGGACGTAACATATGATACCTAAAATCTTTACAAACTGTTCTATTAATTAGCCAAGACGAATGTATGAGATGATTTTCGTTTATTAAATAATCATCACATTTAACATCAGTTAAAAAATCTCGCTTTCTTAAAGAATTGGCATATATCAAGCAACTAGTATCCTTGTAATACTGCTGTATCATTTCATCAGTATGGTTTGGCTTCCACCAATCATCAACATCTAGTCTAAAAATTAAATCATTTTTACAAATTCTAATACCTTTATTTAAAGACAAAGCGGGGCCTAAATTTCGATCATTATGAATTAAATATATTTTGCTAAAATGATAAAAGTCCTTTTCTTTCTCAATAATCTCTTTAAGATTTTTTGGATTGCTAGTATCATCTATTAAAATAATTTCATCCGGTTTTAATTTTTGAGAAAAAACTGTAGAAAAATATTTATCTAAAAATTTTTCAGAATTATATAATGAAGTAACGATTGAAAATTTAATCAAGTATTTAATATTTTATATATAATGCATCACCCCAAGAATAATACTTTTTAAAAAAAAAATATTTTTTATAAGTTGGAAAAAAAGTCTCGACTCTTTTAAAATTGTATTTCTTTAAATATTTATCAATATCTATCATAAGAGGGTTTTTAGAGTAAGTTTCAGCAGTATTAACTTCGCAGTAAATATAATCTATCCTATTCAGAGTTTTTTTTGAACCTTTTAAAACTTCAAGTTCAAACCCCTGCACATCTATGGATATATAATTTGAATCTTTAATATTTAAATTATCCAATTTATTTACTTTTACTATTTCCTTTTTTTTAAAACTAATATTCGGATGCTGAATTAAATGCAATTTTGGTTTTAAAAAAGAAGAACTTTGTAATTCGTTGTTGTCACTTAAAAATATTACTTTTTTATTTATTTTTTTACTACCTAAGGCAAATGGATAAATTTTGATCCTAGCTTTTAATTTTATTATATTTTTTCTTAAAACTTTTAAATTTGACATTACTGGTTCAAAGGCATGAATAATTTGAACATGATTATCCAAATATTCACTAAATTCTTCACCGTAATGCGCCCCGACATGAATAATACCCTTAATATTCATATCATATTTTTTTTTTAGTTTAGTAAAATTTATGAGCATATTTTTTTTTCGATTTGGTTTAAACAACTTTCCCAGGTAAAATAACTCTCATAAATTGAATTTGTATAATCTAAAATTTTTCTATATTCCGATGTATCAATTAAATTCTTAATTATTTTTGGAATTTGATCAATATCATTTTCTTTAACTAATATGGCTACTTTCGCCCAGTCAATTTGATCTTTATAGGGCAACCAAAAATCGTCACTAATATAAACTGGTATTAATTTCATTTGCAAGGCTTCATACATTCTAAAACTTGCTGGTCCATAACCTCTAGGGCATAAAGCAAAAATTGAACTAAGCATGTTTTTTTTATAAAAATAATTATTAAAATACCTTGATGGTTTTGAGAATTTAAACCCTTTTTCAGAACTTAAAGTATTAAACATTTTATCTCTTATAGGGTGGGTTTGAAAATTTCCAGAAAAAGCAGCCAAAAATTTTTTCTTTATCGGTTTATAATCATGAGGATCTGATAAAAGTGGTATAGGAATGTAATTTGAATTAATTCCTTTTGGAGAGTTAAAACTTCCAGAACAGGCAAATATTGTACAATTATCGAAGGGTACTAAAATTCCACCATCATATTGCACAATTGTGAAAAATTTATCATTTGGATATTTTTTAAGTAAGGAATTGCAAAAATTGGACAAATCCCTAACCTCTTTTCCAAAATTATTATTTACATGGTACGCTGTCCAAGAGATTGGAACATAAATATAATCAGAATCTATATTTTTTTTTTTAAAATAATTAAAAGCTTTTTCTTCAATCATTGAAGAATCTTTTTGATGAGGTGGATTAATAATTTTACATGAAGGTCTAAAAATATCAGGCACATCAAGAATTCTAAGGCGCATTATTGAAAAAAATTAATTATTTTTTTATAAAAAATATTTTCTTTTTTTAAAAATAAATTTTTGTAGATCTTCAGCGACTTATTATTATTTTTATAATGTGAATAGCTATTATTGAGTAATCTATGAAAATAATAAAAATTATCTAAAATATGAATTTTTTTTCCTGAATTAAGCCAGTAATAGGAAAAAACCATAGCATCAGCTTCAGAAGATTTTAATTCTTTATCGCGAAACATTTGTTTACCACATTTAATATAATTTTTTTTATTAACAACGTAATTACCCGTATTTAAAAACCAATCGAAATATTTAACTTTGTCTAGATAGTTTCCAACTAGATTAAAATCAATTATTTTATCCTTAAAATTATATTTAATAATTTTGTTATTAAGTTTTTTGTCAAGATTAATATTTTTAAGAATTAATTTTGAGGGTGAATAAATAAAATCTGCATTAAATTTACCCTCATTTAAGAGGTTAGATAATTTTTTAAACATTTTAAGGTCAATAAAATTATCGCTGTCTAACAAATAAACCCACTTATTACGGGCATACTGAACAGTCTTGAATTTATTTTTTAATGCACCTAAATTTTTTAAATTTCTATAGATTTTTACTTTTGGGTGATTATAAACAAACGGTTCATTTGAATAATCATCACTTATTATAATTTCATTTATAAATTTACTTTTAATTAGAATTTGAATTGTTTTTTTTGTTAAATCAAAAGTATTGTAATAAGGAATACATAGAGAAATATATTTTAACATTTAAATGTGTTTCAAAAAAAACCTAAAATCTTAGGGTGATTCAGATAAAAAAGTAATTTTTTTTTAAATTTTTCAATACCGTTCATATCTTTTGTTTTTTTTTTTACAAACCAAACATGTACTGGTGACTTAAAATACTGAATAGTATTTAATAATATGCCACAAAATTGGCTTTGTTCCGATTAACACCATAGGTTTTGGAATAGAATCTGTTTCTTCTGAGATTCTTGTTCCTAACCCTCCGGCCAATATTACAAGTTTCATTAAATATATTTAATAAACTAAGAATTTAGAGATTTTAATATAGTAACATTGTAATTTGTATCAAAAAATTTTTTCAGTGCATAAATCAAGCCAATTGAGCTATTAGTAACGGTAAGCTTAACGTGTTACCACGCTTCCACACCCGTCCTATCAACGTCGTAGTCTA
>Ga0114959_10004956_pt1 | contig 10055 bp, 12 predicted proteins | sample C_130625_EF_Meta_FD_87317 | JGI IMG/M metagenome (GOLD analysis project Ga0114959, IMG submission 87317) | Freshwater microbial communities from Lake Croche, Canada to study carbon cycling - C_130625_EF_MetaG | ecosystem: Environmental > Aquatic > Freshwater > Lake | place: Lake Croche, Canada...
AGATGAGGGTGTCGCCATTGTCAGCATGGACGTCAGCACCCGCGGCGAGCAGCTGCGCCACCACCTCCGGGTGCCCATTGTCAGCTGCGCAGCGGAGGGCGTTGTCATTACCTGCATGGACGTCGGCACCCGCGGCGAGCAGCAGCGCCACCACCGCCGGGTACCCACTGTCAGCTGCCGAGACGAGGGCGTCGTCATCGTCTGCATGGACGTCAGCACCCGCGGCGAGCAGCTGCGCCACCACTTCCTCGTGGCCGCCAGAAGCTGCCTCACTGAGCGCTGTAATGAGCGCTTCGTCTTCTACGTGGGTGTTGGCCCCCGCAGCGAGCAGCAGCGCCACCACCGCCTGGTGCCCGCGTGCAGCTGCCCTGCGGAGCGCATAGTCATTAATTGCACGGACGTTGGCGCCCGCGGCGAGCAGTTGCGCCACCACCGTCGGGTGACCCTCCTCAGCTGCCCAGCGGAGCGCACAGTCATTAACTGCATGGACGTTAGCGCCCGCGGCGAGCAGCTGCGCCACCACCGCCAGGTGCCCCTTCTGAGCTGCCCAGCGGAGAGCGCCGTCATTGTCTGCATGGACGTTGGCACCCGCGTCAAGTAGCTGCGCCACCACCGCCAAGTACCAATTGTCATCGCCGCCGCCGCCGTCGTCATCTGCCATGAAGAGCGCACCGAGCGCATAGTCGCCCCTGGCGGCGTAGCGGAGCGCATAGTCATTGTTAGCATGGACGTCAGCACCCGCGGCGAGCAGCTGCGCCACCACCGCCGGGTACCCTCCCTGCGCTGCTACTTGGATTGCGTAGTCATCGTCTGCATGGACGTTGGCACCCGCGGCGAGCAGCCGCGTCACCTCCACATGGCGCCCCATCGTGGCTGCATTGAGGAAATCAAGGTCGTCGTCCGGCAGCTGAGCGCGCGCCGCCAACCGCGCCGCCTGCGCCGGTGCGGCCGCCGGTGCGGGCGCTGGCGCGGGCGCCGGCGCGGGCACCGGAAAGGCAACGTCCCACGCAGCGGGGGGCACCGGCGCTCGAGTGAACGGATCGCGGCCTTGATGTCTCAGGCCGGCGAGAGAGGACCTGTTGTAGAGGTAGTCGTTGAGACGAAACGTTGGGTCTTCGTCCGTGTTTGCGATGCAGTCGTACTCAATAGGATCCTGAATGCACCCGTCATCCACGTTGTTTAACACGTTGAGACGCTTGGTCACATCTTTCCAAAACCGCTCTTTCGCACCTTTTGTCGCCTGCGTTGGCGGCTGAGGAATCGTGACGCGCTGGATGGGGTCTCGCCCAATAGTATTCTTGCGCATAGCCGCCGCAACCAGAGCCTCCTCTTCGTTATTCAGAGTACTGCCCGAACGTGGGCGTTTTGGTACAACCCCGCTGAGCGGAGCGCTGATGTGGCCTCCCTCCAGGCGCTGTGTGGTGTCTCTTTTCCCGCCAAACACGTCAATACTCATATTCTATTCGGAACTCTGTGTCAAGTTAATATCGCGCCCCCAAAATCCGCGACGCTGTTCGAACACTTCGCACGCATTGTCCAGTCGTCCACCATGTCTTTCGTCACCCGTGCCGAGTTTGACGTGCTGTCCGCCACCGTGGAGGAGCTTCAGCGCACCGTGGAGGCCATCTCCAACGGCGTGTACCGCGCCGCGGCGGCGCAGATGCACCAGGTGCACACCTTCCTCGCGCTCTCCGCCGGCAAGGCTGCCCCTGAGGCGCCGGCCGCGGCCCCGCGCGCCTCCAAGCGCGCCGTGACCAAGCGCGACGACCAGGAGGTGCCAGTGCCCAAAAAGCCTCGCTCCGAGACGACTCGCCGCTGCGGCACCTGCGGCGGGGGCGGCCACAACGCGCGCACCTGCAAGGCGTTCCTGGACGCCCCCGCGCCTGAGGAGGAGGACGCGGCCCCCCACTCGTCTCCCGCGTACGAGCCGCCGCACGCCGTGCTCGCCATCCCCAACAGCGCCAACGAGGAGGAGGAGACGCCCTTCGCAGAGGGGGAGGCGCCGGTGGAGGATCTGGCCATGCCGGAGCCGTCTGTGACGAAGGAGCCGCCCACGACGGCGGAGGAGACGCTTCTGGCGGAGGCGCTTGCCCAGCCGGCGCCGAACGCTGCGGTGCCCGCGACGGAGGATGTGCTTGTGACGACGGAGGACGAGCACGTGCTGGCCGAGGCGGAGACTCTGGTCGTTCCCCCCGCGGCAGAGACGCAGGTGCTCGCCTTCGAGGAGGCGCCCGAGGTCGCCATGGCGGAGACGCAGGTGCTTGCCCTTGAGGAGGCGCCTGAGGTCGCCGTCGCGGAGGCGCAGGTGCTTGCCCTGGACGAGGCGCCTGCGCCCCCCGCGGCCGAGGCGACGGACGCGGAGACGGTGCTTTAAACGAAGGACGCTTAGAGATTACATGTTACGAGAGCGCATCAGATCCTTGGCGGTGATGCGGCCCACGCCACCCTCGCCGTAGGAGGGGCCCTCCATCAGAATCTTGGGGATGACAAACTTGGGAGGCTCGGGGGCGGCGCGCTGCGCGCTGGCAGCCACCTCCACCACGGGCGCCGCCGCGGGCGTCCACTGGGGCGCCACGGGCGCGGCGCCTGCGGTGGAGGGAGCCGCCAGCTGGCGCGCAGTGGACTGCACCTTGGTGAGCTGAGCCGACAGCTTGGCGATGCGCTCCGCCGCAGCCGTCACCGCGGCGTCAGACGACGCGGTGATCATGCCCTGGCGCAGCGTGTTGATGGCGCTGGCCGCCACCAGGATGGGGCGCAGCGCCTCGCGAGCCTCAATATTCTCCGTCAGCAGGGTCTGCAGTTTCTCCCTGTGCGGCGCCTCCATGTTGACGGAGCCGTAGTTCTGGAAGATGGCGGACAGGGTGTCCACAATGTCGCGGACCACATTCTTGCTGGACTCGACGTGCGCCTTCTGGGACTGCTCCAGCAGCTCCTTGGCCTGGCGCAGCTGGGTCACCTCCTGCTGGGTGGCGACGTTGGTCTCCATCGTCTCGCCAAAGTAGTCAAGGATGGTCTGCAGGGTGTTGGGGTCGGACACCTTGGTCTGCATGTCGTTGACAAAGTCCATGGGCGTCTCGTAGCGCTTGCGCTTGGAGGAGGGGGCCTCATCCACCGCCATGGGCGCCTCCGTCTCGGCGGGCGGCGCGGCGGCGACGGGCTCGGCGGCGGGAGGGGCAACGACGTCAGGGGTGGCTGCAGCGGTGGCCATGACGATTTCTGGTGATGTAGCAGTGCCGGCAGCATCCAACTTATATGAATCCACGAGAATCGCGCACCCGTCGCGCGCCCCCTTGCGCACCAGCGACACCTCGATGGGCCGCACCGTGCCGTCGCCGTAGACGGCGTGCTGCAGCGACAGCTCGGGCGCGATGCCTTTCTCGATGAAGCGCTCCGAACTCCAGCCGGCGGCGGTGTCGTGAAGCTCCCAGTCAACAAAGAGGCTGCCGTTGTCCAGGCGCGCGCCCGTGACTCGACCCACGTCCTTGGTGCCCTCGTGCTCAATGCGGATGGGCACATCCACCAGCTGCTGCTGCAGTGCGACGAGCGCCTGGGGGCTGAGCTGGTAGTGCGGGTCGGCAGGCGGGTGCGCCGCGTCGTACACAATACCGTGAAACATGGGTATGTGCCGCCTGGCGCGACGTGTAAATACTGCGCGGCTCTATAAGCCAACAGGCGCGAGCGCCAGCAAATGTCCGCGGGGTGGCGAACAAACAACAACCTGAAGCTTTTTCTGGCGGACGTCAATGCCGGACACACGCGGGTCGTGCTCAAGTGGCGGCGCCACGACGGCACCAAGGCGAAGCTGAGGGTGGCGAGCGCGCACTGCGCGGACGCGCTGTGCACCGAGGCGGTGGTCCAGGGCACGCTGGGCACCCGGAGCAAGCAGGTTGTGGTGCGCTACGACCGCACGGTGGAGGATGGCGAGGACACGTACCATTTTGTCAAGGTGAGGGTGCAGACGGGCGAGGGCATGGAACGTCGCACGCGTTCGTATTTTATCTAGTTCGAAGCCAGTGTAATGTCGCTCAAGGCCCCTGTTGCTGTTCGCCCCGCGCCGCCGCCGCGCGTGCGCCGCGTCGCATGCGTGGCGCAGCGCCGGGACATGGACGCGCTCGACTTTGACGTGCCGCCGCCGGCTGCGCCGAAAAAGACGCCGCGCCACATTCGCCGGCTGCAGCGCGCCTGCGCCACGACGGTGCTGGACGGGCGCGAGGACGAGGACCACCGCCTGGCAAACCGCCTGCGGGCGCGCGCGGACCAGCTGGAGCGCGAGGCGAAACGCATCGCGCACGTGGGCGACTTTTTCCTTTATCTAGACCTCTGACGGGCGGGCAAAACAGCGGACACGTATTAGCCAACCGCTGGCGCGTGTAATACATGTCCGCCATCTGCGACGGCCACGACCGGTTTGAGGGAGGCCAGTGGCTCTGCTGGACCGCCCCGGCGCACACGCGCTGGGACGACGCCCGCTCGCGCGGCTTTTGGAAGCTCTTCGCCGCCATCGGGCGCCACGGGCAGCCCATGACCAGCCCCGTGCTCGTTCGCGTGCGAGACGGCGACGACGGTGCGCAATTCACCATCATGTTCAAGGTGGATGCGGCGCTTCGCCCAACGCCGGCGGACGCCGCGGAGGGCGTGTCCGCGCTCGCGCTCCCAACGATGCGCGTGCTGAGCACCACCTTGCGCTCGTTTGGCGGGTACGAAACGGAGGCGACCTGTCGCGAGGCTGCAGCGCGCCTGGCGACGTGCCGGGACGAGCCGGCCCAGGAGTGGTACGCTGGTTTTTACGAGGCGCCGTTTCACTTTTGGCGGCGGAGGTGCGTCGTCTTTCTGCAGGCCTAACTATTTGTGACGCCTCGAATTCACGGCGAATGTCTGGCAAGCACTGGATCCAGGACGCCGTCAAAAAGCCGGGCGCGCTGCACAAGGCGCTCCACGTTCCCGCGGGCAAGAAAATACCGGTGGCGCTCGAGCGCAAGGCGGCGCACAAGCCGGGGCTGATGGGCGAGCGCGCACGGTTGGCGTTGACGCTTAGGGGGGGCTCACGCCCCCCCTCACCCCCCACGCGAGGCGCCACCAGCGTTCGCCCCAAGTAGCACTTGCTACCCTAGGCCGCGGTTTGGTTGCTGACATGTGCGACTCTGCGCGACGCGAGGGGTGGCGGGGTCCGTCCGGACGCGCGTATGAATACAGTATTCATACAGCCTCGGGCGCGCGCGACAAAAGTTGCCGCGCGCGAGAGTCGCCCCGGGCAACCACTGAACGGCGGCGGCGCACTCGCTATGCTAGGTCGCGGTTTGGTTGCGGCCGTGTGCGACTCTGCGCGGCGCGAGGGGTGGCGGGGGCCGTCCGGACGCGTGTATGAATACAGTATTCATACAGCCTCGGGCGCGCGCGACAAAAGTTGCCGCGGGCGAGACTCGCCCCGGGCAATCACCGAACGGCGGCTGTGGACTCGCTATGCTAGGCCGCGGTTTGGTTGCGGCCCCGTGCGACTCTGCGCGGCGCGAGGGGTGGCGGGCGCCGTCCGGGCGCGTGTATGAATACAGTATTCATACAGCCTTGGGGCGCATCAAATTTTAGATTGCAACGAATATGAGAAAGACCATCGTGCCGTAAGGCTCCTTGTGCGCCACCTCCGCGCTCCAGCCGCAAGCCTTGGCGGTCTTGAGCTGCTCGTGGACAATCTCGTCGGCGCCGAATCCGCGCGAGTTGCGCACGCTGAATGTGACCGCCACCAGGCGCCGCGTGCCATCCGGCCTGCGCAGGCCGTACTGCCAAAGTTTGCGCATGTCGTGCCAAGGCTTGACGTGGTCGGTGCTGTTGCCGCGGTAGGTGCAGCAGTAGTCCATCCAGGCACAGACGAATCCGAATCCCGGCTCATACCTGTTCCTCATGTGAGAGAGAAAGTGTCCCACGCGCTCCATGGAGCGATGCACCTGGCCGCGCATGCAGAGAGGGCCAAGCGCGTCAAACACCTCACGGGAAGGGTTTGGCACGACGATGTTGATGTTAAGGTTCGCCTCCAGCAGGCGGCGCGTCGTTGCTCCGGTGTCTATGAGGAGCACCGGGGCGTTCCAGTTTTCATCCGCCGGGGGCAGATCCTTGCACACCAAGTGCACCGCATTGACGAAGACGTTGTTGATGCTCAGCTTGAAATCGTCCATGCCATGCGTCGTCTCGCTGAAGCCGTCGCCCAGGCTGCCCGTGCCGCTCGCGCACGGCGGACACACAAAGGGGCCGTTGATCTGCTTCGCGCAGCCTTGACAATAGGACGACTGACAGTTGTCAACGGTACACTTGGTCAGCTTGCCCGCCGGCCGCGCGCAGATGCCGGTGCAGAACGCGTCGTGCGTCATTGCGACTGATGCGGCGTGTGTGCGAGCGTGCGACGGGCGTTTCCGCGCGCATGCGACGCCGTTCGAATCGTCATCGCGTGCTGCTCCATGGCTTCCCTTTGCGACGACATCCGCGGCATGGCAAACAGCATTCTGAACACGCCCAGCGGGGAGGGCATCGGCCTGGGCGCCGTCCTTGACACCGGCGCGGCCGTCTCCCTCACGTTCTGCGCCTCCTTTGAGGGGTCTGAGGAGTTCACGAGCACCGTGCACTTCACGGAGGAGCACGTGGCCCTGTTTAACACTCTGAAAAGCAGCGTGCCGGGCGTCGTGGTTCAGCTCTCGCGCCTGCTTGACGCCAAGCGCGACGCACTGCTTGCCGATCTGCAGTCTCGCAAGACCACCGCGGCGCAGGCGCGCGAGGCTGCCGCCGCGCGCCTGGCGGCGGCGCAGGCAGAGCTTCAGGCGGCTGAGGACGAGGAGGCGGCTATCGCTCGCCGCGAGGCGGAGGCGGAGCAGCTGCGCATGTTCCCCGCGGACGCGGCGCCCACGGCAACCATGGAGGACACGCTGGCTGCTGACATCCTGCAGAGCGTCTCCCGCGCCAACACTCCGCCGCCGCCCGTGCGCAAGCCAACGGCCAACGACGTCAATTTCGAAGGCTTGGCGGGCAAGCACCTCAAGGGCGAGGAGGTGGTGTATCCCTTCACGTGCCGCGACGGCACGACCAAAATGTTCCGCGGCACGATTGACAGGCAGGTTGGGTTTGACAAGGTCCGCGTGGTGTTTTCTGACGGCGAGATCAAGCGCTACGCCATGACCGGGAGCCAGGGCGCCGAGCTGGCCCGCGCCCTGGAGCGGGCGGGCACCAAGCGCGCGCGCGAGACGGAGGAGGAGGACCCTCAGGCCAAGGCGGCGCGCAAGGACACCTTTGTGTGGGCCGGGACCGTCATCACCTTTGAGCAGCTGGAGGACGCCGTGGCGAAGCGGCGCGCCGAGCTCGGCCCCGACCAGCCTTTCCGCTGGCTGTCCCTCCGCAAGTTCCTGTTGCCCAAGGGAACAGCCACCGATAGCGCGAACACCTGCGTCCGCGCGTGGGCGCGCATGGGCATGAAGCCGGTGTAAGCCTATCCTAGGCGCGCCGCTGCCGGGAGGCAAGGAACGTCCTCGCAACGCCAGCGCAGGCTCCGCCCGCAACACAGGCAACGATCCCGAACCGCGCAAGCAGAAAGACGACGAGCGTGATTCCGGTGGCCTGGAGGCCTGCGGCAACGACGGCAAACATGTCCGTGAACTCGGCGACGAGCGCCTCATCCTCGTCGTCAGACGTGGCGTCTGACGGCATCGCTTTCGCATCTCTGTCATAAAAATACTCGCCGCGCGCTATTCGTCGGGAGCCGACTGGCATCCACCCGGCAGGTCTTTTCTCCACTGAGCGCGCGCGGCGTCCAGAGCGGCGGCGCGCAGCAGCGCCTCAAACCGCTCGCCGTGGATCTCGCACCGCACCGCAAACAGGCCTCGGCCGCAGCGCACGAAGAGGGCGCGCGGGCGCTTGGCCTCGTTGAAGAGCGTCGCCGCCATGGTGAGCGCGGGCGTCTTGCCCTTGCTCCGCGACAGCAGCCCCAGCGCCTCGGCCTGCTGGTACACCTCGGCGGTCCGCAGCGGCTCGCTGCTGTGGCGCAGTACCTCGTAGGCGGCGGCGGCGTAGAGGCCGGTGGGGCGCGGAACGGCCGCCATAACGTGCGACTCGCATGGTTAGCCAGGTCGCACCCACTTGTAAAAGTCGCGACCCGACAGCCGGTCGTCAAGCAGAAACCCCTGGGACATCCAGTACTGGTCAGCGGAAAACGCGGGGTTGGCTGCGCACGCCAGCGCGTTGTCCGCAAATTGGTAGCCCGGGGAGACAATCATCACCACCGCCTCTTGGCGCGTCCTGTCAACCTCCTGTTGAACGTGCCGGATCACGCCGTTCACCATGAAGGCACCAAGGCCGGGCACGTCGCTCACGACCCAGTGGATCAAAAAGGCATCCTCGCCGTGCGTTCCCCACAAGAGAAAGCCCGCGATGGTTTCGCCGTGCGGGCCCGTCCGCGCAACCTTGATGTCGCACGGGGCTTCCAAATCGCGGGCAACTTCATCCGCAACCCCTTCGTACCGCCGCCAGGGCGTGCAGTCGTGTTGAAACGTGCGCTGCCCCGGTCGCGCCCGCGGCTCAAACCAGCCGTCGCGAAACTTTGCAACAATGGCGGCCTTCACCTCGCCCGGGATGGTGCGGTTGGTGTACGAAGAGATGCGCGCGCCGGAGTAGGTCAGCACGAGCGGGAGCGCGCCGCGACCGCCGCGACCGCTGCGACCGCTGCCTATTCGGACTGACATCTCTGCTGAAAGAGGCGGGGCATCTTGTAATATGTATTATGTTTTGTCGCAAGAGCGCGAAACGCCCCCACTCGTGCGTTCGAAGCACACCGGGTGCGCTCCTCCTCTCTTCTAGACGATGGCGCGCTCCAAGAGAAAGGCGCTTGCCGGGTGTGAACCTCGTTTTGCGCTGCTTGCGCCTCGCCAGCTGGCTGCCAAGCTGGCAGCGCGCAAAGACCTCACCGTCGCCAATCTCGCAGCTGCCGTTCGCGAGCACGCAACCCTTGCGCGGAACGCGGGCTTGCTTGAGCGCGCTTTGAAGGTTGTGGAGGACTCTTCGCGGTTTCCAGAGTACGAACGTCGTGTCGTCCTGGCCGCTCTGACCAGTGCGCTGTCCGTGGTTGTTGCGGGAACGTTCAGGGCGGGAGGGGCAGAGGAGGAGGCGATGATGGACGGGGCGCTGCGTTTGCCCGAGTGCCTGGCGTATGGACAACCCGTTTACGCGGTGGCGGCCCAGCTTTACCGGAACGCCAACCGCCCCGTCCCCGCGAACATCTTGCAGCTTGAGGCTGAGGACGCTGACGCGGTCGCTGTCGCCTGCATCCTCGCGGACCTGCCTTTCTCTGCGGTGTGATTACTCTGCGCTCGCTCGCCCCGGCACCCGCAGCGTCGCGCCCGCCCAGTCGCACGCTGTCGTCAGGTAGCCGTAGTTGCACCGAAAGTGCGTGTGATGCAGCGTGTGGTGCGCCGCGCCAAGCAGCCAGGGCACGCGCGCCACCGTGGACCCCGTGTGGATGCTGCTGCTCCACACGCCCGTGGCAAAGAGCATCAGCTCCCAGACGCCCAGGTGGCAGGGCATCACCAGCGCCAGCAGCGCGTACGGAGACGCCTGCGCCAGCCCGTCCAGGGGGTGAAAGGCCATGGAGGCGAAGGGCGACAGCTGCTCCCGGGTCTTGTACTCGTGGTGCGGGCGGTGGATGGTGCGGTAGAGCCAGGGCACCTCGTGCAGCGCGCGGTGGATGCAGTAGACGAGCACCTCCACGGCGGATAGAAAGGCGAGCGTTTCAAAAAGCCCGGGCGCGCCGGTGTGCAGCCGCGTGGCGCCGCGGGCGGCGAGCCACTCCACGGCGGTGGGCAGCAGGGCGTACGCGGGCGCGGCGACGAGGGATGCGCGGACTTGCTTGATGAGCACGGGCCGCGCAGGTCTCCGGCGCCGGGTCAGCGCGGCGTTGACCAGGGCGTATTCGCAGAGGCAGAGCCACAGGTTGGTTGCGTACGCACTGGGATTGGACCACGGGACGAGCGCGCGCTTCAGGGCGAGGATGGCGGCCATGCGGGTGCGGGGCTGGGGGCATATATACT
>Ga0114959_10004961_pt1 | contig 10049 bp, 10 predicted proteins | sample C_130625_EF_Meta_FD_87317 | JGI IMG/M metagenome (GOLD analysis project Ga0114959, IMG submission 87317) | Freshwater microbial communities from Lake Croche, Canada to study carbon cycling - C_130625_EF_MetaG | ecosystem: Environmental > Aquatic > Freshwater > Lake | place: Lake Croche, Canada...
AGAAAGGAGATTTAAATATGTTATGGAACATATGAATGACGTTGATAAATCAATTATTAAAACATTAAAAATAACTGAAAAAGTTAAAGATTCTTTAATTAAAACTTACGATAATTATTGAGGATTTTGCTGAATGTATTGTTTAATTTTTGCAATATCTTCTTCTGTCAAATTAAAATAATTGACAAATTCTTTCCATTTTTGCCCATTATATTCTCCAAATTGTGGTCCATTAATTATACCCTTATTATCAACTGCACGATAAACTTTAGCGTAAGATGCTATTGGATTTTTTCTGTCATATCTCCATAAGGCTTGTTTATTTACCACAGTTCTTCCTAATGCAGTCGGTTGAGTCCAATCAATTACATTTCTCTTATCAATAACTTCACCACATTTATTTAAGGTCATTAAAAACTCAGGCGTTTTTCCAAGTCTTTTTCCTCCATGAGAAACAAACCCTTGAAACAATTCTTGTCCTTTATTATTAGTTATTGTTAAATGTGCAGGGTCTGCATGACAATCATCATAAAAACATCCGATAGATAGAACTATATTGTCCTTACCATTTAAAATTGTCAAAGCCTGTTCTTTTGTTATGGTCACACTTCCACCTCTTGACCCCCCATCATTTCCATTATCTAAATTTATTACGGGACTTAGAGGAATATTATTAGCATATAAAATAAAATTAGCATTACTACATTGATGACATTTGCTTTCATCTTTCCACAAAGTACTATTTAGTGAATCTGCAGGTGTAGAAAAACACCATTCTCTTTTATAATCCAACGCAATTTTTAAATCAACCAAACAATCTATTGTTTCAGATTTTTGACCTTGGACACTTAAATCAATTGTTATTGATTGACTATTTGTATACCCTGAAAAATCTTTAGTTAAACTTGGATTCCATTCTGGACCAATTGCCCCTAAATTATTTACAGGTAAGAAGTTGGCATTTTCAGGTAAAATTGTTTTTAAATAATTTGTTATTGTATCACCTCTTCTTTGAGATAAATCCCCAACATTAAAACCTTTTTGATTTGGAACTTTTGATTCTGAGGCAGATACTTGAACATTTATTGATTGGTTCTCAGGAAATTGTTTAAAATACTCGTCAATTTGAGGTTTAATTGCATTTATTACATTTGTATTAAGAAATCTTAAATCAAATTGTCCGCTTGGGAATGTTTGAGAACCTAATGGTATTTTTTTAGGTGGTGCTGTTGTTGTAATTGTTTTCTTAAAAGAATCTTGTTCATTTAGAAGATACAATCTTTTTGTTGCAGATTCATGAAGATTTAATATTCTAAATTTTTCTTCTTCACTAATATTCCATGTTTGCCTAATCATGTTAATAAATATATTATAAATAAAAAAAGGGTCCCTTTTGAGGACCCTTTTTGTATCGTTAAAGAATAGATTATCTCAATTCTTTTAAGTCGAATGTTCTTACGCCATCAACTGTGATTCTACCGTAGAATCTGTTGTTCACCATCTTCTTAGCGTATCTAGTCATGATACCTTTGATTGGTGTGAAGTTGAACGGATTGTACATTGTAGGAGTAAGTTGTAATGGAACGTATGGTGCGTAGATGTAACCTGTATCTAACAAAGAAGTACCTTTGTGACCCATTAACACTTGGTTTGGTGGGAAGTAAGGGTCTCTGTAAACTTGGTATCTACCAGCTAATGTACCAACTCTTTCAATACCCATGTTGTATTGGTCTTGCTCAGGAGCTGCATTTGAAACGTGGAAATACTCCAAGTCATCAAAGATAGCACTGATTTCAGAAGAAACAACTATCCAGTTAGCACCACCTCTTAAAGTAGACTTATGGATTTGTGCAGAAATTTGGTTGATTGCTGTGATTAACGTTTGGTTCCAGTCTTTTTGTTTGTAAGGTTGTGCCTGACCACCAAGTCTCTTCCATCCGTTGTAATCCAATCTTAAATTCCAAGCTGCACCTTTTCTTAAATCTCTCAAGATTTCTCTATCGATTTCAGCAGCAACTTGCTCAGATAATAATGCTGTTAATTCAGCTTCAGCGTCGATGTTGTGGAAAGCCGCAACGTCTTGAGCCATTTCAGGAGACCATTGTGCTCTTAATTTTCTTTCAGTTACAGAAACTGTTACTGACATTAAGTCAAATGAAACCTCACCAATTTTATCTTCAAATTCTAAGTTCTTATAGATTCTATAAGTAGCTGAGAACGCGTTGTTAGTCGCTGTAGAAGAAGAGAATGTAGAACCTGTGTAACCGTCCATAGAACCGCCACAAGTAATACATACTGGTACTTGTAAATCAACCTCTAAGTAGATGAATCCTTGTGCATCACAGATGTTGTCATATTGACCACCATCAGTTAATGAGTTAGGGAATACTAATGTTTGGTTGTTGTTACCGTATTGAACGATACCTTTACCATATCTTTGAGTTACAACTCTGAATAAGTAAGGACCACCGCCTGCAGTTGTAGTGTTTGTAGAAACACCGTAGATTGTTAAATCTGCTAAGAAAGATTCTGTATCCATTGGTTGACCGTCTGGACCAATTAACTTACCAGCTCCATCAGATGCAAAACCTGACATGATAACTAATACTTTTCTGTAATCAGTTAATGCGTAAGCTGCTGGTTCTAAATTCAATGTTGTGCTATTCCATTGTGCTGTAACAACTGAAGTGTATGCAGATGTAATAGAACTGAATTGTCCTTTGGAATAGTCATATAAACCTGGAGGGTCTAATGCTGGTTCAGCACCTTCGTAGAATCTATCGTAAAGGTCTCTACCTGTATTATAGTCATAACCTGCGTTAGGTGATGCTGGACCGTTTGGTGCTCCAAAAGGTGAATAATGAATACCAGTGTTGTCGTTTTGACCACCACCTACTTCATATTGTTGAATATTTGGTACAAAGTAGAATAATTTACCGATTGGTAAGTTCATAGCTTGTACTGAAACGATATCGTTAGCTAACAATTTTGAGAAAACTCTTCTCACGATTGGAAATACAACAGTTTCAAATGCACCTGTATCAGATGTAGATGAAGCTTCGTTGATTAAGAATGATGCTTGGTTTTCGTATAATTGTGCTACGTTTTCTCTCATGTGACCTTTAAGACCTTCTAAAAAGCCTAATTTGTCCCATTTGCTGATTGTATCTTCTTTGATAACTTTAAGGTGCTTAAGACCGATGTTACCAACAAGACCTGATTCTAATAATGCTCCCATTTTTAGTATTTGTTTTTTATTTTATTTATTTTATTAACCTAATTTACCCATTAAATCCTTCATTCTTAAGAATTGAGGATTCTCATAAGTTTTTGATTCAATTAAGGTTGTTGAAGAACCAGAAGAAACTTGTTTATTTAATTTAACTTCTACTGACTCGTTCATTGGTTTTGATTCTGTTTTTACCAACTCGTCTTTTAATGACTTGTAAAGATTTTTAGATTCTTTTAAAGTTTCAACATTGTCAAATCTTCTTAGAATATTAATTTTTTCTTTTTTAGTTGTAGAATGTTCAGTGAACAATCTTGTTGCATATGCTAAGTTGGAATTGAAAATAGCAACTTCATTAAGTTTTTCTCTGAAAACATTTAATGCTTTTCTATATTCTTCATTTTTTTCTCTTAACATTGTAACTTCCGCATTAACAGATTCTTTTTTGATAGCAGTATTTGCATTAGAATGAGCTCTTGGTTTTGGTAAACCACCCTTTCTAAAATTACTACCCATTCCTAAAGTTCTTGCTTCTTCTTTCGTTTCTGCCTTTTTGATAACTTTAGATTTTCCTTCCATATTTTCTCCTTTCTTGTATTCGAATTTAGCCTTGCCAGTTCCCATTGTTTTGGGTCCTTCTTTTTTATCTTCTTTAAAACCACCTTTACCAGATGATTTATAAGAAAATTTAGGGCCATGACCAAGTCCAACACCTTTAGGTTTTTTTACTCCTAATTTTTTTGCCTCTTTGATTGAGTTGTAAGATTCATCCATTTCATCAGCTTCATCCATTTCATCAGCTTCATCCATTTCATCATCTTCATCCATTTCATCAGCTTCATCCATTTCATCAGCTTCATCCATTTCATCAGCTTCATCCATATATGATTCATCTTCTTCCTCTTCTTCAGATTCGTCAAATTCTATTTCATACATGATTTCATCATCTTTATCATCATAAGCTTGGTCAACATCAAAATCTGAAGTTTTACCATCTTTTGAGAAAATTGCGTCAATTACATCTTGTGTATCAACGTCGTGTTGTTCTTTAATTTTCATTTTTTTGTTTAAGGGTTTTTCTTCAGACTCACCAAGTTTAACTAGATATTCTACATCAGCATCATTATCTTTTAAGTGAACGTTGCCACCATCTTTTTTTACGATGATACCATCTTCCTCACCCATAGCTTTGAATACTTTAAGAATTTCTTCGTCAGATGCGTCAGTTAAATCTATCGGAGAATCTTTGGAGTCAGTGTCCATATCCATGTCCACATCATCCACATTATCTGCATCCATGTCAACATCGTTAGAATCCATGTCCATGTCAACATCTGTGTCAACATCCATGTCTTCGTCATCAGTATCCATATCAGCATCTAAGTCAACCTCATCGTCAGTTTGTTCTGAAAGAGATTCTTTTACTAATTGATTGATTTCTTGCTTCATTGTAGCGGCAAGTATTCCTTTTGCATTTTCGGCTATCGCTTCTTCAACGTTTTTCATTTGAATTAGAGCCTCTTCTACTGGATTTTTCTTAGTATCTTGCATGAAAAATTTTAATTATTTAATGATAAATAGTATCTTACTTGAAAAAAGTTGATTTTTTATAGTTGAACAAACGTTCTTTTTTGAAGTGATATATTTTGAACCGCCATATCTGGTTGTGCTTCTACCCATTTATCAACATTAGAATACGTATCATAGATGATATAAGTGTATAATGAATTAGTAATTGTATCTTTTAATCCTACACTATATGACTCATCTGAAGACGAGTTAACAAGTATTAAAATTTGTTGTTGAATGTTAATCGATTGAATAACCTTTCCTGTACCCTCCGCCCATGATACACAGTCTCCCCATGTATTACCGCTTACTAATGTTGCACTTCCAACTCCACTTGATTGTAAACTTACGCTAAATAACATATTTTTTAATTTACTATAAATATGCCCATAAATAAAAAAAGTGGTCAGAGACCACTTTATTTAACTTTCAATTACTTCATCGATTTTACTTTCAGACACTGAAGTTATTCTCCAATCGTGTGTAAAACCTTCGTATCGTTTTGTAACTTTCGATTCAACGTCCGTTACTGAAAAACCTTTAACAAGTTTTTCTTCTCTAATTTTTTTAATTTTTCCTGAATTTTCATCAGGTAAATCATACTGAATTTTTGCTACAAAGAATTTTTCGTCCATAATTTTATTTTCCTAAAAAATCGTTTAATTTTTTCATTAAGTCAATAGACTTGTCCATTCCCGTAGATTGTTGTTTAATTTTTCTTTCTTCGTCTAAATTTTCTTCGTATTTATCACGGTCTTCAGGATTGGAAAACAAATAAGCTCCTGGCGTTGATGGTGATGATACTAAGTCAAAACAAATTAATTCGAAATCATCTTGTACTTCATTTCTTTCTCCCACTTTTTTTAAAGAACCAACACCTCTTGAGGATATACCTAAAGTTACCCCTTGTCTCATTAAGTTTGCTGCTTGGTCTCCTTTAGTTGAAACAATCCCTCTTTCGTGGAATCCTGGTGAAGTTAATAATTTTAACTTTCCCATTAAAATATTTTTATCCCACCATATATCGTTGATAATATGAGATACTCTATCTAAATCAATAAGTGAAGATTCAGGGTGATTCAATTCAGATGTTGATAATCCTTTTGCGATTGCCTTTTTATAATTTTCAGCCTCTCTTTTTAATATTGTTTCAGGATAAAATCTACCGTTTCTATTTGGTGTATTATATTTTTGAAGAACCGCATAAAATTCGAATGGGTTTTTATAATCTAAATTTGCCGCCTCTTTTAAAATGTCTGAGTTAAGTCTATCTTTAGGAGATATATAACCAGCATCCATTTCAATTAAAATACCATGACCAAGTTCGTTGGCCTCTAAAATTCTTAAATTTTTCATCTAATCTTTTATGATAAATATACCATATGTAATACTTTATTTAATATTCTCTTTTTTTGAAATTGAAAAGTCGAAATATTTGTTTTCTTTAATGTTGTCTCTAAAAATGTTTTTTACAATTTGTTTGATAGAATCTTTTAATTCATTTGATTTGAAATCAAGTTCTGATAATGTATATAAATTAACTTCTAAATTAAAAAAAGATTTTTTACCATTAGATATTCCACTTGTTCTTAAATCTAAATCAACTATGGTATTCTCTTGAAATAATTGATGATTTATTGAATTGAATACTGAGTGTTTAATTTCTCTACTTAAATTACAAACGACCCTATTCCAATTGTCTGTTTCATATTTTGGCATTACCCATGATTGAATGTTTATATAAACGGATTTTAAGTTTTTTGAATCTACCGTCCCATAGATTGATTTAATTGGATTGAATAGATTTAACTTTACACTTTTTCCTTTTTTCATTAATTTTCATAATTATTATGGTTTATTTATTAAAAAGTAATATATATAACCATCAATGTCAAAAATTTTGATAAAAAACAAGATATATGTAGAATATGATAATAATAGAAATTAAAAATGGTGATAACATAGACAGAACCCATAAGACTCTTAAATCTAAAGTTATCAAAACAAAACAAACGCAAAAATTAAACGAAAGAAAAAAATATACAAAAAAATCTGTACTTAGAAGAGCACAGATTTTAAAGGCAAAATATATTCAAAATAAAAAAAACAATTAGATTGATTCTTCTAATTTTTTAAGTTTTAAAAAATTAACTTGGTCAAACTTTTCAGATTTTAATCTATCTATTGTTTCAGATATTTTTGTTTTCAACTCAAATTCTTCTTCGTTTTCTAAAATAACTTGTAACTTAGTTATTGTTCCTTCCCTTAAAGTTTCAAATTTAGTTTCTAAAGATTTAGAATCCTCAGAAATTAATTGGAAAAATTCTTTTTTAGATGATTCATCTAAATTATCAATATACGTTCTTAAAGTTTGATTAGCAATACTAACCATAGATTTGATTGGAATATTAATAGATTCTTTCAAAGACATAGTTTCAGATGTTAAAACTGAAATAATATTCTTTTTTGATTGAACTCTTTCATGTAAATTTAATCCTTCAGAAACTAACACATCTATATCTGAATATTTGTTATTAATAATTTGTTCTGAGGTTTTAGGAAGCTTGATTGATGGTAAAATTTTAGCTAAAAGATTTAAACCTTCTTCTAAAAATTCTTTGGCGTCGGATTCAGAAAGACCTTGGGGGGTACTTAATTGGTCGTATAAAGCATAAGCTTTTGAGATAGATTTATCGTTCAGTACGTTTTGCTTGAACTCTCTCAAAGACTTCTTAAATTCTTTCTCGTTTTTATACGACTCAAGAAGATTTCTTTCGATTATGGATTTTATGGTTCCGAAGGTCATTTTAATATTTTTCTATAAATACTATGAATTTAGTAACTTATCCAATTCTTTTGTAATTTCTCCTAAAGAATCTTGTCCGTGACCTAAATCTATAAATTTATCTCCATGAATGAAGTTATTTTCTACCAAAAAACTTAGATTATCCATTTTAGATTCTGGTATTGTTGGTTCTGCTCCTGAAGGTGCTTCAGGTGGTGGTGGTGCTTCTCCTTCTCCACTAGGAGGTGGCGGTGGTGCTTCTCCTTCTCCACTAGGAGGTGGCGGTGGTGCTCCTAATTCTTCAGTTCCTCCTGGTGTTGTTGAAGCTCCTGCTGGCGCAGTTGTCCCTGATGGACTACCATAAAGTTTGTCTATGTTATCAAATAATCCTGTTTTGGTAATAACTGTAGCTGTTGCTTTTAATTCTTCACCAACAGCTCTCTCAATTCTTTGTTGTTGTAAATCAAGTTTGATTTCTTCATCAGACCAATCAAAGATATGTTTTTTAGCCCAAGTAGACGATGTTGCTTGAATACCATTACCAGGGTCTGCAACTAAATCTTTATATAATAATATTTTTTCTTTCCATACATCCACTTTTAACAAGTCTGCTTGTGTTGATGGATTTGTAAGACCTAACGTAAAATTTGAAAGTTCGTCTTCGAAACCTAACAAGAATAAATGTACAATTGCAATCTTGTTAAGTTCGGCTAACATACTTTTTTGTACTCTATTAATTGTGCGTGCAAATCTGATATCTTGTAATGCAAGATTTTTTCCGTCCCCAACAACCTCTTCAAACCCTAAAAAGGCTTTTGGAACACGAAGTGCTGTTAATAATTTCTTTTGGATATATTCGATGTCGGCAATTTCAGATAAATTTTGAGCACCTGGTAAGGTATCAATTGGACTCGGAGCTGCAGGGTCTCTAACAGGTACAAAATAATCTTGGTCAACCGCCATTTGATTGAACCTCATATCTACATTACCTGTTTTATTATCAACTACTTGTTCTCTCTTAAATTTGTTAGCAACACGTTGTACATATGCTTCCACATCATCGTCATTCATGTTTCCAACAAAAACTTTAAATATTCTTCTTTCGGGTGCTCTTGACGTTCTGTAAATTAACATTGCATCTTCACACAATAGAAGTTGTTTCCAAGTTCTTCTTGCTTTTTCTAACATAGAAGTACCGTAGGGTAGTTTTCTATCGTCACCTAATAATCTAAAATGAGCAATCTCCCAAGATTGAAACTCCATGTTTTTATTTTTCCAAGTAAAATGAAGGGCTTTCTTATCCTTATCTAGTTCTTGTGTAATATCAACAGAAATTTTTTGACTAACACCAACCTCATGTCTTTCTATTTCAATTGTTGGTAGTTGTTGTACACCAGTAACACCTTTTTCAGGGTCCAATTTTAAGTAAACAAAGTTATCACCATACTTACAAGTGTTTCTTGTCCACATTGCTAAGTTGGTGTTTATATCCAATGCATTGTTAAATAAGTCAGCTAATACACCTTTAATTCTTTTGGATTCTGAATAAATTTGTAAAATGAATCCATCTTCATTTGTTGTTGTAGATTCTTCAGCATAGATGTCTAACGCTGCAGAAATCTCAGGAGTATACTCCATTGACTCATAATCATATTGGGATGACAATCTTGTTGGCTCATAATAAATCGCTTGAGAATATAAATTGTTCTCGACCTTTGCCCATTGATTAGCTAAATAAAATGTTTGTTGAGCTTGTAATTTTTCATTTTCGTACTCTTGCTTATTTGTAGTACGCAATAATTCTTTCTTATCAAACTTAAAAGTTGGATAATCCTGTCCTAATAGAGAATTTGGTCCAAATGTTTTGGATAGTCTCTGCCATACCGTCTGATTGTTTTGTTCAGCCATATTACAATTTTACTTATTACCTTGATAATATAAATAGTTATTTGCCGCCAAATAACCATCCATATTTCATATAATCGGCTTTACTAGCACCTTCGTTAAATGGATTTTGTCTACCCATTTGAGGTATATACGGATTAAAATATTCTGAGGTATTTTTATTTTCATTGGATATAGATGTCCATGAATTTAGCATTGCCTTGGTGTGGTTTACAACTTTTTGTAAAGATTGAAAAGATTTTTCAGCAACATAAATTGCCATAGATATTCCCATAATACAATCATCATGATGACCTTTCTGATGGTCAGGTCTGCCGTTAATGTAGATGAAAGTATTCATTTCGTTATATAATCTATGTGAGTATATTTTGAAATCATGTCTTGCAGCTTCTTCAAAGGAAGAAATAATTTGAACTCTTTTACTGTTAAAGTTAATCCCTGGTATTTTTTCGTTCAATTTAGGGTCCCATTTCCATTTATTAGTTGTATCTACATTATCAACATACATTCCACTTTGATAACCAAGTTCTTGCATTTTTCTTGCTGTTGCTACTCCCATAC
>Ga0114959_10004962_pt1 | contig 10049 bp, 7 predicted proteins | sample C_130625_EF_Meta_FD_87317 | JGI IMG/M metagenome (GOLD analysis project Ga0114959, IMG submission 87317) | Freshwater microbial communities from Lake Croche, Canada to study carbon cycling - C_130625_EF_MetaG | ecosystem: Environmental > Aquatic > Freshwater > Lake | place: Lake Croche, Canada...
CCCGGTGATCTCCTCGTCCCGACGGTCGAACGCCCCGCCGCGCTTGTTGAGGAGTTGGAGCACGCCGACCGTGGCATCGTCATGGTCGGTCAGTCGCACCGCGAGCATGCTTTGCGTGCGGAAGCCGCTTGCCCGGTCGAAGTCCTGGTTGAACCGCGGATCGGCGTAGGCGTCGGGCAGGTTCACGAGCCTTCCGGTCTTCGCCACGTCGCCCGCGATCCCCCGGCTCGCCGGAAACCGGATCTCTGAGATCGGCGAATCGTCGATCCCGGTCGCGATCCGGCTGCAGAGTTCGTCGCGCGGCTCGTCGTAGAGAAAGACAGTGGCCCGCTCGCAATCGAGGAGCGAGGTGGCTGCATCGACGATGGCGGCGAGCATCTGGTCGAGATCGACGGTCGCCCCAAGCCGGCGGGCGATGTCGAGCAGCCGTTCGAGATCGGCCGGCCGGCGGTCGTCGGAAAACGCAGTCATCGGCGGCATGACCTCAGGTGGTGAAGCGAGAGAGCCGGTGGAATATGTTTTGTCGGCAACAAGGATACGCGAGTGTAAGCCGACCGGCCGTAAGGCCGCGGGCGCCCCCTCACGCTGGCGTTTGTGTTCAAGCCGACCGGCCGTAAGGCCGCGGGCATTCCCCACGCTGAACGCGGCGTCTGGTGGCGGTTCGCCCCACGCCTCACGGCGTTGGGCTTCTCCGGCACCCGTATCAGGCCCGGGTGTTGGCAAGACGCCGCCGATGACCAAGAATCTGACCCACATGCACCGATTTGTCACCTCCATATCCCGCCCTTCGCACACGTGCCAACGATGAGCCGCCGCTGGCTGCTCGTCGCCGTTCCCGTCGCGCTCGGCCTGGCGTGGCAAGGGGCACCGCCGCTGGCGGTGTTCACGGCGTCGCTCGTGTCGATCGTCCCGCTCGTCCAGCTGATCGGCGATGCCACGGAACGGCTCGCAGCCCGGCTTGGGCCGACGCTCGGCGGGCTCTTCAACTCTACGCTCAACAACCTCCCGGAACTGATCATCGGCGGGGTCGCCCTCTCCAACGGCCTCGCGTCGGTCGTGAAGGCTTCGCTCACGGGGGCGATCCTCGCCAACCTGCTTCTGAGCCTCGGCGTGGCGCTGATCGCCGGCGGTATCCGCTACGGGGAGCAGCGGTTCGACCCCCGACGGCTCGCGGTGAATGGATCGATGCTGATCATCTGCGCATTCTGCTTCATCGTGCCGGCGATGTTCAGCATCGGCACGCCCGACGGCACCCGCGACCTCTCGTTCGAGATGTCGTTCGTGCTCATCGGCATGTACGCGGCAAACGTCGCGGTCACACTGTTCGGTGGCGGCGGGGGGACGAGCCTTCCCGAGGCCGAGGGGCTGGAAGACGAGCATCCCACCGAGCCGATCTGGAAGAGCCTGCTCGTGCTCGTCGTCGCCGCGGGTTTCCTGGGAGTCGTCACCGAACTGCTCTCGCATGCCCTCGAGCCGACCGCCGCGCAACTCGGCCTCTCAAAGACGTTCAGCGGACTCGTGCTGCTCGGCGGCGTCGGCAGCCTTGGCGAGGTGCTGTCTGGATTCCACTTCGCCCGCCGCGGCAAGCCGTCGTTGGTGATGGCCGCCACGGTCGGCTCGACGATCCAGCTCGTGCTCCTCGTGGCACCGCTGCTGGTGTTCGCGGGCTATGGAATGGGACAGCCCATGGATCTCGCCTTCACCGCCTTCGAGGTGGTGGCGATCGTGCTGGCCACGATCATCACCCGCGAACTCATCGCCGATGGCAAGGCCAACTGGTTCGAAGGCGTTCTCTTGCTTGGCGTCTACCTGATCCTCGCGATCGGGTTCTACCACCTCCCCGAATAAGGATGCTGCCGTGAAACACCGCCTGCTTGAGCCTTTCCGCCTCCACGACCTCGAACTCCCCAACCGCGTGGTGATGGCGCCGTTGACGAGGAGCCGGTCTGGGCCGGACCGCATTCCCAACGCGGCCATGGCGGAGTACTACGCCCAGCGGTCGTCGGCCGGACTGATTGTGTCGGAGGCAACCACCATCTCGCCGCAGGCCAACGGCTGGCTCGAGTCTCCGGGCATCTACAGCAACGCCATGGAGGCAGGCTGGAGGATGATCACCGACACCGTGCATGCCCGCGGCGGCCGGATCTTCCTGCAGCTCTGGCACATGGGGCGGGCGTCGCACAGCGATTTCCACGACGGACGACCGCCCGTCTCGGCCTCCGCGGTGAGGATCAACGGCGACGGCATCCACACGCCGGTCGGCAAAAAGCCGTACGACACGCCTCGGGCTCTCGAGACCCACGAGGTGTCTGCCATCGTGGCCGATTACGCCGCGGCCGCCGCCCGGGCCAGGGCCGCTGGCTTCGACGGTGTTGAGATCCACGCGGCCAACGGCTATCTGATCGACCAGTTCCTGCAATCAAAGACCAACCTGCGCACCGACGACTACGGCGGCAGCATCGAGAAGCGGTGCCGCCTCCTGCTCGACGTGGTCACGGCGGTCGCGAAGGTCTGGCCCAGCCGCCGCGTGGGCGTGCGGATCTCACCGAACGGCGTGTTCAACGACATGGGCTCGCCCAACTACCGCGAGCAGTTCTTGCACGCGGCGGCCGCGCTCGACCGCCTGGACCTCGGCTACCTCCACGTCGTGGACGGGCTGGGGTTTGGGTTCCACAAGCTCGGTGAACCGATGACGCTCGCCGATTTCCGCGGCGTGTTTCGCGGGCCACTCGTCGGCAACTGCGGCTACACGCTCGAAACGGCCGAAGCCGCGGTGCAGGAGGGGCTCGCCGACCTGATCGCGTTTGGCCGGCCCTACATCAGCAATCCCGATCTCGTCGAGCGGTTTGCGAACGGCTGGCCGCTGGCGCCCATGGCCAGCATGGCCGACTGGTATTCGCCGACGGGCGCGAAGGGGTATACGGACTTTCCGACGCACCGCACCACCACGTAGCACAGGTTTTCAACCTGTGCCTGGGTTTGCACCCAACACCAGCACACCGCAGGTTACCAACCTGCGGCTACGTGACGTGCACCCTCCCACGTAGGTGCAGGTTGTCAACCTGCACATGAACCACGCCAACGCCAGCGCACCGCAGGTTACCAACCTGCGGCTACTTCGCCCCGACGGCGTCGAGCGCCTTGCGGACGTGATCGTCGGAGGCAAAGAGCGCACTGTAGACGAGTCGTACCACGCCTTCGCGATCGATCACGTAGGTGACGCGGCCCGGAATCACGCCCAGCGGATTCGGCACGCCAAAGAGCTTTCTGACCCGGCGGTCGGTGTCGGAGACGATCGGGAAGGGGAGGCGGTGCTTCGCCGCGAATCGGGCATGGCTGGCCGCGGAGTCGCTGCTCACCCCAACCACCTCCGCCCCCGCCGCCGCGAACTTCTCGTAGGAGTCACGAAACGCGCAGGCCTCCTTGGTGCAGACCGGCGTGTTGTCTTTGGGATAGAAGAACAACACGAGCCACTTCTGTCCCAGGAGCGTGGCCGAGTCGAGGGTGCCGCCGTCCTGCAGGGGCGCCGTGAACGTCGGAGCCTGGTCGCCAACCTGAACTGCCGCCATGGATACGTCTCCGCCGGGGGAAGGATGCGATCGTTCCATTGTCTGCCGCCCGGGCTGTGGCGGGGAGGGGGTATGATGATGGCCCGCCCAGGAGACCGTTTGTGCCCATCGACTTCGCGAAGATCCAAAAATCGTTCCAAGTGCCGCCGGGCACGAAGTTCCGACTTGCTGACTGCGACCCCGGCTGGGCGGGCGATGGCGACATTCCGGAAAAGGAACGCAAGGAGATGGCCGAGGGGATCCTCGCCTCCGATATCGGCGATCTCGCGCGGATGCAGGAACTCCTCTGGGCGAGCGACACCTGGAGCGTGCTGGTGATCTTCCAGGCCATGGACGCGGCGGGAAAGGACGGGGCGATCAAGAACGTGATGTCCGGGGTCAACCCGCAGGGCGTGGAGGTGACGAGCTTCAAGAAGCCGTCCGACGAGGAGCTCGACCACACGTTCCTCTGGCGGTGCATGAAGCGGGTACCCGAGCGGGGCCGGATCGGCATCTTCAACCGCTCCTACTACGAGGAGGTGCTGGTCGTTCGGGTGCACGAGGCCCTGCTCGCGGCCCAGCGGATTCCCGGGGTGACGAATCGCCCGCGGACGTGGAACGACCGCTTCGACGACATCAACGCCTTCGAGCGACACCTCACCCGCAATGGCACGGCGGTCGTGAAGTTCTTCCTCAATGTCTCGAAGAGGGAGCAGAAGAAGCGGTTCCTGTCGCGGATCGACGAGTCTGACAAGCACTGGAAGTTCTCGCCGTCGGACGTCGCCGAACGGCAGCACTGGGACGACTACATGGCGGCCTACGAAGAGGCGATTTCGGCCACCAGCACCGCCCACGCGCCGTGGTACGTGGTGCCAGCTGACAAGAAGTGGGTCAGCCGCGCGGTGGTGGCGGCGGTGCTCGCCGGCACGATCCGCAATCTCGGGCTCGAGTGGCCGAAGATCGACGACGCCAAGCGGCGGCAGATCGACGAGGCTCGCCGCCTGCTCGAGGCGGAGTGACGGCGGATGGGTGAGCCCTCCACGCCATTCGACGCCTTCGCGGTCGAGCGGGCGATCCAGGCTGCTGCTCCAGCGGTGCTGTTCGCTTCGCCGCGTCTCGTCCGCCGAATCATCCGGGCCGACCGCGATCTCTCCCTGGCGATGGCGCGGACGCCACACCGCGAGATTGCCGTCCTCGACTCCCGACGGCTCGCCGAGGTGGCCGACGACGTGCTCGCGCTGCCGGCGGATCGTGCCAGCCGCGTGGCCGTGGTGGCCCGGCCGCCCGCAGACCGCGGCGACGCCGCAGGCAGTACTGAAACGCTGCGGGAGTATTGGCGGCTCGTGTTCCACGCGCTGCTCGACCTGGAGACGCCCGCGGCAATCGTCCGGGCCGGTGATGCGGCCGCGGGGCTGCTCCCACCCGATGTGGCCATGGAGGCCCGCGAGGTGCTCGTGCAGGAAGGGCTTCTCGACCGCGAGGCAAGCGACGGCGAACTGCTTGCCGAGTTCGTCGCGGTGTTTCTCGAACTGCGGTGCTTCGCACCAGCGGCCGTGGCGGCTTGGTTTCCGGCGGTCGACGATCCAGACGCCTTGGCGGAACGGCTGGCCGCACTCGTCGGCGCGGAGGATCTGCTGGCCCGGGCGCTGCCGCCAATGCTCGATCCGGAGGCCGAGCCACCCCAGGCGGCCTCTTCCTCGGCTGCGACCGTGCCGTTCCATTGGCCAGCGTGGCTCCGGCCTCGCGCTGCCGCCCTCCGGCGGCAGGCCGATCGCACCGCTCTCAAGGGCAACTTCGTCCGCGCGGCACTCGATGAGTGGCGGGCGGCGACAGCACGCCCGGAGACGGCCCGGCCGGCGACCGGCCGGCTCGAACGGCAGGTCGACGCCTTCGCACGGCGGCTCGGCTGGGCGCTCGATCTCGATCGGTCGCAGGTCGATGACGCGGCCACGCTGATTCGTCACCTTGTGGATGGAGCGCGGGGATCTTCGTGGACCCCGCAGGCCAGGCTTCTCTACGACCTGCAGAAGATCTGCGTCGACTCGGAGCGGGAGAGCTTTCGCACGCAGCTGCTCGGCTGGCTGTTCTCCGCTGGACGGCGGCCGCTCGCCGTTCCGCTGCCCTGTCAGCGGATGGTGCTGATCCACCGGCACGCCGTGGCTGCCGCCGCGCGGCTGGCGGCGATCGACCTGCCGGCGCCGATGCGGCTGCTCGGTGGCAGGCTGCTGGCCACGGCCGTCGCCACGACCGACGCAGCGGCCCGCGAGCCGCTGCGTCAGAAGGTCGAGGCCGCCATCGACGCGGCAGGCCTCTCACCACGCTTCCTGGTGGAGGAGGCCGCGCGGGCCAAGCTCGTTGACGAGCTGCTCGACGCGATCATGGAGCGGGGTTTCGTCTCTTTCGGCAGCGTCCGCGACGCGGTCTCCGGCAACCAACTCAAGCTCCCCGACCTCCAGGGGCCGAAGGAGTGGCTGAGCGGCGATGAACTGCTGCAGCTCGACGACCGGCTGGCCGCGACGCTCGACGGCGTCTATCGCCCCGCGCCGCTCTATCTCACGCTCATGCAGCGGATCAGTGCGCCGTTCTTCGGTGTGGCGGCCGGGCGGCTGCTGACCACGCACGTGCTCCTGCCCTTCGGTGGAGCCTGGATCATCCTCCGCGGCCTCGAACACATCATCGAGCCCATCACGGAATACTCGTTCGGCGAGATGTGGCATGTGTACACCCGGACCCGCATGCTCGCGCTCGGCTGCGGCCTCTGGGCGCTGCTCCACCTGTCGGTCGTCCGCACCGCGGCCTGGCAGGCAGTCCGTGCCGCGGCGGCTGCGGCATACTTCCTGGCGGTCACGTTACCCGGCCGGTTCCTCCAGTTGCCGGTCGTCGCGCAGCTGCTCCGCAGTCGTCCCGTGCGGTGGCTTGCGGTCCACGCCGCGGGCCCTCTCGTGGTCACGCTGCTCACGTGGCTGCTCTTGCCGCACCACGGCCGCTGGCTCTCCCGCGGCACGCCCTGGCTCCCGCCCGCGGTGTTCGCGACGAGTGCCCTCGTGCTCAATTCCCGTACCGGCCGCCACCTCCAGGAGTGGGTGGTCGAGGCCGCGGGGCGGGTGCTCCACCAGTTTCACCTGCACGTGATCGTCGGGTTGCTCTCGTGGATCGTCGACGTCTTTCGACGGGCGATGGACTTCGTCGAGGGCCTGCTCTACGCCGTCGATGAGAGCCTCCGGTTTCGCTCCGACGAATCGGGCCTCATGCTCGCGATCAAGGCGGTGCTCGGGGCCGTCTGGTCGATCATCGAAGCCGGTGTGCGGTTCTGCATCACGCTGCTGATCGAGCCGCAGCTCAATCCGATCAAGCACTTCCCCGTGGTCACCGTCTCGCACAAGCTGCTCGTGCCGATGATCCCGATGGTGGCATCGCAGCTGGTCGAGACGACCGGCATGGAGAAGGGGCTGGCGCTGACGGCCGTCACATTCGTGTCGACCTGCATTCCGGGCGTGTTTGGCTTCCTCGCCTGGGAGCTGAAGGAGAACTGGCGGCTCTATGCGGCCAATCGCCCGGCCACGCTGCGGCCGGTGCCGGTCGGCCATCACGGCGAAACGATGCGGCGGCTGCTGATGCCGGGTTTCCACTCGGGCACGATCCCACGGCTTTTCACCCGCCTCCGCCGCCTGCACGCGAGGGGAGTCTCCATGCCAGCCGGGAGTACCAGCCGCGTCGATCGGCAGCGTCACGGGCTGGAGCACGACATCGCCACGTTTTTCGAGCGCGACGTGATCGGCCTCCTGGAGCGAACCGACGCCTGCCGGGGGCTATCACTCACGGTGGACGAGGTCGGCCTGGCGGTCGATCGGATCATGATCGCGCTCGGCGCGGGTGACCCTGACGCGCCGCGGATCGTCCTGGAACTCTCGCGGCACGAAGACGCCATCGAGTCGCGCGTCGTCGAGCCTGGGTGGCTCGATGACCTCCCTGGCGACGCCCGCGACGCGGTGCGACTGGCGCTCGCTGGCTACCATCGGCTGGCGGACGCAAACGACGCCACGGCGGCCTATGCCGACCTGCCAGCCGGCAACACCCCCGCGCCGCCCCATCCCGATGCCCTCGTGCCGGTGACGCCCATCCCCTGGGCCACCTGGCGAGACGCCTGGGAGCGGCTGCGGGGCGAAAAATAGCGCGGCCATTCACCGCGAGTGCGGCAGATTTCGTTCAGAGTCCGGCGAGCCGCATCGTCTCCGTGAGATCGCGGAGCCCCGCCGTGGCGCCGGCCCTCGTCACACAGCAGGCCGCGGTGGCAGCGCCGAGCCGGCCGGCGGTCTCGGCGGGCATCCCGCGGACCAAGCCTGCCAGGAGCCCAGCGAGGAACGAGTCGCCGGCTCCCGTGGTGTCGACGACCGGCCCCGGGGCCGCGATGCACGGGATGTCGACGATGACGTCGGGCGTCGGACTGAGCACGATGCCGCGAGAGCCGCACTTCACCCCCACGATGCCGGCCGCACCATGGCGACGGTAGCACGCGATGATCTCTTTCGGGTCGTCGCAGCCCGTCTGGCCCCGCGCTTCATCGAGGCTCGGCACAAACACGTCGGTGGCTTGCAGTGCGGCGGCGACATCCACAAGCGATCCGCCGGCGCCACCTGTCTCCAGCACCACCTGACAGCCGGCCGCTCTGAGCACGCCCACCGCCTCGGCGAGCTGCGGCTCGAGGGTGGGAAGCAATCCCACATAGCCGAGCACGGCATACCGGCTGCGGGCGAATACCGCGGCGTGGCGACGCAGGAATGCCACGTCGAGCAGACCTGCCGCTCCGATGTGGTGTGCGAAACTCCGCTCACCGCCGGCGTCGATTAGCGCGGCGGTCGTGCTGGTGGCCGCCCCGGGCCGCGACTCAATCGCGGCGGTGCCGACGCCTGCCGCGGCGAGCCGCGACCGGATCTCACCGGCCCAGAGGTCGTCTCCCACGACGGCGGCCGCCTCCACGCTCGCCCCGAGCCGCCGCAGCGCCACGCCGGTGTTGCAGACGATGCCGCCCGTCGTGACTTCGACCGGATCGACGTGAAAGAGCCGGCCGCCCCCGATCGGAGCCTCCAAAGGCACCGGTCGCACGAGGATGTCGGCCACACACGTACCAGCCACAACGCAGTCGAAACGCTTGCTCATGAGGAATGTGTCATCCCAGGGAGGTCCGCCTCACGCAGCGGTGGCGACGACTCGGTCAAGCGGCGTTCGACGATCCGGAGTCGGGCGGGCGTCGTGCCGGTATGGCGATGCAGAAAGGTCGTCATGTATTGCACGGACCTGAATCCTGCCCGCGCTGCGATGGTCTTCAACGGGAGGTCTGTCTGCGTGATCAGCTTGCGGATCGCAGCCACGCGAAGGCGGACTGACTCGTCGCGGATCGACCGTCCCATGACGGCCTTGAACCGCGCTTCGAGCGCAGGACGGGAGATGCAGAGTTCCTCCACCAGCGCGGAAATATCGGGCTTCCTCAGCGGACTTGTCCGCAGCCGTTCGATCGCGACCACGACGGCCTCGTCGGATGTCGCCATCGCGTCGGTGCTCGTCCGCGAGATGATACCGATCGGCGGAACGACGACCCGCGCGTCGGCCGCCGCAGCGACGCCCCTTCTGATCATCCGATCGAGCAGCGTCGCTGCCTCGTAGCCGATCCGCCGCGCCGCCTGGTCGATGCTGGAGAGCGGCGGATTCGTCAACTCACAGATCATCTCGTCATTGTCGACACCCAGCACCGCCACATCGTGCGGAACGCGGAGGCCGAGCGTGCGGCAGGCCTCGAGCACATGCCTCGCCCGGACATCGTTGCAGGCCATCAGGCCGACCGGCTTGGGCAGGTCGCGAATCCAGTCGCACAGATCCCGCTGGAGTTCCTGCCAACGGCGGGCATCGGGATGCCGGCCTGTGTGGACGTGGCAGGGGCGGCCAGCCTGCCCGCACGCTTCGGCGAACGCCTCCGCCCGCTCCTCCGACCAGCCGGCCGTCGCCGTCTTCGGATAGCCGTAGTAGGCGAGCGTACGGAACCCGCAGGCAAGCAGGTGCGCTGCGCCGACTCGTCCGATCGCGGCATTGTCAGTAAACACGTACGGAAGCGACGACGCGGGATCGAACCAGCCGTACCCGCCGCCGACGCCGACGATCGGGACCGAGAGCCCGCCGATCGCTGTCGCCACCCGCTTGTCGTCGAAGCTTGCGATGATCCCCTGACCGTGCCAGCGCTTCAGGTCAGGCAACTTCTGGAGTGGGTCCTCCTCGACGTACAGGCTCCATTCTGATGCGTGTTCGCGGACATATCTCGCAATCCCTCCGATGATCAACCTGTCATAGGGCCGCGCCGCGTCGAGGATCACGGCGATCAGGGGGGCATCAGCCATGGGGCACCAGCGTGGGCACGATCAGGCGGCGAGCAGGTGCTCCAGCACGAGCCGCTCCAACGACTCGTAGTCGCGGCTCGCGATGCATTCGGCGGCAGCCTTTTCCGGAAATGAC
>Ga0114959_10004964_pt1 | contig 10046 bp, 8 predicted proteins | sample C_130625_EF_Meta_FD_87317 | JGI IMG/M metagenome (GOLD analysis project Ga0114959, IMG submission 87317) | Freshwater microbial communities from Lake Croche, Canada to study carbon cycling - C_130625_EF_MetaG | ecosystem: Environmental > Aquatic > Freshwater > Lake | place: Lake Croche, Canada...
GGAAGGTTCCAACCAGCGCGCCACCGATCATGGCACCCAGAACCGCTGGTGGTTCGTTGATGTGTGACATCGTCTTCACAACACCCAGAACCGCAGCCACGATCCCGAGCGCCGGCAGCCCATCGGCCATCGTCTGCATTGCATGGGAGGCATGCAGTTCCTCGTGCAGGGTCTTCTTAAGTTCCCGCCCCATGAGGTCCTCGATCTGATTGGGATCATCAGCATTCATGCCGACCATGCGCAGATAATCGCAAATCATATCACTTACGTGATGATTATTCAGAATCTTCGGAAATTTTTTGAACGCCGAGCTCTCGGTCGGCTTCTCGATATGCGGTTCCAACGCCATGGACCCCTTGGTGCTGGCGAGCCTCACAAAGAAGTAGAGAAGGCTCAAAAGCTCCACATAATCGCTCTTTTTGTAAACCGCCCCCTTCATCGCCTTACTAAGGCCGCCCAACGTGTGCTTCACGTCATGCATGCTGTTGGCCATCACAAACGTCCCAATGGCGGCACCGCCGATGGTCAGCATTTCGAACGGGATCGCCTCGATCAGGATCTCCATGCTGCCGCCTGACAGGATGTAGCTGCCGAACACGCAAACCATCGCAAAAATCAATCCAGCAATCAGAATCATGGCGCTGATCTCCCGTTCGGCGTGATCTTTTCAACTGACTCATCCCGTCCGCGGGGCGCCTCCCGGGGGGTAGACGACATCTCGCCAGCGCTGCCCACTTTGGTCGGCACAGCTGCCGCAGGTGCCCCAGGAGCCATCGCCTGGTTCTGGCGCAACACGACAATGGCAATGCGCCGATTGGCGGCCGCCAACGGATCAGCGGGGAGCAATGGATCCCGATCAGCATTGCCGGTCACGCTGCGAAACCTGCTGTCCGGAAGCCCCGCTTCGATCAGGAGGCGCCGCGTCGCATGGGCCCGTTCACTTGACAGTTCCCAGTTGGTCTTGTCCGTCCCCCGATACGGCATGGCATCGGTATGCCCAGAGATCGCGATGCTCTCCGGCAGCGTTGCGAGAACCGGCGCAACCTTCATCAGCAGTGCTTTGGCGCGGTCCTGCATCGCCGAGGCACCGGTTGCAAACATCGGCCGACGATCCTCATCAAGAAGCTGAATGCGCAAGCCTTCCGGTGTCTGATCAATCGATATCTGCCTGGACAGGCCTTCAAGCAATTTGTCACCCCGCACCGCAGCACGGATCTGCCTGGCCGCCTCGTCAAAGGTCTCACGCTCCTGCCGCTCGGCCTCCGCCCGCCGTGCCGCCTCGATTTTCTGGGCCCGCGCCTCCAGCGCCGCCGTCACCTCACTCTTGGCGCCGACCATCGCCAGCGCCCTGGCGTCAGGCGGGAGGCGGATCTTCTCATCCGTGTCACCCGCCACAGGGGCCTCGGCTGCCACAGCCGAATTGGCCTGAGACTTGGCAGCTGCCGATTTGCCCGCCAAACCAGCTTCCCCGCCGGCTTCAGACGGCTTTCCTTCAGATGTCGTCGGAGCGACATCTGACGTCGGCACGAGAAAGCGAGCCATCGAGGTATCGATAATCGGCTCCTCCGTCTCCGGCATCTCATTGATTCGGCCCGGCACGACGGCGGCGGTCCCACGATCCGACACCAACTCTCCCGTCTCAAAGGGAGTCTTGCCGCCAAAAGGCTGCCCGCTACCCGATCGTCCGCTCGCCATCGGGTTCATCGGCGAGAAATAATCGGCGAGCCCCCGCTTCTGCTCCGCAGTCGTCGCCGAAAGCAGCCACATCAGCAGAAAGAAGGCCATCATAGCGGTCACAAAGTCCGCATAGGCCACCTTCCAAGCGCCGCCATGGTGACCACCCTCGACCACCTCTTCCCGGCGAATGATCGTGATGCCCTTACCGTCCCGCTTTTTGGCCATCAGAGCGGGCCCCGGCGGAGCAACTGCGTCAAGCGTGTCATGGCCGTTCCTTAAATGAGACCTCTCATTCCATTGTCTCTCCCCAAGATTGAGAACCGATTAAGGCCGCGCATGCCCCTCTGGCAGCCCCGCCAACACCATGACGCGATGGCCAAAATTCCGAGCCATTCCTGCAAAGCTTCAGCAGCCAATCTCCAACTCGAACTGCTCCATAAATGCCTGGATCGCAGCCCCGCGCGCACGCGCCATGGCCGCGCCCGTCAGGGTTTGAAAACCATCCTGCAGCCGCAGCAATTTCGTGCGAAAATGATCAAGCGCAAACGCACGGTCGTCCAATGATCGGTTGCGCGCCTGCGGATCGACCGGATCGTAAAGCGCTGACCCCATCCGGCCTGCGGTGTAGAAACACCGGGCCACCCCGATCATGCCGATGGCGTCCAGCCGGTCAGCATCCTGGAGGATTCGCGCCTCCAAGGATTGCGGCGCGATGCCGGCAGAGAAACTATGCGCAGCGATCGCATGACACACCGCTTCAACCGATCGTCCGTCCCAGCCTATTCCAGTCAGAATCCTTCGCGCCTCGTCCGACGCCATCACCGACGCCTTGGCGCGCAGAGGCGAGCTCTTCTCGACAGCCACACAGTCATGCAGGAGAACGGAGGCTGCCAGCAGCGTCCCATCGCCACCCTCCGCCGCCAGAATCGTCATGGCGTTGCGCCATACCCGCCTCAGATGAGCGAGATCATGCGCTCCATCATGGGGCGCATCCGCCTGAGCGACCACGAGGCTGAGCAAGGAACGGGCGAGTTCGCCATGCGGGGCAAAGGCTGAGGCATCCATCGGACAGATCCATTTCCAGGAGTAAGCCCGCTACGCCATCGCACAACATTGCTACCACGTCATCGCTGCGGGAGCGTTTGCCTTGTTGTTACGCTTTCGTTCCATACTCTCCCACTCGTGCGTCGTCATGTAACGCGGTGCGAGAAAGTGATAGGTTCGTGCAAGCAACTGCCACGCCTGATCATCTGATTCGGGCGAGGCCTGCGCCCAGTCCTGCAAAATCTGCTCCCACGCCCGTGCGTTGCGATAAAGCCAGTCGCGATTGGCGCGTATGAAGCTGCATTGCCGCTCGGCATGTCGCAGCGTGGCGATCACCTCGCCGGTGTTGCCATCCAGGTTCTGGAACCGCTGCCCGATCTGATGCAGCGCGACCTTGGACAGGCGCTCCACCTGCTGGTGCATCTCACTGCGATTTGCATCGGAATTCTTCCGCGTCGGACGGATATTCTCGATCCTGCGGACAATGTCGCTGACCGGCAGAAGGAACCTCTCGCGCAGCGCCTCGATATAGGCCAGTTCCTTCGCGACCACCTCCAGCGCCTCGATCACGGCGTTCGGACCGGCAAGATTGAGTTCCTTCGCCGCCTCAGCAAACGCTGCCTGCACCTGACCACGGAGTTCGTCATCGTCGTCCAGATGCATCAACGCGTCGGCGGGCAATAATTCGACGGAGGCATCGGACAGAAGCCATGCCAGGAGCTGCCGCTGCAAGCGCGCTTTCGCCACTTCTTCGTGACGCGCATCGGGCTCCCAACTCGCCCCGCCATCGACCACCTCACGCGGCAACTTGTCCCCGATGAACAGGCACGTCGCGTATTCCAACGCGTCCGCGATCAGCGCCAGCATCTTGCCGTCCGCCGAGTCATCCTCGATCTGCAATTCGCGCTGCAACGCCTTTATCGGCACCGCGACCTCGCGCTCACCAAGCGGCACGATCACCACCGGCGCACCATCGGTGACCGACTTGCGGAAGCATATGCTGCCGAGCATCGCGAAAGCCGGATGGCTCAACACACACTGGTCTGGTTTGGGGGCAGATTCGGGCTGGGTCATTCAGGGCTGGAGAGTGCCGCAATTGGATTGCCAAAAAATGAACGAGAAAGTCGAAACCCACGCTGCGCGACCAAACGCCCAACACAATTCCAATTTTTCAACAAGGCCGGTTTTTGAGACCCTGATTAACCTCTGCTCAACCATTAGAGCGGAAAACAGCCCTACACCTCAATAACGAGACAGCCCCATGCGCTCATCCGCTGACTTCCTCGACGGCACAAGTCAAATGTTCGACCTCGGTGAAACCAGCTCGCAAACCAGCCGCTTCCGGCTCGCACCGGATAGTCGCGCCGAGGCGGCCCAGCGCCGACGGCTGCAGCGCGACCTTGAGGCGGCGACGAGGGAAAACGCCTTCGTCCTGCATTACCAGCCGCGTCTGTCCCTCACGACCGGCGAGACAACCGGTGCCGAGGCCCTGATACGCTGGCCCCACCGCAAGCGTGGCCTGGTCCCGCCCAACGCCTTCATCCCCCTGGCCGAGCGTGCCGGCCTGATCACCGAGATCGGCGGCTGGGTGGTGCGCACGGCCTCCACGGCAGCAGCCGCCTGGCCGGTCGACTGGACGGTCTCCGTCAATGTCTCCGCCAGACAGCTCTCAGAAGGCGCCTTGCTTCAGCAGATCGCAACCGCGCTGGCCGAATCAGGCCTCCCGCCGGACCGGCTGGAACTCGAACTGACCGAATCCATGCTTGTGGATGTCAGCCTCGACACGCTTCTAACCCTCTCCGCCATCCGTGACCTCGGCGTCGGCATCGCGCTGGATGATTTCGGCACCGGCTTTGCCAGCCTCGCCATGCTCAAGCGCCTGCCCCTGACCGTCATGAAACTGGACCGCTCGTTGGTGCGAGACCTGCCGGCAGACCGCGAGGACGCCGCCATCGTCCGCGCCGTGGTGCAGACCGGCCACGCGCTGGGACTTTTCGTCGTCGCCGAAGGCATCGAGACCGAGGCCCAACGCGCCTTCCTCTCGGCGATCGGCTGCGACGAAGGCCAGGGCTTTCTCTTCAGCCATCCGGTCCCGGAGACCGAACTCCGGTTCCCACCCGTCACCACACGCCTGCCCCATCATCTGGACGACTGACAAACCAACCGGGAGGTCGGGCCGCGCCCGATCTCCCCATCCGGCCCAGCAAACTTGCCTCAGGCAGAAAGTTGCGGCAGCGTCTGCCGATGCCCCATATTTCATTGACCAATCTCGCTGCCAGCTTCAGCGCCAACCGGTTCGCCCCTTCGGCGTGACAATGGCCCCGGACCTTATTGCAGCCGAGATCCTGCGCCAGGCCGAGGCCGTCGGCGCCGCCCGATCTCTGTGCCCCAGCGACATCGCCAAGGCCCTGTCACCTGACTGGCGCCCCCTGCTCTCCTCCGTGCGCAAGGCAGCGATCATGCTCGCCGTCGCCGGCCGCATCGACATCTTGCGCAAAGGCCGCCCCATCGACCCCACCCAGACCCATGGCGTGATCCGTCTGCGTCTTCGAACCGAGACGGAAGCACCTATCCAAGACGAAACGTGACACACGCGCGTCCTCCCGCCATCTGAACGGTCCGATCTCGCCTCGCGGCCCAGGAGCAGAATTTGTCCACCATTCAGCGCCTCCCCAAAGACGCCTGGAGTCTCGCCCGACCCTATTTCTGGTCAGAGGAACGCTGGTCCGCCCGCGCCAAGCTCGCCGGCATCGTGGCGCTCAGCCTCGCGCTGGTCGGCATGGATGTGGTGCTGAGCTATTGGGGCCGCGCCTTTTACAACGCCCTGCAACAAAAGGACTGGGACAGCTTCATCGCCCTGCTTCTCACCTACAAGCAGGACGAAAACGGCTTCCTGCCTGGCTTCATCGGCCTTGCCGTCGTCTACATCACCGCCTCGATCTACACGACCTATCTGAACCAGTGGCTCCAGATCAGCTGGCGGGAATGGATCACCGGACGGCTGCTGCAAGACTGGCTGGCCGAGCGCGCCTATTACGCCATCAGCCTGCGCGCCGTCTCAGACCCCGGCACGACCGACAACCCCGACCAGCGCATCGCCGAGGATCTGCGCGACTACGTCACCCAGACCCTCAGCCTCTCGCTCAACCTGCTGTCCACCATCGTCACTTTGTTCAGTTTCGTCACCATTCTCTGGACCCTGTCCGGCCCGGTGTCGGTGCTCGGCATCACCATCCCCGGCTACATGGTCTGGGCCGCTTTGGTCTACTCAGCGATCGGCACCGCTTTGGTGCATCTCATCGGCCGCCCCTTGGTGAACCTCAATTTCCGCCATCAGAAAGTCGAGGCGGATTTCCGCTTCTCCCTGGTCCGGGTGCGCGAGAATGCCGAGGCCATCGCCCTCTCCGCCGGCGAAACCGCGGAGCGCGGCCGGCTCGGGCTGCAATTCGCAGCCATCCGCGACAACTGGCGCGCCATCATGACGCGCACCAAGCTGCTGAACTCGCTGGTCGCCGGCTTCAGCCAGATCTCCTCGATCTTCCCGGTGATCGTCGCCGCCCCGCGCTATTTCGGCGGTTCGCTTGATTTTGGCGGCCTCACCCAAACCATCGGCGCCTTCGGCAGCGTGCAGGGTGCCATGTCCTGGTTCGTCGGCGCCTATCGTGAGATCGCCGTGCTGCGCGCCACCGTCGATCGTATCCTCTCCTTTCGCGCGGATATCGACATCGCCCGCGCCAGCCAGCAATCCATGCACATTCAAGCTACGCAGGGCGACAGCTACGCCCTCACCGACACCGATCTGCTATTGCCCAATGGCCAGGTCCTCCTGAAGGGCGGCGCGCTGATCATCCAGCGCGGCCAGTCCACCGCCATCACCGGACGCTCCGGCAGCGGCAAATCCACCCTGTTCCGCGCTTTGGCCGGCATCTGGCCATTCGGCTCCGGCACGATCACCCCGGGTGCCGGCACCAGCATGTTCCTGCCGCAACGCCCCTATTTCCCGATCGGCACCCTGCGCGAGGCGATCTGCTACCCGACCCCCGCCTTGACCCATGATACCGCTTCGATCGCCCAGGCGCTGATCGCAACCGGCCTTGCCTCCCTCAAGGATCAGCTCGACACGCGCGACAACTGGGGCCAGCGCCTCTCAGGCGGCGAGCAGCAACGCCTCGCTTTGACCCGCGCGCTGCTCGCCCGCCCCGATTGGCTGTTCCTCGATGAAGCAACCGCAAGCATGGACCCGGCCAGCGAGCAGCAGGTGCTCCAGGCACTGCGCACCGAACTCCCCAACACCACCATCATCTCTATCGTCCACCGGCCCGAGGTCGCCGCCCTCTTCCCCCGCCAGGTGACGTTCCATCGCGACGACAATGCAGCCGGGCAGATCGTTGACATAACCGCAAAATAGAGGCCAAACGAAACAAAACTCCAGTCAGGCCAGGACCGCCGGATGATCTTCGCCTCGTTCGAGTTCGTGTGCCTGTTCCTGCCGGCCTTCCTCGTGGTTTATTTTGCAACGCCAGAACGGCTGCGCAACTGGCCGATCCTGATCCTGTCCTGGGCGTTCTACGCCTGGTGGCGGGTGGACTTCCTGGCCCTGCTGGTCTGCGTCACGCTGTTCACCTACGCCATTGCGCGGCTGATGGAGACCGCCCCCCCAATCCGGCGCCAGTGGCTGATGACCCTCGGGATCACAATCATCCTTGCCGTGCTGGCCCTCTTCAAATACGCCAATTTCGCGTTCACCACCGTGAATGACATCGCAGGCCCTGACACGATCATCTGGACCACCATCGTCCTCCCCGCCGGCCTGTCCTTCTACGTGCTGCAATCCGTCAGCTACCTCATCGACATCAACCGCGGCACCGTGCCCGTCAGCCGCAGCTTCATCGACTACGCCGCCTACAAGGCGATGTTCAGCCAGCTCATCGCCGGCCCCATCGTGCGCTATGCCGAGATCGCCGGCGAGTTGCGCGTCCGCACCCACAGCCTCGCCCAGTTCGGCGCCGGCGCAAGACGCTTCATGGTCGGCTTCGCCCTGAAGGTGATCATCGCCGACACGCTGAGCCCGATGGTGGACGCGATCTTCCGCCTCGAAAGCCAAACCGCCGTCGAAGCCTGGTCCGGCGCGCTTGCCTACACGTTGCAGCTCTATTGCGACTTCGCCGGCTATTCCGCGATGGCCATCGGCCTCGCCCTCATGCTCGGCTTCCACTTCCCGGAAAACTTCGACACGCCCTATCTCTCCCGCTCGATCCAGGAATTCTGGCAGCGCTGGCACATCACCCTGTCCCGCTTCCTGCGCGACTATCTCTACATCCCGCTCGGCGGCAACCGGCAGGGCCCCGTCCGAACCTATGTGAACCTCATCGCCACCATGGCCATCGGCGGCTTCTGGCACGGCGCCAGCTGGAACTTCCTGCTCTGGGGCCTCTGGCATGGCGCACTTTTGGCCATCACCCGCGCCATTGGCCGCGTCGGACTGCCCGCCTGGCTCGGCATCCCGCTCACCTTCCTTGCCGTGATGCTCGGCTGGGTGCTGTTCCGCGCGCCGGACCTGCACAGCGCCGCCTCGGTCTATGCCGGCATGATCTTCACCCACGGCATCGCGGTGAGTGACGCTTTGGCCTGGCAGATCACCCCGGATCAATGGTGGATGCTGCCGATCGGCCTCGCTGTGATGGCCATGCCGCTGCTGCGCCTCACCTGGCCGCCCTTCCTGACGGCTGCCGCGCCGATCGCCGGCTTTCTGCTGGCGCTGACCTTGCTCTACAGCCGCGCCGCCGTCCCTTTCCTGTATTTCCAGTTCTGAGGCGGACATGAAGCCCAATCCCGCCCCCAGGTTCACAGCACTGGTTTTCCTCGCGATCCTGCTCTGTGGCGTCTGGCAGGCCAGCCTCGCCTTACGCTCGCCAGACGCAAGCTCAAGGCTCGAGAACACCGCAACCTGGCCGGAATTCCTCGCCGGCCACACCGCCGAGGCAGTCAACCACGTGATGGCCCACGACCTCCCGGCCGATCCCTGGCTGCGCGCCGCCGGTGGCCTCTGGCGCTGGCGCCTCTTCGCTTCCGGCGGCCCCCAGGTCCGCTTCGGCTGCCACGACACGCTCTTCCTCACCGAAGAGCTGCGCCCCTGGCCAGACGCCGACCGCGCGATCGCCCGCCGCCTGGATGCGCTCGCCGCCCGGACAAAGTCTCTCGCCCAGCGCGGCATCACGCTGACCATCGCCCTGGTCCCTGACAAATCCCGCATCGCCGCGGCCGAACTTTGCGGCATCACCCGTTCGCGTCAGGCCGATCAGCGCCTCACGTCCATCCGCACCGCCGCCGCCCAGCGCAGCCTGGCATTGATCGATCTATCAACCATCCTCCGCCCCGAGGATTTCCTGCGCACCGACACGCATTGGACCCCGCAAGGCGCCGCCCGCGCTGCCTTCGCCATCGCCCAGGCCACCCAAAACCTGCCAGCCTCCGCCTTTGCCTCGGGCCCCGCCACCCCCTACTGGGGCGACCTGATCCGCCTCACCAGCCTGGACGCCTTGCCACCCCGCCTCCGCCCGGGGCCCGACCAGCTCGCCACCATCCAATACCCAAAGCCCGAAACCAGCGGCGGCCTGCTCGATGACGACGCCCCGGCGCCGAACATCGTCCTCATCGGCACCTCCTTCTCCCGCAACGGCCAGTTCGACCGCGCTTTGGAAGCCGCCTTCCGCCAACCGGTCCTGAACGTCGCCCGCGACGGCGGCGGTTTCGCCGAGGCCGCCAGACGCTATTTTGCCTCCCCCGCCTATCGCGACACCAAACCACGCCAAATCATCTGGGAGATCCCCGAGCGCGTCCTGCCCCAACCGATCAGCCCGGACGAGGCCAGCTTCCTGGATTCCCCCGACTGAGCCGATTGCCCAGGCCGGCACCCAGCGCTATGAACGAATATACATAGCGAACCGGAGCCCCAGATGCGCCGCCTCCTCATCCTCCTGCCCCTGCTGATCGCCCCGGCCGCCCAATCCGCCGACCTGACCATTTTCGCCGCCGCCTCCCTGACCGACGCCCTGCGCGACATCGCCCCGCTCTGGGAGGCAGAAGGCCACGGCAAGCTCCGCTTCAGCTTCGCCGCCTCCTCCACCCTCGCCCGCCAGATGGACCAGGGCGCCATTGCCCATCTCTTCGCCTCAGCCGATCAGCAATGGATGGACTGGGCCGACCAACATCATTTGATCGCCCCCGACACAAGGCGCACTTTGCTCGGCAACACCCTGGTCCTGGTCATGCCGCGCGACCGCGCCCATCCCGTCACGATCGATTCCAGTCTCGACCTGAAATCC
>Ga0114959_10004970_pt1 | contig 10037 bp, 9 predicted proteins | sample C_130625_EF_Meta_FD_87317 | JGI IMG/M metagenome (GOLD analysis project Ga0114959, IMG submission 87317) | Freshwater microbial communities from Lake Croche, Canada to study carbon cycling - C_130625_EF_MetaG | ecosystem: Environmental > Aquatic > Freshwater > Lake | place: Lake Croche, Canada...
GATTGTATTTTTGTTTTTGATGCAACAATCCTTGTTGCGAGTGATAGATTGCCATACAATTATTACATACATGTCGTGTGTTTTCTTCGTTATCATTGTTTTGTGATTTTTTTAATAGTACCATATGTTTGCGTGTCAAAAGATGTTTTTCATAGTTCGATTTTTTACTTGTAGTATAATGACATATGGAACAATTCAATTCTGAACTACTTTTTTGATACTTTTGCGACTTTTCGGTCAACAAAATATGCTTCAGAGTCAAAAGATGTTTACTATAATTTGTCTTCTTACTCGTATTATAGTCACATGTTGAACACAAATATTCTGGTCTACTTTTTTGATACTTTTCGGTCAACAAAATATTTTCTCGAGTCAAACTTGATGCGTCTTCTTCATGGCGTGTACTCATAACATCGTCACAATTTTCGCGGCTACTTTTTGGCGATTTTTCGGTCAACAAAATATTTTCTCGAGTCAAACTTGATACGTCTTCTTCATGGTGGGTACTCATAACGTCGTCATAATTTTCGCGGCTACTTTTTGGCATTTTTTTGGTCAACATGTCCATAAAGTATACCATAAAGGTAGGTATTTTTCTAAGTCATTTTTAAAAAAATATGCAGTCATTTTTTTTCATTAAAAAACGCATTTTGCTGCATTATGCTCACAATTGACTTTTTTACAAAACTTTATTGGAGGTTTTCATTTTTGGACATTTTAAAATGTCCTTTTTTAAAAAGTTTGTGGATTTATTTTTTTTTCTTATTTCTAAGAATTTTTGAAAGAACTTTATAGAATATAGAATAGAATATATATATATATATATCTGTGAAGAATCCGACCCTGAGCAGACCAAAGGTCTGCTCGATTCAAGGATGCAATTCGATATTTTTCAATGTGACAAACAATTTCATAATATCTTTTTCTGTTTCATGAATATACTTATCCCCCGTTGCGTACATTTTTGTATAATTCTTAATTGCCACGATAATGATAGAAATTAGAATATCAATATAATACCGTTTGTTGTGAGCAGGTGGTGCCTGCATGAAATATTCAACTGTCGTTGGATAGGATGAGCGAAAAGGTAAATGGAACTGCAAATCTTGATAAATGGCGCCGTTCTTTTTCAAATAGTGCGTAAATACCCGTTTTACATATTTCATACAAGAGAATAACTGCTTAATGGTAAGCGGGTCATGTTCCATTGTTTTGAATTTAGTTGTAATATAGTCGGGAGTGTATGTAGTTCTAAAGAAATTGAGTTTGGTATTGATATCTACTAAATCCCAAATATATTGTTGAACATCATCCGGGAGAACATGCAGTCCCTTTCTATAAAAACGGTTCATCATGTTCTCATAATATTCTTCTTTTTGAATCTTCTCGAATTCTTCTTTGTTATGTTTCTGTTTTTGTTTCAACACGCGGATTTCTCTCAATTTCTTTTCGCAATACTTTTGTGAAGGAGCGACTGCTGACATGCTTATAAAGGGTTACATTCGATTGTATTCATTCTATAAGTATTTGAAAGTTTCAATTTTTTATAAACCAGTTGTTTGGTGTGTTCTCTCATAAATGATTCTATATGAAAGGTATATAAAATTGATTTCAGAAAGAGAACAATATAGGTGGGTATATATCGCGATGGATACGAACATGAATTTTCTCAAATTAGGATGGACAGTGGAAGATAAGATGTATTTGGATACAATCAGTAAAGAGTATATAAAAAGGTCACCGCATATTGCCTTGGAATACGCGGACAAAATGCAGCAGTGGGACGCATTCAAATATATTTTGAATACGAATCGAAAACGCCTGTGGACGCACTATCAAATGACAACGGGATGTTTTGATTACAATATAGATAATTTATCGGAAGAGGAAAGAAAGGAGATACTTTCTTTACCCAAGGACCCTTCGGGCCCGTAGATAAATGGTTCCAGAATATGGGTATGGGGCCCTTCGGGCCCCCCAGCTAGGCCCAATATTCGTAACCTACTTCATCTCTATTTGGCCAACAATGAACATCTTTTCGTATTTCAAAATCATACGGTTCCGTAGGAGGTTGGTAAGGTTTGTTCACATCCAAAATATCATATAGGTCAATAAACATTTTATTACTTTTCCACCAATTATGGCGCAGTATTTCTCCATAGGGTGTATTCATGACTTCCGGAATGAAGACCAAAAAATGTTCTCTATATTTATAAATAATTCGACTAATATAATATTGGTCGTATGTCCATTCCATGTGATGACTGGGGTCATTGTTTAATTTGTCTATTATCTCTCGGTACACCATTCGCGTAAAATCGTTTACTTTTAATACAAATGAACCGCTATTTATATAATCATTTTTTAATACATAGGGGTCGCGTGAAAAACATCCGTTTCCGGAAGAGTCTTTTAATCGAAGTAACAATTGATGTAAATAATCTGGGTTTTGTATCCATGCATCGGAGTCCAAAAATACGATGATGTCATCTTGAATTGTCTGCAATAAATGGTTCATTACGTGTATTTTTCCAGTGGCAGGATGTATATTTTCATAGTATTCTGGGGCCATATATATAAATTCGTATCGGTATTCGATATGGTTGCATAAATTGTCGGCTTTTTGCATATATTCGACGGTTTTCGAATTCGTTAATCTTGTGAGTCCAACATAATCGACATCGGTTCGATTGTCTGTTTGAACAATGAGAACTTTTGGTTTTGATGGGGTTGTCATCTATCCTTTCTTTTTATTATTCTATTTATCTTTTTTTGTGTGTCGTATGTTTTTTTTGATGTTTTCTATGTTTTCTATGTTTTCTATGTTTTATGTTCAAAATAGTAAAAAGAAATATTCGTTTACAGTAAACATATTATAAGATGGAGGAGGAGGAATTTGACCCGGATTTAGATATATCTTGGATTCACGAACATGAAAAAGAAAATAGTATTGATAAGAATTATTGTAGAGAGCCGATGAATGAAATCACCACCTATTGTTTGTATATCAATACCGATTTGGAATTGGAGAAGGTGACAACGGAAAAAATGGCGATTGAATCTTACGAATACGATGGCCTTGGCTCATGTCGCAAGGGGATTTCGAAAGAACGCGTTCTCCATTTTATACAAACAAAGAAAAACAGTTTTCCTGAAACCAAATATCGATTGCTTGATATATTGTTATACAATGTAGAATTGGAGCCGGAGAACATTCAGAGTTATTCTATATCGGAGAACTTTCAGGAGTTATCCAAACCTTTTTTAAAAGTTCTCCCCGTGTTTGATAATGTTACGATAACCGATTCTATTTTTATATTTCATTCATTGAATGCGCTCTATTTTTTATTCAAGGAAGTGGAACGTTCTCCAATAGAGACACTACGACCTATATTGAAAAAGAACAAGACGTATAAATCAAAGGAAAATGAATCGAGTATGAACAATCAAACCAAAAAAGTAATGTTTCATGTGGAATGCAAGGAGTATGATGGAGAACAACCGTTGAATAAAACGCGTAGTCATCGCGGTAATGAAAATACGAGAACGAGAAAATATAAATAAGGAAAGGTATAAATATATTTTGTGATATATTTCTACCTATTTTCAAAAATGAATTCGCCTGTCTCCTCCCACTCGAATCTTGTATTGGAGAACGCATGTTTTCAAAGTCTTCCAGAAAAGGACCCACATGATTCCTTCCATAAAATGTTCACTCTATTGTATTATGAACTTACAAGAAAAGAGAACGATAGAGATATAACTGAATTGTCCTATATAGTAAATGACCTATTGAAATCGATGAAACAAAAAATACAATGTGAAAAACGGAATCAGATATCGTACGTGATGGAATTATTGTATTTGTTTAAACTGATTGCGCAAACGCGTGATGCGGAATGTGGAAAAGGTGAACGTGAGCTTACGTACATGATGTTGTATATTTGGTACCAACATTATCCTATATTAGCTATTTTTGCAGTGAAAGCGATTGTTGGGGCCGAAATCGTGGATTTGACACCGAAGACAGTGTTTCATATTTATCCGAATGAGCGGCATCATTATGGCTGTTGGAAAGACATCAAATATTTATGTGGATATGTTCGGGAACATTCACCGAAGGGGGAGAACGACGGATTTATCGACGCCTGTGTTGTCATTATGGTGCAACAATTGCAAAAAGATTATAACAAAATGGGGGGGTTAGCGGCCCGTAGGGCCGCGGAAGGGAACCCTAACCAAAATATGGGTATTTCCCTGGCAGCGAAGTGGGTTCCGAGAGAGGGAAGTAAATACGGTTGGTTATTTACGAAGATTGTGTATGAATGGTCATGGCGTGTGTATCCCTACATTTTGAGGAGTGCGACTACTGATTGTCAATATTCATCGGCGTTTGAAAAATGCACTGTGAATTTCCGTAAAATGATTTCGAAGATGAATCGAGTATTGGATACGGTGGAAATAAAACAATGTTCTCGAAGTTGGTCTACTATCCGTCCTGAAACGATAAATACATTGACAATGATTCGTAATAAGGATGCGTTTTTGAATCGAAGAAATGGGAAGGAGCGGGTATATGATAGCGGGGAAATGAGAGAAGACCGGGATGAATGTTCTCAACATCTACAAAAATATATCTATTCGAATATGTTATTTGATAATATTTCTATTTCCAAAAAGAATAAATATCGCAATCGCAATCATGATAGATATGGTTCTCAAAATAGTAAGATAATCAAGTGTTCCAAAATAAGAAATATACCGATTTCATATTATGTGAAGAAAGCATTTGAATTATTGGATGCCGAGGAAGCGACGAAGGAACCGAAGGTGACGACGGCTCAAGAGGAAATAGAATTATTGAACCGTCAATGGAGAGAAGCCAATTGTTGTTTTCATAGAATCGATAATGTGATACCGATTGTGGATATTTCATTGTCGGTGGATGAGATGAATAGAGAGCCATTGTATAATGCAATTGCACTGGCATGTTTTATGTGTGAAAAATCGTCTCTAATAAAACGAATGATATTTGTCAGTGAAGATACACCGTATTGGATAAATCTGGTGGAATGTGATGATTTCTTTTCGATGATGAAAAGAATAAAACCGTTTACGGATACGATTTGTTCTTTTGTGAATGAGAACCCGGCGAGTTATATGAAATCGATGAAACTGATTTTGGATAGTATTGTTGCGACGAATATGTCACCGGAAAATGTGAAAAAGCTGACGATTGTTCTCTTGCAAAACAAAATGATACAGAATCAACATTGCCAAATAAAGAGGATGTTTATGCATCCAAATCAGTATATCTCGTATGATGTTCCCTATATGATATATTGGAATCTATCTACGAAGAACATAGAATATCTTCCTGGGAAAATAAAAAACAAAGAGATGGCGTTTGTATCGGGATGTTCTCAATCGCTGATTCATGATTTCTGTTTTGTGGATATTGAATTGGTGAGAGAGATGACACCGTATGAAACGATTTGTAGAATATTGAATAAAGATAGGTATTTTTTTATGGAAAAGATATTTACTAAGGTATTGAGTGGAATTGTATTTTCGTGTTCTTAGTATTTTGGTTTGTGTAGAGTTACAATATCCCATTACATGGTATCTATTTCTTTTAAAAGTGCCTCAATGGATTTGCATTGATTGGGTATGGCGCAAATAATCGATTTCCATAATTCAATCATTTTTGTGATGGTTGGGTTTTCAAACCTCGTTACTTTTATACTTTTGCATATAATTAGAAAAGTAATCGATGTGGCATATACATCCCATGTGGAATAAAATTCGGGTGTAAAAAAGTCTTTGAATACGTCCTCCCAATTCTTTCCAATGTATTTTGCCAACATTTCTTTGTAATTTGATTTCATAGTATTTGTTTCTGTCTCGGTAAGGGGTATAGAATAGGATTGGTTGAATTTGGTGAATTCTTTCATAAATTTATTTACGATTGTTTCTATTTGGCCTTCGGTTACATTGGGTTCGGGGGGTGGTTGTTTCGATGTACCTGAGGTTAACTCTTTGTTGGTCGAATCTTTCCGAACAGAACATGTGATATAGGAGAGAACAAAAATATCGAATCTCCAATAAGGATAGAATTCGTTGGTATAGAGTGCGTTGTATTGTAGTTCTGCGGTAGTAGCATCGGTTGGGACGAAAGACAATCCGAAATCGATGATAATAGGTGAATGGTTATGTTCATCATACATGATGTTTTTTTCTTTGATATCATAATGTATAATTCCTTTTTCGTATAATTTTTGTAATGATTTGAGAATATAAGAAAATGATGCATATAATTTTTTAGAAATTAGTTCAGGTTCTCGAGGTAATTCTAAAAAATAGTCTTCTATATTCATTTTACTGATATATCGTATTTTTCCGGATATATATTTGGATTCGTTGTCTTTTGAAATCACTTCGCATTTTCTTTGTTGTTTTTCTTCAATTTTTGATATGGAAACGGGGCATGAAGATTCAATCATGGAAAAGAAGAAAGAATAGTTGTTGATTTGTTTCACTCGTTCTCCAATGGCAATTTCATTTTGGATTGTTTCCGTATTTTTTTGTATTTTTGACACATATCGTATATCACCTGGCTCTCCCGTGTCACATACTATTTCTGGTTTATAAATGCAACCATAGGTACCTTGATTAATAAGTTTAATTCTGATTGTTTTTTTATCGGATTCTTCTTCTTCTTCCGATTCTTCTTCTTCCGATTCTTCTTCTTCTTCTTCTTTTGTTCTTTTTTTATTAGGTACCAGTGGTACTTGGGCCGGGGGCAGCGGTACTTGGGCCGGGGGCAGTGGTACTTGGTCCGGGGGCAGTGGTACTTGGGCCGGGGGCAGCGGCAACTGGGTATTTTCATTTGGTATAATCGTATTTTGAGAACTTCGTTTATCAGGATTCATAACGTTCATATTTTATGAATATATAATACCTATTCATAAAATATATGCAAATCGCCCCCTATTTCTAAATCGCATAAAAAATATCATTCATTATGCTTTCTGTAAAACATATAAATACTTTTTGAATAATTGAGAATTGGATAAAATGGTTTTTGTAAACTCTATACTGTGATATTCCGTTGTCCAACCATGAAATACACATGTATTTATATTTCCATCCGCCTCAATTGCTAAAAAACTCCTATGAACCCTATCAGGGACACGTTTAAAAAGCATTTCACATGCGTATGTATAAAAAACATCTTCATTTGTAGTATCCATGAGATGGTCGGTTTGGTTGTTTATCAATGGATTCTTTTGGATGACACTTTGTCGATAGTTATTGATATCTTCCCACGAAATTTTTTCCAAACAGTCAATCATGGTTTGTTTTTTTCGTAGAGAAAATCCGCCATTGATTCCGCCATAATAATAGGCCAGATGATTTGGCCTATAATAGTTTGCGCCACTATAATCAAACAAATCGGAAAAATAGTTGTCGAACATTCTAAACATAATGCAATCTTTCTGGAAAATAGCAATATTCTCAAAGGGAATACTTTCCCAAAATTCTTTGTCGCAACATATATTGTTGTATGTTTCGAGTGTTATATTGGGCATATCATTTTCATCCATATAAATATATTCATCGGGTATTTTATGAAAAATGGAATTGGGAAAGATTTCTTTGATTTGGGATTCATACCCTGAATAGCTTATAATGAGCAAATTCCATCCCTCTGGATTCATAAAATACATGAAATTTCGTATCACCGCCTCCATTATTTTGTCAAATCGGGGGTCAATAATAATTGCCAATTTATTGGTATCATTATGATAATGAATCTTTTGGTTTTCTACGAACTCTGGGTCATTCACAAGACATTCAAAAATACGCTGATATAAATATACGGTGGATGTATTGGAATCGATGAATTCCATATTTATTGTATTTGTATTTTCAATAAGGGATATTTTTATATTATATTAATTATATTATCAACGCATCAATTTCTTGAAAAACGTTGTCTTCTAACGTTCTGAAATGGATTTCGTCGATGGATACATCGGTTTCGTCTTGTGTGAGTCTTTTCTTATGATGCAAATAATTCAAATACGGTATTTTATTGAGATATATCATCGGTTCATATAGCAAATATGGTTTTATAGTTTCTGAGCGTATATTCCATTCATACGAGGAGGCGAGGTTATATACATGTTGTGTAATCCCATATTTTATGATGTTTTCTTCTTGTGCGCGTTTGTATTTTCTCATCATATTTTGTTTGAATGTGCCGTCTTTGGAAGCCATATTGTTATCAAATCTATAGCGGTTCATTTCCGCGCCGCCGATTCGGGATTGTACATATTCTTCGAATGTTTCCTGTGGATAAAACAGGTTGTCGCGCTCATTATTATAGAGTGTTTTATCAAACAATAAAAAAGTGTAATGTTCGGTATTGTCGTTATTCATCTCTGTGAATAAATAGGTATGATGCAACAATTGATAATAGCGCATGTATGGATGTAGTTCATAAAAAACGGCGTTCCATACCTGCCGATTGTGTTCTCCAATATCGGCACTGATTGTGTCTCTTAGTGAGAGATTGTTTGCTTTTGCGATTTCAGTCATATGTTTCTTGTATTCACTATAGGCCTGGGTGATGAGGATGTTTCGAATAAAAAGAATAAAATCTTGTAAATCTTGCATTTTGTGGGTGTTGGGGGTTGGGAGTTTGGATTGAATAGTATCGCCCTTTATATTTATGTTGTTTTTTGGTTTATTTTGTTTCCTCTCCTGAAAGGGGGGGTGGGGCTTATAAGGCAATACGAATATTATAGTATCTATTTTTGTATGTTTTTTTGAATTTCATGTAGAGTTCTTTCACATCTATCGAGGTTTTCTGTGTTATTTCTGAAAAATACGCGATTTCCTTCTGGATTTGTTCTGTATGATTTGTGCAGAAATCTTCATAGGCTTCGGCGGGTTGAACATCCAATACAGTCACATGATTGACAGTTTTGTTTGTATTTGATTTCATGTTTGCATTCAAACATGAAATAATATGATGGTCGATTGTTTTCAGGAATTCGTCTGATAATCCGATATATTGTTTGCGTTTCTTTTTTTCATCCGCCGGTTTGTTCGCCGGTTTTTTGAGGAAATAATAGCGCACACTTTTGAACATTTTTTCTTCTATGTTTCCCTTATAGCCGGTACTTACGAGCCGATTTATTTCTTGTGTCATAATGGGATGTATATTCTCGCTATAGAACCATTCTTTCCAGGTGTCTTTGAATGTTTTTCGGTCATCAAACTGGTGGAGTTTTGAAAAGTATTCCAATTCTTCTACGACTGGCTCCGAAAAAACAAATCGGTATGTTTTAATACGGATATTGTTTTTACCTTCATTCAATAGGGTGCTGACTTTATTGGAGGTCATTGTCTTTTGTGCGATAGTCTATATCTGGAAATAGATTGTTGGGATTTTGGGATTGTATAATAAAGTACTTTTTTTCAAAAACGAATTCAATTTTTTGATTTTATTTTGGGAATTCGGCCAAGTACATATTCAGATAGGATTGTATCGGGAGAACTTTATATCCAATGGTCCTTAAAAAATCAAATACTTCTCCTTCTTTTTTATCGGATTCGAAAAAGATGGCGGGATAGTGGGACGATTCCAAACATTTTAATCCGCCTTTGATGACCTCCAATTCGTTCTTTTCCACGTCCATTTTAATGACGCCAATGTTTCCTTTGAATATTTCTACGTAACTGTCGAGTGTTCGTATGGGAACGGTTTCTTCTTTCAAGAGTGGCAATGTATAGTCTCTATGTAGGGACGAACTTCCGCCATCCTCGCTCATTATATTGAGAATGGCCGTTCCGGTTTTACATTGTTCTTTTGAACCGAGAGCCACGTTTATACATGTCACATTTTCCAAATTGGATAATGCAATGCTTCCACACAGTGCATAATAGGTCATTTTTTGTGGTTCGAAAGAATATACATGTTTGAATTTGGGGGCGAGATTGACGGAAAAGGTTCCGGTGTGAGAGCC
>Ga0114959_10004973_pt1 | contig 10028 bp, 11 predicted proteins | sample C_130625_EF_Meta_FD_87317 | JGI IMG/M metagenome (GOLD analysis project Ga0114959, IMG submission 87317) | Freshwater microbial communities from Lake Croche, Canada to study carbon cycling - C_130625_EF_MetaG | ecosystem: Environmental > Aquatic > Freshwater > Lake | place: Lake Croche, Canada...
CACCTATGTTGAACTATTTTCTCAATGCCAATACCGGCTTTCAAAGCATTGTTCTTAGCCTCCTTTGTTTATCCTTTTCCTTAGCGACCCTCTATTTACTCAGAAAAATATGGCCAATAGAAGATCGCCAAAAAATATTAGATGTCCATGGGCATATGTTCGGCGTTATTGGCATTGTTTATGCGGTATTAGTTGGTGCAGTCGCAATAGGCTCTTGGGAGAAATTTAATCATGCCGATATTGTGCTGATTAAAGAAGCTTCGAGCGCTATCAACATCTATAACTCAGCCCCTGGTCTAGGCAACATTGAAGCTAAAGAGGTGCAAACTTTCGTCAAACACTATCTTGAAGATGCGATTCAAAATGAATGGCCGAAGATGAAAAAAAAATATTCCTCCAGAAATGAATGAGGCAAATGTAACGGCATTAACTAAGCGCTTGACCCAAATTGATCCGAAAACTAAATCTCAAGAATTATTTATACCGATTGTGATTCAAGAAGTGAACTATTTGAGAATGATTAGAGAGGAACGTCTCTTTTTGGCAGAATCAGGCCTGAATGGGGCAATCTTACAACTGGTATTTTTAGGAGGTTTCTTAACGCTCTTGGCCTGTATATTCTTAGAGTCTGAATCATCAAAATTCAATAGCGCTATTCTTCTCTCGATTCTATCGATACTCATAGGCCTAGTTCTCTCTGCAATCATCGGCTTGGATCATCCCTACCAAGGCGATATCAGCATTTCGTCGCGCCCTCTTGAGTCTGCACTGAACTATATTAATAGTGAGGGTGAATTAGTAATGCCTGCGAAGAGCCCTAAATAATCCGGAGTTTTTTAAATGGTGCATACAATTACTAGCAATCATATTCAAGGAGATCCCCATGCGAATACTTAAAATTATCCTCGTTGTAGCAGGCCTATTTTCGGCAAGCTTAGCTATAGCCGATACAAAAATCATCGTTACCCACCCAGAAGTGCCACCCGCGACTTTTCTTGATTTCGGCAAAGCAGGTCAATCTATTGGCGATGTCCGGATTTGGCATTTTGATGCAAAAGCAGACAATGGCAGTAAGCTCACAACCGACTGGATCTTAACGACCACTGGGTTGGTTACAGATAAAGGTATTGAATACCGCATTACTTCAGCTGTATTTTCTTTCGATGATGGCACTAAAGATCAAATAGTGATTCAAGGTGTAGCTAAATACGCCAGTGCAAAGGCTACATTAGAGGAATCGACCAGCACCCGAAGAGCTATCACAGGCGGGACGGGAAAATTTGCTGGCATTGGAGGATGGGTCGAAACTGTGCATCTTGCAGATGGTTCATGGCAACATACGCTCTATATTAAATAGACATGATTTGAAAAACGGCTTGGGAGTTTCCTCCTGAGCCCTTAACGTATTAGTGAACCGCCAAGACTTGAACCTGCGGCCAACAAATGATGACATCTTGTCACCTATTTAATAAGATTTCTTAAACTCATTGAGGGCGCTACCCTTAGCCCCAAAATGCTGATACATGATCAAGACCATGGCTAAAAAGACTATTGTACCAAATCCGATGATGATGAGAGGCAAACTGAGATTGAGCCATAAGAGAATGGAGTAGACGAGGAGCATAAACAATACTGCCAAGTTCTCACTAAAGCCTTGAACGGCAATAGATTGACCGGTTGCCATCAAAGAATACCCCCGATGTTGCAACAAGGCATTCATTGGCACCACAAAATAGCCTGATAACCAGCCTAAGAGTATTAATAAAAAATAGGCGGGTAAATCATTTAAGGTTAATTGAATTGAGTGCATTTGAAAGAGAACGATTGGCGGTAAGAGCTCATCGTTATACATCCCCATGAGACAGACTACTAAGCCCATCAGCGCCCCATAAGGCAAAACATTAGCTGAATCTTGCAGAGAAACTTTACAAGCCGCATAAACAGCCCCTGCAGCAACCCCGATTGCAGAAACCGCCTGTAACGCAGCACTCTCCGAGAGATTCATATGCAAGGCATATTCAGCCCATTTCAACATAATGAATTGTAGGGTTGCTCCAGCCCCCCAAAAGAGCGTGGTTACAGTTAGCGAGAGCTTACCCAGGCGATCACGCCACAAGCTCACAAAACAGGTAGAAAAATCTCGCACTAGATTGCCGCAATGCAAGTTCAATTTTTGATAACAAACTCCCACCTTTAATAGGGGTACATTGAGTAATGCGGCTATTGCATAAATAGCCGAGATCAAATAAATAGCCAGCGCTACAAAGCTGGGAATATTACTTTTAATGAAATCTAGATTGAATTGTTGAAAAGTATCATGCAGGAAATCACTTATGAGAAAGCCGCCCAATAAGGTACCAAAAATAATCGAGCCAATAATGAGGCCCTCCATCCAGCCATTAGCTGCTACTAACTTATCTGATGGCAGGAGCTCAGTCAAAATTCCATATTTCGCAGGGGCGTATAAGGCTGCGCCGATGCCAACGATGCCATACCCCAATAATGGATGCACCCCGAGAAGCATCAGGCCGCACCCACTGGCTTTGAGCACGTTAGAAATCAACATCACTTGACCTTTAGGCCTGGAGTCTGCAAAAGCACCTACAAATGGCGCAAATAGCACGTAGGGGATGACAAAAGAAATCTTGAGTAAAGGGGATACCCAATCGGGCTCTTGCATTGAAACCAGAAGAGCAATCGATACTATCAGTAAGGCATTATCTGCTAATGAGGATAAAAATTGTGAGAAGGCAATCGTATAGAAAATACGATTCATTGCTTAATAAAAATTTTTCTTAAAGCCGGTGATGAAGCCAATTTATCTTTCAAATGGGAATTGAGTATTAAATCGTGATAGTTATTTTCTAATTTTTTAGTAACTTTGTCCCATGAAATTTCTAAGGTAGTTTGCCTTGCATGCGCCCTCAGATTTTGAATATCACAATTCTCTTTCATAAGCTCAAGACCTTGATTGATGAATGCGTTAGTCTCATTTGGGTCAGCTAAGAAACCATTGACACCATGATCAATAAATTGCCGAGCTGCTGCATAGTCATAGGCCAATACAGCCAAGCCACTAGCCATCGCCTCTAGGGTGACATTCCCAAAAGTCTCACTCAGGCTTGAGAATAAAAATAGATCACCGCTCGCATAATGTGTTGCTAGAGCCTCCCCGGTCTGCACACCAGTAAAGACGCTATTGGGGCAGCTCAACTTCAAAGCCCCTTTTTGCGGACCGTCACCCACCCAGACCATTTTTAAGTTGGGATTGACTTGCAACATTGCTCTAAAAGCATCTACCGTGACTTGGAGATTTTTCTCTGAGGCAAGTCTGCCAACATACAAGACCACTTTTTGCTGATCCTTTACTCCCCATTGATTTCGTAATTCATGGGAACGTTTTGAGGGGTTAAATAATTCCGTATCAATTCCCCTTGCCAGCACTCTCAGCCTTTCAAAGCCGTGACTGACTAACTGATTTTTGAGGGCCTGAGTCGGCACCATTGTGAAGTGACTATTGTTATGAAAGTAACGAAGGTACCTTTGAATCGGACTTTTTAGACAACTCAAACCGTAATGGGTTGAGTAGGCATCAAAATTGGTGCGGAAATCAGAGCAAATAGGAATGTTTAATTTTTTAGCTGCTTCTAGGGCTGACCAACCTAGGGGGCCTTCAGTAACGATATGGACAAGGCTAGGTCTATCGATAGACCATTGCTTAATCAACCTATTTTTTTGCGGGATTCCCATCCGCAATGCACTGTAGCCCGGAATAGGAATTCCTACTGTCAATATTTCTTTGAAATGAGATTCGTTTCTGGGTTTATCTTTTAAACCTTGACGCGGCCGGATGAGAGTAATGTCATGCCCAAGCTCTGCCAAACCCTGTATGAAGCGCGCTATCGTGCTAGCTACCCCATTGACCTCTGGAGGATATGTTTCCGTAACAATAGCAACTTTAACTGAGGTATTCAGCTTGGTATCGCTAGTAATTCCTGTGTCAATTAAGGTCATTGCCCTTGAGTATTCTTGAAATAAATAACAGTTTTATGACAATGAGAATATTTTATTGACATGAAATTGTCATAAAAAAATTGTAAATATTAGGGACGTTCATATTTGTGTAATATAAAAATCTAATATTCAGAGGATTAAAATTGATTCAATTTCTTGAAACCCTAAAAAAACAGCGCTGGGACGATCATCGTTACTACCATCACAGCCGCATCAATCAATCGCTACACTTTGTGAGCGCTCTGAGTTTCTTGACTGCTTACTTTTTACTGTTTACCGACCCTATCGCAGCTTCATTATTAGCTTGGTTAGTTGCCATGACTACGCGTCAAAGTGGCCACTTCTTCTTTGAGCCCAAAGGCTATGACGAGGTGAATAAAGCCACTCATGAATACAAAGAAGAAATCAAAGTTGGCTATAACCTCAATAGAAAAGTTGTTCTTTTATCAATTTGGGCAGCAATTCCAGTCTTGGTTTACGTAAACCCCCAGTTCTTGCAAAATTTTGTTGCTTTAAATACTTTCACAAATACCGAGGGTTTTATCCGTCAAACTGGTCTTTTATGGCTTTGGCTAGGTGTTGGTGGTGTACTTTTCCGCACTTTCCATCTCTTTTTCATTCATGACGTTCAAGCGGCCCTGGCCTGGATGACAAAAATTCTCACAGACCCATTCCACGATGCAAAAATTTATGCGTCTGCCCCACTATATTTATTGCGCGGGCAACTCATCGATCCGATGGAACACCTCGAACTCACTGAGGAAAACCTGGGCTCAGTCAACATCTAGTGCAAATAGAGGTTAGATGCTATTTTTTGTTAAATAGCATCTCTTTGATGATTTGACGTTTGATCGCTTTATTACTCAGGCCGTTTCCATTCCACCACCAAGCGTCTTGCTTCATGGACTGGGCTGCAGCAATGAAGCGTTCTTGAACGGCTAGCATGTCTGAATCGCTGTAGTTCAGGCTGAAAATAAATCTTCCCGTACCAATCCAACTCAGCGCTAGTCCTTGCTCCTTTAAGTAGTACTGAAACATCCAGTTGTAGCGGCTTGGCTCAGTGAAATTGATGGTCCAGATACTCGACATATTTGCGACCCTGACAGGCAAGTCTAAAGAAATCAATTTTTCATTCAAACTATTGGCGCGCTGATTCCAAACTTGATCCAAATCCACATACATTTTTTGGATTTCAGGAGTTTCCAGTTGTTCAAGGAATACCTGCATTGCCCCCATCACATAGGGATGTGAGTTAAACGTCCCGCGTGCAAAACAGATGTCAGCAGGCTTTTCATCCCTAAAGCGCTTCATTAAATCACCGCGTCCGCACACTACACCAATCGGCAAGCCACCACCTAAGGTTTTACCGTAGGTCACCATATCGGCCCCTACGCCAAAGTATTCTTGAGCACCGCCCTGAGCCAAACGGAATCCTACAAATACCTCATCAAAAATCAACACAATGCCATTCTGGGTACAGACTTCTCTTAGCTCTTTGAGCCATTGGGTATATGCGACTCGATCATAATGCGCAGTACGTGAGCTATCTAATAGAGATGAGTCGCTGGGGGCTCCTTTATTGGGATGTATTGCTTGCAATGGATTTACTAATACGCAGGCAATATCTTTCCGATTGCGCAGTACCCGTAAGGTATCTTGATCCATGTCTTTTAGGGTGTAGGTTTCTCTTGGTGGAAGGGGGTTACCTATGCCAGGCTGAACATCTTCCCACCAGCCGTGATACGCCCCGTTAAACCGGACTACATGGCTGCGCTTGGTATGGTAGCGCGCCAGCCGAACTGCCTGCATCACAGCCTCTGTGCCAGACATATGGAAGGATATTTCATCTAGCCCTGAAATGGCTTCTAAGCGCTTCACGTTATCGGCAACGATGGGGTGATAAAACCCTAAGACGGGACCAAGCTCAGAAACGCGCCTAGCACCCTCTTCAATCGATCTTTTATAAAAATCGTATCCGAGCACATTGACCCCATAGGATCCAGTTAAGTCATAAAAAGTATTGCCGTCCAAATCAGTTAATGTGACTCCAGATGAAGACTGCATAAAGCTACCCGATTTCAAATGCTCACTGACAATTTGGCTAAATTGAAAGGGTACGCGATACCTGCCTGTAAATTGCAGATCAGAGATATTTTGTGCCGCCTGGTTTGTCAAGCGCACTGATTTTGCGAATCGCTCTTGATAGATCTGCGCTAGGCGCATAAAACCCGCCTCTCTTAAGGAGGCAATATTATCTGGTGCCCCATCGACCTTAAAGAAGGAGTCTCGATTAAAGGAGTAAAAAGGAATTAAACGGGCCACCCTCTTTGCCATGCGTGAGTGGCCAGCTAATGAGGGATGCTTGGCCTTAGATAGTTGCAATCTGGTGTAGAGCTTCCTTACTAACCACACTCCCAACCCTGCACCGAATATACTGAATGCGATCCAACTATCCATAGATACTCCAATGATTTATTCATTACACTTTTACTTCATTTATTTGACACAATTATGTCAATGAAAAAAACGATTCAAAACATCCTATCCCAAGAAGATCTCAATTTTCTTCTAACCAACCGCATTCCTCGTAATGCGCTCACTCGCTTTATTGGCTGGTTTAGCCAAATTGAGAACCCAGTGATTGCTTTTGTCTCCATTCAGGTTTGGAAGTTCTTTTCTGCACTTGATTTATCAGAAGCGAAAAATCAGCACTTTAAAAGTATGCATGCGTGCTTTACACGTGAACTCAAGCCTAACGCTAGACCAATTCATCAAGGCTTAAGTTATCTTGTGAGCCCGTGTGATGCTCTAATTGGGGCATTCGGTCAAGTCAGAAATGGGGAAGTTTTTCAAGCCAAAGGCTTTCCTTATGCCTTACATGACCTGATACCCAACAAGAGCTTAGCCAAAAGCTATGAGGGGTGTGAATACGTAACCTTGCGTCTGACCTCCAGCATGTACCACCGGTTTCATGCACCAGCTGCGATGCGGATTAGAAAAATCACTTATATCTCTGGCGATACCTGGAATGTAAATCCGATCGCACTCAAACGCGTTGAGCGACTGTTTTGTAAAAATGAGAGGGCGGTGATTGAATGTGAAATAGATCACGCAGATAAAGGGATGCGTAATGCCACTCTGACACTAGTGCCTGTAGCAGCCATACTAGTTGCCAGTATTCGTATGCACTGCATCAATCTACTCTTCCATCTACAGTATCAAGGTCCAAATGAAATTGAGTGTGATGTAGCCGTTCATCGTGGTGAAGAGCTAGGTTGGTTTCAACACGGCTCCACGATTATTGTTTTTGCCCCAAAAAATTATCGATTGCTGCCAAGCTTAAAACTCGGTGACAATATTCGGATGGGTGAGGCTTTATTTGAAAACACCACATCAACTTAAGCTATTTACAGGCTAAGCTCAGAGTGTCTCGGCTGCGCTCCATTCCCTCGGCCATCATTTCAAAACCTCGGCGAATATTATTTCTTAAGAAATACTCAATGATCATATTAGGAATCAGAGAATTAGGCTCGATGATGCTGGAATATCGCACCAGCGCACCCTTCTCGTTGGCTTGTACTCGCCACGTCCCAGAATAGGATTTGTTGTCGCCTTTAGTCTGAATAAAATTAAGCCCCTGATGTGGGAACTCCGTAAACTCCACTTCAGACCGAAACTGAATTGGGAATAATAAAATTCGCTCCTCAACCAGCCTTTCTACAGTTACCTTATTGCCATTCCTTCTGCGTACTTTTGACTCAACAATTCCAGGGATGGTTTTAGTATCTTCGTAATCTGTCAAAAAAGTATATGCCTCGCACTGACTGACAGGCGCTATATAGCTAGCCTGCACCTGAAAACCTGCCCCAGATTTTGCTACAGCTACTTCTAGATCATAGGGAGTTAGCTCAGCAATCGCAAAGCTAGATCCACTCCCCATCAAGAGGCATACAAGGAATGCTCGTTTCATAATAGAAGATCTCAATCGTAACAATAAATCAAGAATACTCAATATTCTTCTTCCACATTCAGATCGAGAAATAGGAGTGATTCTGCATCGGCTAACTCCGCACACTCTACTCCATTCATTTGATCATCGAAAGAGAGTTGCGCAAAACGTTCGGCAGCTAATAAATCATTCTTTTGATAATGATCTAAGGCTAATAACTGATTCCATGCTGCTTTTTGAAAATATTCTGCAGCTTTTCTTCTTAAATGAATCACCTTGTCATTCAAGTGTTGATCTAGCATCTTTGTCTCTCCATCAGTTTGGTATTGAACTTGACTGTGATGCTCTACCTTTTACATGACATTTATATGAATTTTATCGACCGTCTTTGTCACATTTGAGCTTGCTTTAACAAGCCAAAATAGGGCAATTTCACTATTTAAAATCAATAAAAATTATTTCAATTAATGATAGAGGTGTCATATTCATTCATTGAAAATGAGACCTACTTATGGGAGATGAAGAGCAATTCTACTCCTTGCTGGATACCCTCAGTTTGTTCTAACAGCCCATAGGTAACCACACATTGACTGAATTGGGGAGAGCTATGATGACTACCTTTACAAGTGAAGATCGTGAGCATGCTGAAAAAGAGCCAATACCCTTTTACGGCTACTACTACTTAACTGACCCATCCGCGCACGATATAAATCCACCCTTACAAGCCATAGTCAAGAAATTTAAGGTGGAATATCGCATCGATGATAGTAGCGAGGATTTAGAGGAGTAGCGCTAAAACAGGGGTCTGTAGGCGGCTTATAGCAGTGTGTAACAAGTAAGCGCGCTTTGAATTACCCCTAAGAAACAGCTATTAAATATAGCAAGGCCCATCAATTAGTGGATGATCTTTGACAAAATCTAGGTTGATTTTCATTCCGATACCTACACCATCATATGGCTTCACATAACCTTCAGCATCAAGTTCATAGGCGGCTTTATCCATCATCTCGTCCCTAAAGGGATTTAATGAAGTAACGTCTCCTTCAAAATATCCTGGATTATCAATAGCAGAAAGAAAATGGATTGTTGTTCCCATATTGATTGCGGTAGCAGAAGTGTGGGGATTAATTGTTAACTTATTGGCACTCGCCATTGCTGCAATTCTCATAGCTTCAGTAACACCACCAGTCTTTGATAAGTCGGGCTGAATGAATTGAACATCTCCATCATCCAATAGGGTTGAGAAATCATAGCGGGTATAGTGATTTTCTCCGGCCGCAAATGGGACTCGACCTAGGCTGCGAGCCATATGATATGCCTTGCGATCCTGCGGTGGAAATGGCTCCTCTAGCCAGCTCACACCAGCCTCATCAAAGGCGGGCATTACCTTGCGGACATCTGCCAATGTGTAGTTCGTATTGGCATCCACTAATATATCGATATCACTGCCTACCGCATCGCGGACTGCCTGCACCCTTTCGATATCTTTCTCAGCGGTATCGCCCACGCGCAACTTTAATGCTCGGTACCCAGTAGCGATATGCTCTTGCGCCTCTTTTACCAAAGATATGGGTTCTTGCCATCCCAAGGCAATACCACCTGCGTATGCTTTAATCTTTTTGGAAGCGCCGCCCAACATGCGATATAAAGGTTGTTGCATGATCTGAGCACGGATATCCCAGAGCGCGATATCAATACCGCTCAAAGCCAATACGGCAGCTGCACCCATCCCATGGCTTGAGATTTGCATTTTGTAAACGCGTGCCCAAATACCATTAATGTCCATGGCATCGCTATTGAGAACTAACTCTCGCATAGTCGTATCAATTAACTTTGCAATTGCACCTGGAGCACGTCCATGGTGCGCCTCGCCCCAGCCAATATGGCCATCCTCTGTTTCAATGCGCACGAGTACTGAATCGCGCTTCACACATTTACCAATACCCAGTCGAACAGACTTATTCTCAGGAACAGGAAAAGAAATAGGAACAGCCTCTAACTTCACGATACGCATTGGATTACTTGTCATGTTTTTCTCAATTAAAGAAATACGTCTGGATTAACA
>Ga0114959_10004974_pt1 | contig 10028 bp, 9 predicted proteins | sample C_130625_EF_Meta_FD_87317 | JGI IMG/M metagenome (GOLD analysis project Ga0114959, IMG submission 87317) | Freshwater microbial communities from Lake Croche, Canada to study carbon cycling - C_130625_EF_MetaG | ecosystem: Environmental > Aquatic > Freshwater > Lake | place: Lake Croche, Canada...
CCGCATGCGGCGTGACAAAGTAAATGTGGCTGAAGTCCACGTCACGCAAGCGATCAGCCGTGCGGGTCATCGAGGTGGCTACAAAATCAAGTTTGCCTTGTTGCAACAGCGGGATGCGATCAGCGCTTGAGAGCGCCGTCATCTCCAAGGCCACATGCAAACGGTTGGCAACGGCGCGCACCAGATCCAAGTCATAGCCTGTGAGCGTGCCATCGGCAGCCTTGAAAGAAAACGGCGGTGTGGTGTCACTCACGCCCACCAACAACTTGCCACGTGACTGAAGGTCGTCGAGGCGATCGGCCATTGCCGAATTTGCAAATGCAACACCCCATATTGCAGCCAACACCCACGCCACAGTTTTCATCATGTTAGATTTTTTCAAGCTTGTTCCTTAATGGGCGTTCTGCCTTGACTGATTTCAGCCCGTCCGCATCGCCAACACCACACATTTCATTCAGCCTTGACGTTGGCTGCTTTGATGACTTTGCCCCATCTATCGTATTCTGACTTGATGTAGGCCGAAAACTCAGCGGGTGACTTGCTGGGATGTACCGAGGCCCCGATGGCCGCGAAGCGGTCTTGTACCTCCTTGGTGTTGAAGCCCTTGGCCAGTGCGATGTGCATTTTCAAAACAAGCTCTGCAGGGGTACCGACAGGCGCAGCCATGCCAAACCAGGGTGACACCACAAGTCCTGGAAACCCCGACTCTTTCGCCGTGGGCACAAGGGGCAGTTGCGATGAGCGGTTCTCTGACAACACGGCCAAGGCTTTGAGACGCTCAGCCTTGATTTGAGGCATGGCGACCACCAGTGAGCTTTGGAAATCAAGCAAAGTCGAACCACCCATGAGGTCTTGAATTTGCTGCGTCGCGCCCTTGTAGGGCACGTGGTTGAGCTTGGTGCCAGACTGCATTTGATACAGCTCTGCAGCAAGGTGGGGAACTGTGGCAACGCCCGGTGTGCCAAAGGCCAACTTGTCGGGGTTCGCTTTGGCGTATTGCGTCAACTCGGCCAAGGTGTTGAAGGGCGCGTTATTGTTGGCCACGATGATGGGGGTCATCGACACCAAGTTGGTGATGGGTGCGAAGTCTTTGAACGGATCAAACGGGGCATTGCCAAGGTGCGGGGCAATGGCCACCGTGATCGCCATCAGACCGATGGTGTAACCATCGGCGGGTGATTTGGCAAGCGCCGACAGGCCCAACACCCCATTGCCACCGGGCTTGTTGTCAACCATCACCGTTTGCTTGAATTCTTCGCGAAGTAGATGGGCTGCCTCTCGGGCGACCATGTCGGTGGGCCCGCCCGCAGGAAAGGGCACGATGAGTCGGATGGGCTTATTGGGCCAGTCTTGCACTTGAGCCAGCACTGGGGCAAGCCATAAGCACAGAGACAGACCGAGGATGATTTTTTTCATGGGCGTGGGCTCTTTGTGTGGGTTGGGATGGATGCACCGACGCAGCAGCGGTTGTTTGAATCCTGCAGGGCGCAAACTTTATGGGTAATTTACACGGATCGAAGTGTCTAGAAGTGGACACGCATCCAAGACTTCACAGCGAGTCAAGGTCTTGATCGGGCTAGACTGCGACGATCGCATCAACATTGACTGGGAAGCGGCGAACATGGCAAAAATAATCATCCTCCGATCATTGACTGTATTTGTGTTCGCAGCCTTGTCAGCGGCCCCGTCTTGGGTCGGTGCCCAATCGTGGCCGGACCGTACAGTGCGGATTGTGTTGACATTCCCTCCCGCCGGTGTCACCGACGTTGCAGCCCGCCTGATTGCTGAACGAATGAACACAGTACTCAAGCAACCGTTTGTGGTGGATCCCCGAGGCGGCAGTGGCGGCAACATTGGCGCAGAAATTGTCGCCAAAGCGCGTCCTGACGGGTACACGGTGGGCATCACCACCGACACGCTGTTCACCATCAACCCACAGATCTACGCAAAAATGTCTTTCGATGCGGCCAAAGACATCGTGCCCGTGGCAACGTTGGCATCTTTTGCCCAGGTCCTTGTGTGTCACCCCTCCGTGCCTGCCAAGAACGTTCAAGAGTTGGTGACGCTGGGTAAGCAGCGTCCATTGAGTTATGCATCTGGGGGGGTAGGAGTACCTGGCCACCTGGCCATGGAACTGCTGTTGTTTCGCTCTGGTATCACCATGACGCATGTGCCCTACCGTGGCGCTGTGCCGGCCACCACCGACATCCTGGGGCACCAAGTGGACTGTGGCTTTCTGCCTGGCCCAACGGTGCTGCCTCACGTGGCCTCGGGCAAGTTGGTGGCCTTGGCTGTTTCGTCTGCCAAGCGCTCGCCCATGGCACCGCAAGTGCCTACCGTCAGCGAGTCTGGGCTGGCGGGCTTTGATGCGTCTTTCAAATTGGTTCTATTTGCGCCTGCAAACACATCGCCTGTGATTTTGGATGCCTTGGCGAAAGAAGCCATCGCCGCCGTGACCCAACCCGATGTCGCTGCGAAACTGCGCAGCAACGACCTCTTGCCGATTGGCGTCGGTGCTGAAGCAACCCGCAAACTGTTGGCAGAAGACATCCAGACTTGGACACCGGTTGTCCGCAAGATTGAACTCAAGGCTGAATGATGACCTCTCCATCCAAGCAAGGGCATAGCCTGTTGATGATCTTGCAAGTTCCTGACGACATTCGCCAGCAGTACGAGCGCGGCGTTCGCCAAGCGTTTCCTGATCTCGAGCTGCATGTGGTGGCCGACCCTGCGCAAGCAGACCCCTATCTCGCCGAAGCCACCGTGATCGTCACGCATGGGCCTTATCTGGGGGCAAGAGCCGGCCACATCTACAGCAACGCGCCGAATTTGCAGTGGGTACAAGGCATTGGCGTTGGCGTGGACAACATTGCGGACCACCCGGCGCTTGATCCATCGGTGATGGTGACCAACATCCATGGCACGCAAGGCATCCCCATGACGGAGTTGGCCCTGTCGCTGATGCTGTCCTTGGCGCGCAAACTCCCCAAAAGCTTTCAAAACAAGTTGGACCATCGATGGGAGAGGTGGCCGTCGAAACTGCTCAACGGCAAAACCATCGGCATCCTTGGCGTTGGTTCGATTGCCGAAACATTGGCACCCGCGTGCAAAGCACTGGGCATGCATGTGGTGGGCATCGGCTCGCGCCCTCAGGTGCCAAATTTTGACCGCATGCTGCCTCGCAGCGAGTTGCTCCCTGCGGTTGCGGAATTTGACTATCTGTTGCTGCTGGTGCCCTACTCGGCTGAAACGCATCACATCGTTGACCGAGAGGTCATCGCGGCCTTGAAGCCGGATGCTTTTCTGATCAACATTGCCCGAGGCGGCGTGCTCGACGAAGACGCGCTGCTGGAGGCATTGCGCGAACGCAAAATCGCGGGCGCCGCCTTGGATGTCTTCGCGACCGAACCGCTCGAGCCTGAGCATGCGTTTTGGGATCTGGACAACCTCATCATCACCTGCCACCAAGGCGTGGTGCATGAGGATGTGGCACGCATCAATGTGCCCATCATCTGCGACAACCTGCGCGCTTATCTGGCCAATGAGTGGCAAGCCATGCAACACGTCATTCGCCCTGGCAGCAAGCCCTTCAAGCCAAGCCCTGATCTGAAATAAATCATGAAAATCATCAGCGTCACCGATCACCATGCCGACGCAGGTTGGCGTGTCGTCTCATTCCTCAAAATAGTGACCGACGAAGGCCTGATCGGCTGGTCTGAGTTCGCCGAGGCGCGGTCAACACCTGGCCTCACCCATGTGATTCGTCAGCTGTCCACACATGTCATCGGCCTTGACCCTTGCAACACCACGCATATGCATGAGTTGCTGCGCACCATCACGCGGCTCACGCCCGGAGGACTGAGTGCGCAAGCTTGCGCGGCCATTGAAAACGCTTGCCTTGACATCCGTGGCAAAGCCCTGTCCTTGCCCGTGCATGCCCTGCTCGGCGGCGCCATGCGCCTCGATCTGCCCATGTATTGGTCGCACTGCGGCACAGCACGCGTGCGGCATGGCCAATATTTACCCCCAGCGTTTGCCCAACCGCTGCGCAATTTGGACGATGTGGTCTCACTTGGACAGCAAGTGCGCGCGATGGGTTACAGCGCGCTCAAAACAAACGTCATCTTGTTTGAAGAAGGTGGCCCGCGTGTGCACTCACCCGGGTTGTTGCAAACACACGCACACTGGCCAGATCGATTGGTAGACGATGCCATGCTAGAGGCCGTGGTCAACCACATCTCAGCATTGCGCCAAGGCGCAGGCCAGGATGCGGCCATCATGATTGACCTGAATTTCAACTTCCGCCCTGCCAGCACCCGTGCGCTGTGTCGCAAGCTCGAGCCTCTGGGGATGTCTTGGGTGGAATTAGACCTGCATGATCCGAGCGAACTTGCCGCGATTCGACAAAGTACCTCTGTGCCCATTGCCTCACTGGAGACGGTCTATGGGATGGCAGGACTAAGAACTTACCTAGACGCTAAATCGGTCGACTTTGCCATCATCGATGTGCAGTGGAATGGCATGATCAATGCAATGAAGATGTCCGCCTTGGCAGACTCCTATGAGGTCAATGTCGCGGCACACAACTACCACGGTCACCTTTCCACCCTGATGGGCGCACACCTGTGTGCGCTGCTGCCAAACTTCAAAGCCATGGAGTTTGTGGTGGATGAGGTGCCTTGGATGCAAGACTTATTCACACATTCGCTGGAGATTTCAAATGGCGTCATGCACGTGCCTTCGCGTCCAGGCTGGGGCATGGATGTGAACGAAGAAGCGCTTCGGGCGCATCCACCCAAATGAGCCAGCAAATGCGCACCGAGGTTTTGCATCCCAACGCACAGCAATGGGTTGATGCGCTGACTTGCCAAGATGTGGTGCTGCGTTTTATGGGGCTGTTTGATGCGCGCGCTTGGGAGCAGATGGAAACATTGGTGACGCGTGATGTCGAGTGGCAAAGACCAGATCAAACGATCTTGGGGCTCACACATCTGCGCGAGACTCTGTGCACCACCCCGGACAACGTCCGCGTACGCCACATCATCACCAACTTACGCCCAACATTCACCCACACAGGAATCCTCATCCACAGCTATTTCACCGTGTTTCGCGCGATTGGCGTGACAGCAGATTCAAACGGCCCTGTCGCCTCAGACGGCCCAGTGTCTTCGGGAAGGTATCGCGATGAGCTTGTGAAAGTCGATGGCGCGTGGCGTATTTCAAGCAAACATACGCAGGTCGATTTTCGGCGAACGTGAGTGGGACAAAAATTCACATGGATTCAAATCGTTTGATGAAAGACAGCCTCCCCATTTTGATCGGGGCATCCGTCATGCTGACCCTCAGCATGGGGATCAGACAGAGCTTGGGGGTATTCATGTACCCATTGACCCAAGAAACTGGCATTTCAATTTCCGAGTTCACTTTGGCGATCGCCATCCAAAATTTATCGTGGGGAATTTTGCAGCCATTTGCAGGCGCATGGACGGCCAAATATGGCTATAGACAACTGATGCTGATTGGCTCTTTGTTGTATGTCTTGGGACTGGGGTTGCTGGCAATTGCTCACAGCTTTCTGGTCGTGTTGATCGGTGCGGGGCTCTTGATTGGTTTGTCTTTGTCTTGCACTGGATCTGCCATGTCGATGGCAGTCGCAACGCGCTGCGTATCGGCTGAGATGCGAAGCACCATCTTGGGCATCGTCTCTGCGGCTGGATCCATTGGGGCATTGATCGCTGCGCCTATTGGACAATCTTTGTCGCAAGACTTTGGGTGGCGCTATGGCGTTTTAGGTTTTGTCGTGCTGAGTTTGTGCTTGATTCCTGCAGCATGGTATGGCTCGAAGGTTGATGCACTACCGATCCCAACACGCCCTGGGCTCGACAACAAAAGCGCAAGTTATGTCGCGCGGCATGCCCTCAAGCATCCGCCGTTTGCAGTGATGACTGTGGCGTATTTTGTATGCGGCATGCAGCTGGTTTTTTTAACCACCCACTTGCCCACGTATCTTGAGCTTTGCGGGCTTGACCCGATGCTCAGCGCCAAGGCACTTGGCGTGATTGGTGGATTCAATGCGATGGGCAGTCTATTTTTCGGATGGGCAGGAGGCCGCCACAACAAAATGCTGTTGCTCGGCATGATCTACATTCTTCGATCGATTGGCGTGGCGGTTTATTTTTACAGCCCTCCCACACCAGATGCCACCTTGGTATTTGCAGCCTACATCGGATTTTTGTGGCTTGGGGTTGCGCCTTTGGTCACCGGGTCCATCAGCGAGACTTTTGGGCTTAGATGGCAAGCCATGCTCAGCGGTATTGCTTTCATGAGCCATCAACTGGGAAGTTTCGTGGGTGCTTTGGGTGGAGGTCTGATCTACGACGCTCTGGGCTCTTACAACTTGGCGCTTCAAATTGGGGTCGGTGTGGGCTTGGTTGCAGGCGTGGTGCAGTGCATCTTTGCCGTGGCTTGGCCTAAAGACCCGCCGCTCATCGTGCGCGTGGGTTCCTAGCGACCGCGTCATTCCAATGTGACCAGGGGGTGGGCAAGATGGATATGGATCTCACGTTGACATCGGCAGAAGTCATTTACGGCTTAATGGCATGCGCTTTAGCGATCGCTTTGGGCGCGATGCTGGCTCGAAAACAAGCCCAAGCTTTTGGAGCTCGCCCCACACGTCAGAGACAAGGTGAGCCCTCGGGCAAAGGGCAGTTGCCGGGCGTGAATTTTTTCGACTACGGAGACATGCGCTTTTTGCATTTAGGAACACCGGCTGTCCAAGGCTCGATGAAGATCAGCAAGCCGTTTGACATCCACCTGGAGTATCAGCAGCGCATGATGGCCTGGCTGCTATTCGCAGATTTAGACCGCGTGCAACACCTGCACGCCATGCAGCTGGGCTTGGGGGCGGCATCCTTGACCAAGTTTTGTCATCTGCAGTTAGGCATGCAAACTTCGGCTGTTGAGCTGAATCCAGAGGTGCTCAATACGTGCAGGCTGTGGTTCCACCTGCCTCAAGACAATGCCAAATTGCAGGTGCTATTGGCAGATGCCGCCGAGGTGGCCAGCGATTCTCAGTGGCAGGACAAGGTGGATGTCCTTCAGGTCGACTTGTACGACCAAGAGGCGGCCCATCCGGTGTACGACAGCGAAGACTTCTATCGCAACTGCCGTCTTATGTTGACCGATGAGGGCTGCATGGTCGTGAATCTATTTGGACACGCACACAGCGTTGATAAAAGTTTAAAAGCTATCACCGCAGTTTTTAAAGGCCAAGCCGTTTGGCACTTCAAACCAACGCATGCGGGAAATACGATTGCGCTGGCTTTCAAAAAACCACGCACATCAGACAAGGGCGCGTTGGTCTCTCAAGCACGAACCATTGAATTGCGATGGCCCCTGCCAGCCACCAAATGGGTGAGCGCCCTCAGCATGCATACGTGACACACGCTTCATGTTGCACGCAGACAAGGTGGTTCAAATTACTCCGCTTCAATTTTTGAACTCTGCACCACCGACTGCCAAGTTTTGAACTCCACGTTCACACGCTCCGACAGTTGCGCCGGATTGAGGTAATCGGCGGATGCGCCCTGCTCTTGCGCTTTTTGCACAAAGGCCGCGCTCCGCACCACTTGGCCAATATCCGCGGTGAGTTTGTCGACCACAGCCTTGGGCGTTGCTATGGGCGCAAACACCGCAAACCAAGACGTGGCATTGACCTTGGGGTAGCCCGCTTCTGCTGTGGTGGGTACTTGCGGCAAGCTCGACAGTCGGTCTTTGCTGGTCACGGCCAACACTTTCAATTTACCAATGGCAATATGGGGCATGAAGGGTGGCGCCGTACCAAAAGTCAAGTCCACCTGTCCTGCCAATAAATCTTGCAACGCAGGGCCTGTTCCTTTGTAGGGGACGTGAACCATCTTGATGCCTGCATGCTGCTCCAGCATGGCACCCGTCACATGCTGAAGCGAGCCGTTGCCAGACGACGCATAGTTCAATTTGCCCGGATTGGCTTTGGCGAAGGCGATCAACTCATCCAAAGTTTTGACCGGTAAATCGGCACGCACCACGATGATTTGAGGCGCTGAAATGACATTGGCAACCGCTTGAAAATCCGTCAGATCCCACTGCTTTTGCTTCGTTACATGCGGAGAAATCACGTGGTAACCCGAATACTGCATCAACAAGGTATAGCCATCTGCAGGTGCACGCTTGACTTGGTTGGCAGCGATGTTGCCGTTGCCGCCCCCCTTGTTGTCCACCACGATCGATTGCCCCACCACAGGCGACAAAGCTTGGGCGAGCATACGAGCCGATAAATCAGTGGTTCCACCCGCTGCTGTCGGAACCACCAGGGTGACGGGTTTGCTAGGGTAAACACCTTGCGCATGAATGACTGCACCCAAAGAAATCAGTGCCGTAAACACAAGAATAAAACGCGATAGAGAAATAGCGAACATCAACATCTTTTTTAATTTCTGAAAGGTAAAGGCCTATTGAGCCATCAGGTGATGCTCGGCATCTGCGCCAACAAGGCGCCATAGCCTTTGATTTTTTCTTCGCCCTTAACGGCTTGAACGCAGGCCCAAGCAGCCGCTTGGTTGGTGGTCAGAATCGGTATACCAAACTCGGCTTCCCAGGCCTCAATGTGGTCGATGATGCGGTAAGCACCACCGGCGAGGATCATCACATCGGGTTTGAGTTGGGCGTGGGCTGCCAAGGCTTTCCTAGCCGGCTCGGGGGTCAACTTGTTGATCGCGTCAGGATCGGTCATGTTGAAAGAATCGGCCCCCACGATGTCAAGCCCATGGTTACGTTCGAAATAGCATTTACCACGCATCAGCAAATCGTGGTTGTAGGGCGATAACAGGGTGACCTTTTTGGCATTCAATGCCTTCACAGCACGGCCTAATGCAAAAGCAGTGGTGTAAGCAGGAACGCTGGCTATGCGCTCGATGCGATGGACGAGCTCTTGTTCGTAATGAGGTTCGCCGTAAAAACTGGCCGCAGTTTGCAACACCACAATGGCAGCAGGCTTGATACCTGAGAGCAACTCAGTTTGATAATCCACATCGGCATCATGTTCCCGCCATCCTTTTTCATCTACGGAGCCCACTTTCAATCGCGCGAAATGCACTTGATAGTTCTTGGGCAACACACGGTTCATATCGATTTCTGTTGCGATGTTGGCTGATGGAACCAGCATTCCTAAACGATGAATCATTCAAATACTCCTTAATCTAATTTGATGTTTGCAGACTTCACAAGCGCCTGCCAACGATCAAACTCCTGGTGGGTATGTTCTGTCAGCTCCTGGGGTGAGCTTGCAATGACCTGTGCGCCGGCCTTACTCAAAGACTCACGAATTTGCGGTGTTTTAAGAACGTGCACAAAAGCCTGATTCAGCTGCTGCAACACCGCTGCAGGCGTACCCGCTGGCGCCACAATGCCTATCCAGTCAGCAATTTCCAGTCCTGCTAAACCAGCCTCGGCCAAGGTGGGGACATCTGGCAAGCTCGGATCTCTTTTTGTGGTGGTCACGGCCAAGGGAATCAAACGTCCAGTTTGAATTTGTTGAACGGCGGATGGAACTGCAGCAAACTGTAATTGGGTCACACCACCCAGCAATGCCGCAATTGACTCGCCGCCACTTTTGAATGGAATGTGCATCATCTTTGTTCCGGTGACATGCCCAAATAACTCGCCTGCTAAATGAGGCGTACTGGCATTTCCCGCCGAACCGTAGTTGATGGTCATGGGTTTCTCTTTGGCATAGGCAACCAATTCTTGAATGGATCGGACTGGAAATTTAGGATGGACAACCACAACCAAAGGCACTTTCCCGAGCAAAGTGATGGGTGAAAAGTCACGCTTGGAGTCAAATGGCATTTTTGACATGACATAAGGATTGGCTCCAAATGCGGTGTTGGTCACACCCAGGGTGTAACCATCCGGATTGGCTTTGGCAACCAAGTTCATACCGATCGTGGCACCACCACCAGGTTTGTTTTCGATGATGACTGACTGGCCCA
>Ga0114959_10004976_pt1 | contig 10025 bp, 5 predicted proteins | sample C_130625_EF_Meta_FD_87317 | JGI IMG/M metagenome (GOLD analysis project Ga0114959, IMG submission 87317) | Freshwater microbial communities from Lake Croche, Canada to study carbon cycling - C_130625_EF_MetaG | ecosystem: Environmental > Aquatic > Freshwater > Lake | place: Lake Croche, Canada...
GAACAAGTCATTGGAGGAAGTGATAAAATTGGAGAAGGATGGAAAATGTTAATGGAATGTCTTGCAGTTGGTCGTGGAGTAAGTTTACCTGCTACAGCAAATGGTTCATCGAAATTTATTACACATTCTATAATGAATTATATTAATATACGAAAACAGTTTAATATGAAAATTGGTGATATGGAAGCCGTAAGAGAAAAATTCATTGACATGTATTTGAACACATGGATAATACATAGTTCGGTTAATTTTACAAATCATATTTTGGATTCTGGGTCTACTCCTTCTGTCATTACTGCAATTATGAAACAACAAACAACTGAACGTGCACGCGTTATACTTAATCATGGCATGGATATTTACTCTGGAAGTGGAATTTGTGTGGGTGAAAATAATTTTTTTACTAAATTTTACAATTCTTCACCAGTAGGAATTACAGTTGAGGGATCAAATACATTGACACGAGGTCTAATTATTTTTGGACAAGGACTGAATAAAAGTCATCCATATATTTTTCCTATTTTTCAAAGTATTCAAGAAAACAATTTAGACAATTTCAAAGACAATTTCAATAAAATGCTTATCAATATTGTAGCAAACTATATTGAAGTTCTTACTTCAAGTCGTTTGTTTTCAAATTATAACAAAGAGATTGCACATCAAAGGTTAGATAAGGCGACCTTAAAGTTCAGTTTATTGTCTAACTTTGTAGCAATTATGGGTGGAAAAATTAAATCGAACCAAATGATTTCAGGTAATATGTCAGATATTTTATCAAATTTGTATTTGTCTTATAGTTTGTTATGGTATCATAATCACTATAAATATGGTAATAATGAAACTAAATTTTTACGTGACGAGTGTATTCATTATTTAATGAATGAATTAGATTATAAAATGAATTTAGTAATTGCAAATTACCCAATAACTTTAATTCGCCCATTTTTGTATCCCCTTACAAATAAAATTTCATATACAAATTTAGAAAATAAAAATAAATTATACAAAATAATTTTAGAAAACGAAAAATTGCAAAATATATTTCAAAATGATATTTTTTATGAAGGAACTGTGTTAGAAAAAATGGAACAACTACGTAAAATGAAACCAGGGTCAGTAGAATACAATAAATTATATCAAGATATTATTCAAGTAGGAGAATTTAAGATATAAAGGTTGTATCTATCAATATTCAGGTAATAAATCAGAATTATAGTGTAATATTTTTCCTTGCAAAATATGAATGTAATATTCAAAATCTTCATTGTAAGAAACCAACTGCCATTTTGCTTTTACGCCTTTTGTATATGCTAATTCATCTATATGTAATAAATAGTCTTCATAATGTAGTTTCATTAGATCCATTTTATTTGAAACTATGTTAAAGTCAACATCTTTGATCATTAAAGAACAATAAACTGGATTTTTGCTTGTTAGTGACTTAGCAATACAACAACTGTTGTCTTTAATGATTACTTTATTATACTCAAAACCATATGCTATAAAAATATGATTTGAATTTACTATTTCCATACAATATACTATATTTACACAATATATTATATTTTAATAAAATTGATATTTAAAATTAGTATTTAAATAACCAATTAAAACGCAATAATATGAATAGTCCTAAAACCTTTATATTTATAGATGGTAGTTATTTTTGTTTTTACAAGTATTATTCTATTATGAACTGGTGGAAACTAGCCCACCCAGAAGAAAAATTAGATAGTCCTATTGAAAACCAAGTATTTGTAGAAAAATACAAAAAAACATTTGTAGAAACAATACAACAAATTCCTAAAAAATTAAATCTACATAAACTTGAAGAAAAACCAACTATTATAGTTGGAAAAGATTGTAAGAGAGAAAATATATGGCGAAATGCCTTATATGATAAGTATAAGGCAACACGTGATAATGGACCGGAAAGTGGATTTATGGGTGGACCATTTTTCAAAATGGCTTACGAAGAACAATTATTTCAACAAGCTGGAGCACATCAAATATTATATCATCCACGATTAGAAGCTGATGACTGCATAGCAATTTCAGTAAAAAAGACACTTAATGATTATCCTGATTGTAATATTTATATTATTACAAGTGACACGGATTACTTACAACTTATCAAGACAAATGTTAACATATACACACTTGCTTTTAAAAATTTAAAAGAAAAAGATATAAGGTTGAAAATAATCATGGGCGATGTTAGTGATAATATACCATCTGTTTTTCCGAAGTGTGGTATTAAAACGGCTATGAAATGTATCGAAGATCCTGAATTTTTCAAAAAAAAAATGGCAAATAATCCGGATTACTATAAACAATATGAGTTAAATGAAACGCTCATATCTTTTGATAAAATACCGCATGACTTAGTAGACGAATTTAGTAAAAATAGTAATTTAAAATCTTTCTAAATATATAATGGATAGTGTAGCTACATCAAATATTACATTAAACAGCCCAATTATAACATGTGATATTAAAAATACAGTAGAATATCAAAAGCAACTTTGGGAAACCGCTAAAGGAGACGCTCATCACGATTTGAGTGAAGTGTTTAAGCCAAGTGATTACATCACGTATGCGCACATACGTGAAGCCTTTAATCAAGGATTACCTAATTTTAATGAGTATTTTGATGAAAATAGTGAAAAATATATAAAGCCACCAATTAATAGTAGTCAAATAAATAATTTAACTGAAGATAGTTGTTTATCATCTATAATATTAACAATTGATTATACAAAAGTTTTAAATTTAAAAGGTGAATTAGGCGAAAAGGTTAAAGATGCAACAAAAAATATTATTGACGACCCAACTGTTATACAAATAGGATTAAAAGAAAGTGAAACTGTCCTATTCAACTACAACGCAGTTCAATTTATTATCGGGTGTAAAACTGATGCAATTTTATTAGAAAAAGCTTGTACCGAAAATTTTGGAGCAACTTTTTTTTCAAATACAAAATTAAGTGGAAATCATAAAAATGCTTCTTTAATAGTTGATTATAATCAGCATCATTTTATAGAAAAATTAACCACCGGAACTCCATTGCAAGATAATATAATTTACTATTTGATGACACCTGAAGTAGTTAATGACCCTGCTGGTAAAACAAATATACATAATAAAGAAATTTTTCATGGAAGAAATGAAGGTGTAAAGTTGGTATCATGTATTCAAACAACATCTAAACCAATTGCTTTTACAAAATATAATCCTTATGAAATAAACCCTCTTAATAATTTTTATTCTAATTATGATTTTTCATTATTACCTATAAAAAAAATATATACAGGTGGTAAAAGTGAACGTTTAATATCAACATTAAACATTAATTATGATAGGGACAAAAATGTTCCATTTACTGATACTATTGAAGATAGTAAAGGTGAAAATAGTATAACTTCCGTTATAGGATTTCTTAGAACAATTATAAATGGATTACAAAGTTATTTTAATAAAAATAATAAAAACACAACTGATATAAATGCACAAGACAATTTAATTTTTAATTTTAATTCAAAAGTTCAACAAAAAAGAGGAGGAGATTGGTTTCAAGTGTTGGCATGTCACGATGTAAAAAATCGTGTCTTTACACAAATATTGCCCGATAATGGAAGAAGAACTGTTAGCGGTGATGACTTAGGACCTGTTTATTTTGTTACACACGATAGAATAGCAGTGAGTTATGCTTTACTTAATGGTGTAAACGTAATTTATTTAGATTATTGGGGAAGAATTTATGTTTTTAAAAATAGCTCTGATGCTTTTTTTAATGGAACTACAAAACCTCTTGAAGAAATATTGTTAAACGAAATGCGTAAAAATTGGAGGGGGAATTTAGTGGAAGTTGCTGCTACACAAAGAATTGAAAACTTAAACGACACAGCTTTTATAAATGATTTAATAGAAAAAAATAATAATGGGAGAAAAGAATACTATATGTATGAACATGCGCAATTTAAACGCGATATTTTTACAACTTTTAATATTTATAAAAACACAAGAAACCAAATAGTTGAACACTTTAGAAATGAACTTAAAGAAGCATTAAATTTACAAAATATTATAGATATTGAAGCAATAATTATGGAAAATAATGATGATAATACTATTAATATTACTACAAATCATTTAAAAAATTTGTTTTCATCATGTGTAAAATTTGCATTTGTTTTGAATAATTTTACAAGAATTGATATTGATACTGACAAACTAAATGAAGAATACAATGAGTTGTTACGTGCTGACCCGCCAATAGTAATAACATCAGATGATAATGAAGAAAATAACAATAATAAAAAAAGAATAAGAGACTTGAATAAAAAATTAAATATACTCAAAGGTATTTACGATAAATTTGGAGCCATTAGTAGCAATAATTCAAACCAAATTTTTTTAAATTGGATAAATAAAAATATTGTAAAATTAGATGTTTTTAAAGTAGCAGATAAAATAGATTTAAAAGAAGATGTGAAAAGTAGGTATATCTCTTTGAATTTTAAAGGAGATAGTGGACAATCGTTGTCCTCAACAACAGATAAGTATATATTTTTACCATACATTCAGGTAATAGAGAAGAAAGCGTTGAATTTAACAGTAGTTTTTTTAAATATGCTGGAAGAATTAATAATTAATAAATTTACACCTAAAGCAGTACCGCAACGACCTACGCGAGGAAATGAAAATCCGATACCAGTAGGATTTAGATTTTTGAATAATATATTAAATTTATTATCTCAGGCAAAATTATTGTTGCAAGCAAAAGAAAGCGGTGATGCAAATATTATTGATAATGTTAACGAAAAACTACAAACAGTAGAAGGATTAACATCAGATTTTACAGATAATATAATTGTTGATGAAGACTTAAGAGAAATTCAAAAAATAAAAAGTGGTGTTAAATTTTCTAATAGTACAGAATTTATTTTTGATGATAGAATTAAAACTTCTGCTGATGGTAATGTCGTGGTTGTTGATGATGACACCGATGAACAATCCGGTGGTGGATGGAGAAATTTGAGACCAAAATCATATGGTATAAATGTTATATGTGATGTAAGTATAAAACAGATAACTTGGCAACTACTTACGTGTAATTTATTATCAGGAACAAGTTTAGAGAGCCTATTAGATAAAAAACGTTATAAAAGATATAAAATTGATATTGCAACATCAAGAGAAGAACAAGAAGAATTTAACAAGCAACAATTTATGGAAAATATTAGACCTGTTTTAATAAATAAGCCAGAATTAGCGGAAGTAGTAGAAGAAAAAATTTCATTGATTGGTAATATCAGCAATTTTCTTACTGGTTTGTTTAAAAGTTTAATAAAAAAGGGAGGAGCCGACCCCGAACCCGATGAAACAAATAATGAACCACAAGAAAATTTATTACATAACTTTAATGTAGGTTATCATCCATTACTACCAATTTACATGTTATTATCACCTTTCTATTATACATTAGGTCCAAAAGCTGAAGGGGACCCTTTTTTTTATACCTATTTTACATATTTTAATGTATTAATAAAAATGGTTGATGTTATTGAGAGTAATTACTTGAATAATTCAAATGACAACGATAAAATTTTATCAGCCTATTTTATAGGATTTGCATTGAGGTCATTTTTGTTTACATCAAATACAAGTGAAGTGCAAATTAAAACAGTATCGAATGTAGTAAATATGCAAGAGGATGGGTTTTCTACATTTACATTGAAAAATGATTCGTTTTCCAATTTAATAACGGGAACTATTTATTCAACATTGGATGAAGATATAGCTGCTTTTATTTTATTAAATTCAGATTTATTTAATAATTTTATAAATAACGAGGTTAATATTAAGAGCATATTAGATGAAGGAACACCAACAGAAAATTTACCTACGTACAATATATTAAAAGAACAAATATTTACTCTTTTACAAAGAATATCTTCAAAAATAAATATGGATAGAGGAACACCTGAAATTAATATTGTAGACGAAGTACAAACATCAACTAATGAAAGTATATTACCATCAGAAACAGAAGAAAATCCAGAAGAAAATGTAAACAATATAACAGCAAAAGGTAATTACGATTTATTCAAAGAGGGATTGTATAGAGATAATATAATGGAAAGAGACCAATCAAAGTCAGCAGGCGGAAAAACAAAAAAATACAAAAAGAAATTTTCCAGAAAAACAGTAAAATTACTTCATCAATAATTTATGGGTAAATTGTCTCTAATAAAATAAGCTTCTCCTTCTCTGTTCCATTTTATTACCAAAGTAATAACTTCTACGCCTGCTTCTATAGCTTCATAGAATGCTTGTCTATATTCTGGGTCAATAATAGAAGGTTGAAAACTTTCTACGTCTGTTCGTTGTATTACATAGCACATAATGCAACGAGTTTTTGATTCTTTTTTAATCAAAGTAAGCTCTCTAATATGTTTTAATGCTCGAGGGCTCACAGGGTCTTTACTTTTCTTACGATATCCATCAGGAAAATAAGCGACTTTTGAATTAAATATGCGATCACTGTAGTTCTTTTTTTTACGTTCAACTGCAGTTATATCCTCAAAATCAGCAAGTGGTACATTTTTTACTTCCATAATAAATGGAATTCCATTTTCATCAATACCACTAAAGTCAAATCGCGAGTCTACTTTGTCTTGTACATAGATTGTAGTTTCTCTCTTAAAACACTTAATATTTTGTAATTTGGATAGATAATTCCCTAGTAAAGATTTTTCTACCAAATTTTCCGCTAATTTTGGATGCATTCCTATTATTGTTTCTTGATTTCGTTCTTTATCTTTAAAAATAGAAAGGTACACTCGATAACTACATTTTTGTTTTTCTGTTTTTTTATTACTACTATTTTGTATTTCAGCCATCAAAATTGTTGCTCCTACATCAGCTAGACCACAACAACCAAGTGAAGCAGTATGACCGAGTATTTCTTGTGGGTCTTCAACTGAATTAGGTAAAATATCGGCAACATAAGGGGATTTAATTATTTTAGAAGGACGTTTTACAATGGTTCCTTCAATTAAATTATCAATTTTTATCAATAAATTTGTCATATTTCATATATAGATGATTGGTTATAATTAAGTTTTCTAAAAATATATAATCAATTTTATTTTAATTTATGAGTAAGTTATAATATATTATTATTATAAGTACAGTAATAATAATAAATATGATAAATAATAATAAAAATAATGGACCTATACCAAATGAATTAAAAATAACAATTAACACAAGTATTCCTGGGTACCAGAATATACGATACAAACCTTCCATGACAATTCCAAAAGATAAAGTAGACGAAACAATACAATTTAATCCTCTTGTTAAATTGAAACCAAATATAATTAAATCATTGCCAAAGGAAATTCAAATAAAAGAATTTTTTAATAAAGGGTATTTTCAATCCCTTATTAATACACATGGTTTAACAAATGCAAAAACGTTGTTACAAGCGACAAATGAAGGTTTTGTTGATAATAATATTCAAGTAACTTTAGATACAATTTTCCCAACAAATAGTGTTATTTACATAAATAAACAACCTTATGTTATTGCTGACGTACAATGGACAAAAGGAGATTGGAAAATTGATAAAAAAATACAAAAGTTACCTGATATAGATAGTAGTAGAATAAACGACCCTTACATTTATAATGCTATAGTAAAAGATGAAATAATAAGCGGTGAAAAAGAATTAGAAACTTTACCCAAAAATCTAATTTATGGTGCTAATTATACTGGACCAGTAAATGTAGGAAAAGGAGTTGGTCCACCAATACCACCAAGTCCGCCTACACCTAGGCCACCTGCGCCCAGGCCACCTACACCCAGGCCACCTACACCAAGGCCACCACCACCAAATCCATATAATAAACCACCAAAACCACTTCCCTATCCGCCTTTACCACCAAGACCCTATCCACCTTTACCACCACCAGGGCCAAAACCAACAAGACCCTATCCACCTTTACCACCGCCACCAGTTCCAAGACCACCAGTTCCAAGACCACACAATAAACCACCAAAACCTTTACCCCCTTATCCACCTTTGCCGCCAATACCACCAGATCCAAACCCTTCACCAAAACCACCTTTAGCAATTGAAAATGTGAATCTTATTCCCTTGAAAGCACCAAATTTACTATTTTCTAGAAAATCAAGTATGGAATTAAAAACATATTTTCAACAACCTAACTATTACTTCATGATAAATACAATGTTTAAGAATATGAATGAAAGAGAGAAAAAATTAGTAGTACAAATTTTTAAAGAAACAACTTCAGTTGATGTAAAATTCAATGTTGGTAATATAAGTAAAGCAGCATACGATTCAACTATTACACCTGGACTTAAAGTAAATTCAAATACAGGCGGAGGAGACTGTTTTTTTATTGCAGTCGCAGATGGGATAAATTATTACAATGCTACTTGTAGTAGTATGCAAGAGAGAATTATTTATAATAATTATGGAAATAATATTTCATTTACACAAATGAGCTTAAGAGAAATTGTTGCATATCAGTTATCTCACTTAGATAAATCAGAATATGACAGGCTTTTTAATTATATAAATGTAAACTTGAATTATTTAAATGATGAGTTTAAATTTCAGTATAACGAATTTATTAACAATGTAAGTCCGCAAATGCCTGAAAATGTATTTATGGATTATATTAATAATATTTATAGTAACAATGACAATTTTTTAGTTTCAAAACCTAGTTCAATGACACCAAAAACAATCGAACAACCTTTTACAATGATGCAAGATAAAGCAAATTATGCAAATTATATTAAAAGTTCTGATTATTGGGCTGATTTTTTTGCTATTGACACATTATGTAAAGTGTTAAAATTAAATATAATCAATATAGAAAAAGACAATGACACTTTACGTATACCTTATATAAATAACAATAATGATTGGAAACATTATATGTTTTTATTTTATGAAAATAAACATTATGAGTTAATATCTTTTGACTATACTTTAAGACGTATTATAACTGATCCAAAAATTAGTGAAAAAAAAACAGTTGTTAAAAAAACTATTTTTAATAAAGATAGTAATATTTTTCCTCCCTTTTATATTATATTTTTAGTTTTTGCAAGCTTTTATATTAATATTAGAGACAGCAAAGAAAGGATGGCATTTCAATTATTTCCTAATATTTTAGCGACTTTGTATAGAATTTTTGAAACAATTTTAAATAATCGAAATAGTGAAGAAAACAAAAAATTTATACGAATGATTCAAGAATATTTTTTTCCCAGTATTTTGAGAAATATAAACTTTTCGAGTAAATCAATTAGACCACCAGTAAATCCATTCGATAATAATGATGATGATGATGATGATAGATCAAATCCATTTGGCGATGATAGTCCTCGCGAAATAGGTGGAGGTGCACCTATTTATTCAAGTAAACCACAATATTCCGTGAATTATCCATATAACCCATACAACCCATACAACCCATACAATTCACGTGGTCAACCACCATTTTATTCACGTCCAATGCTTTATTCAAGACAACCGCCTTATGCATCAAATTTTGTTAAAAGTAATACAAATGTGGACGAAACAAATAAAACAAATATAAGCTACTATATTACAATTGATTTGGAATTACATCCAGGTACATCATTAACTAGCGAAGATTTAAGCAATATTAAATGTAACCAACGATGGAATGCTATACGAAAAAGTTATGCAAATATGCGAGGATTGAAGTATACTATGCTTCCAGATTATAGCATGTTAGCAAAAAATAAAACTGTTAAAAATACGCCAAGTACAAACAACACAAACAACACAAATACAAGAAAAGTTACTACAAAACCTAGTTCAAATTCTATAACTCAAAAGTCTAGATTTATACCATTTAATAACAGAACACGACGAGCGTAATAAAATTATATAATTTATATTCATAATAATAAAACATAATTTATGAATATACATATACGTAAATTACCTC
>Ga0114959_10004980_pt1 | contig 10021 bp, 15 predicted proteins | sample C_130625_EF_Meta_FD_87317 | JGI IMG/M metagenome (GOLD analysis project Ga0114959, IMG submission 87317) | Freshwater microbial communities from Lake Croche, Canada to study carbon cycling - C_130625_EF_MetaG | ecosystem: Environmental > Aquatic > Freshwater > Lake | place: Lake Croche, Canada...
TAATCATTTACAGCCGCCTTGATTGCATCTTCGGCCAGGATTGAGCAGTGGATTTTGACAGGCGGGAGCGCCAGCTCTTCCGCAATCTGAGAATTTTTAATTTCCATTGCGGCATCGAGCGTTTTACCTTTAACCCATTCTGTAATAAGTGAGCTTGACGCAATCGCTGACCCGCAACCGTATGTTTTGAATTTAGCGTCCTGAATAATCCCATCTTTAACCTTTATTTGTAATTTCATTACATCACCGCAAGCAGGTGCGCCAACCATGCCAGTGCCAATGGAGTCGTCACCCTTTTCAAACGAACCCACGTTGCGGGGGTTTTCATAGTGATCAATTACTTTGTCTGAGTATGCCATTAGTTAGGTACCAATACAGTTCGATAACAATTACACTTTGCGTCTAGTACAGCTTCCCAGTGGTAATCAGCTGGTTGTGGAAATACTGGCGCAATTGGTGGATACATCATTGGAACATTAGGTTCCGGCTGTCGTATAACTATTGTCTGCGGCGGTTTAGTTGCTTCATATACAATTACCCCACCGACTATAGCAGGAACTGCCCAACCATAACCTGGATGCCAGTAGTATGCTCCGCCACGATGGCGCCAACGGTCAGCGTGGGCCAAATTGGTTAAACATAAAAGGGATAATACGAGAATAAACTTTTTCATTTTGACATCTCCTTGTGTATTATAACATACACTTATATAACGTGTCAACAGCTAAAAAAGTTTACTTACCGGCGGCTCTTTTGGCCATTGAACTTACCACTTTGGCAGGATCTCCGGGGGAAGCAGTAGCGGCGCCAAGTGGGTCTGTATTGTCAACTGTATGTTCTGGTGGGGCCAAATAAACATATTTGGAACCAGTATGGTCATCATCTTTGATATCTTTGATCAAGCCCTTAATCGAATCGTTATGTTGGAAAGCGGCTTCTAGTGCGGCATAATTAAATGCTTCGTTGCCAGGAATGCCACGAACCCTGTCAATGATTGTATCAACTTTAATGCGGGGAGTTACTGCATTACTTTGTTGTGCTTCATTTCGTAACCATTCTAGCACAGTGATCAAAGCAGAGTCACCGCGTGTCTCTGCTTCGTCTTCGATTACTTCCGGAAGTAATTCCTCAATTGATTCGAGGATAATATCCTTGATACGCATTAACGACGCTCGCGGCCTAGTTCTTCTTCGCCGCCAACAGCGGCATCAGTGGCATCAAAGCCATCTGTATCAGCATCAACGTCAGAATCTAAATCTGCTGGTGCGCCACCTAGGTCACCCAAAGCAGGTTCACCTGCTGGTGCGCCACCTAAATTGCCAACGCCCATGTCCATTGGACTAGCCACGTCTTCACCGGCTAGAGCACGTACTGATGTGTCGGCTGTTTCACGTGCTGTACTCAATGCTGTGTACAATTCTGTTAGTGTTGGGCTGATTGTTGTTTTAAACTGCTCAGCTTGTTCGCTACCAATTTGATCACGGATTGTGTCAATTAGAGCTGGCACCTGCTCGTTTTGAATCTTGCTGATTTTTTCTAGCATGTCTTGAACTGAGTCAACGATGTCTTTAGCGGCCAATACTGCTTCGCTACGACCCATTTCACTTTCAAACAAACCTTGCTCGCTATTAAGCCATTTGTCTAGGCCTTCTTTGACAAGCATAAGTTCCATATACTTAGAATTCTTTTCAGCTGTGTGAGCACCAAAAGATTTTTTAATCTGTACAATGTTTTCAGCTAACGCTTTAGTTAAACGTTGCGCCTTAGCATAAGTCAAGTTATCATAATCAACTGTGAAACCAAAACGGCTTTCCATGATTTTGTTAATCTTCTTAGGTGTTACTTCGGTACGCATTTCAGAGAGTCTCATAGTGTTTATTCCCAAACTTTATAGTATTTAGCAGTCTTGTGTAATTTCGATATTTTGTCCCGGGCAAAATCTAGCTTAGTTTCTGCTATTTCCAGTCTTGCATTGCGGCTATCTACTATTACATAATCTTTACGCTTACGTGCTTCTTGTATTATTCTACGTAAATTTAACATATCTACATAGTTTTTATTTATTTCTCTATCCCATAGCAGTAACTCATCTGCTGTCCAGTAATTTTTTTTGATAGTATATATTGCGAACAATATTGCTGATATTTTACTTTCAAAACAATGTACCAGCTCTCTATTACGATCGCGGACTTCGCAAGTTTTATTGGGATATACTGTTAGGTTATATAGGCCAACACGATACCCATTTTTGGTGGGTATACACAGTATCTTATTTTCTTCTCGCTGAAGCCTTCCAATTTCCTGATTAGTCCAGTGTTTAATGTAATCTGTTGTTACATTTGTTAAATCTGTTAATGTTGCGGTCGGCAGCTTTTTATTGAATTTTTTTTGTGTACGTGATTTGACCATTTTCGTTACGGCGTAATAGGATGTCCTGTACCGTTAGTTGATTTGCTATTTCTTGCTCTCGTTCATTGAGAGCAGTTTTTGATATTTTTGGTTCGTGCTGGAATCGTCCCAGCAAGTCTGCTTGTTCGTTGGTTATAGCAACCTGTACCTTGCTTAATAACTCTACTATTTTCATCTGTTTGCTAAATGTACCACTACGCCCAATACTGCTGTTAACAATGCTACAAACACACTGGTACCAATTGTGATTAAAGTTTTATTGCTTTCTCCGCCCACTTTTGCCAGGCTGTCTTTGATATCTACAATATGGCCTTCTAGTTTGTCCATGCGACTATCTAGATGTTCTAATTTAGTTTCCAGGTTGGAATACCGTTCGGCACACAGCTCAACGTGCGCTTCAAGACTTTTCTTTTCAATATCTGTCGTAGACATTTAATTATCGCTTTCATTGTATTTGCGATGCTTTTTATGCCATAAATGTGTGCCGTAATATTAAGCCGTAATGTTGGTGCCGTGTAGCATCTATTGTTTATTTATTCAGATTTGTGCTGTTTGACGTATATATTTTTAATAGTACCGTACGGATAAAAGATAGGTAACATAAAACGAGCAGTTTCGGTTAATCCAGTAATCACAGGAACCTGTTCAAAATCTTGTTGTAACGCACCCAGTGGTACGTTTGGAAGATTATACGCATCAGCAGTTTCTATTGACCAACCAAATGTCCAGACTGTCTGATTTGGTTGTTGATAAAAATTGCCAAACTCAAATGCGCTTAAATTGTCAACGTCTGATCGAAAAGGTCCTGTAATGTGGTGAGGTTGTGTTCTAAGACTTATACACTGAAGTACTGTTTCCCAATTACGCTGTTGATTACGACCTAGTTCATTGTCGAGACCGCGGATAACACCTGTGGCTGTAATGTCTACTAAAGTAAAGCCTGTAAAAAATTGTAAGTTAGTAGCTGTCATGATAAAGTATTTATCGGCCATAAAAAAACGCACTATAAAGTGCGTTCTTTTGTTTTGGTTTAAAAACGCTATTAAGCGAATTTGATACCTTGTGATGTTGTAACTGTAACGCCGCCACCTGAGTAGATGTTTGCAGCTAAACCGATGTTACCACCTAAGCTCTGTAAACGAGTTGCGATTACTTGTGCTGATGTAGCAGTTGCGTTACCAGCACCTGTTGCTTCAACTAAAACGCTTAACTGTGTAGAACTAACTTGATACATAACGATTGTAGAATCGATAGCGATTGAACGTAGAATTGTTTCTACTGGACCGCCTGTACCACTCTCAGCGGCTGAGAATGTACCGAAACCAGTAATTTTCAATGCTGTTGGGCTCTTTGTTAAACCTGTAGCGATAATTGTGTCTAAAGCACCTGCTGTGTTTGCATCAACGTTTGTAATACCTTGTGCATCACCTGCATAACGTGTTTGGATTGCCATTTTTAAATCTCCTTAATTTATAGTGCGTTTCCGCATACATTTATTTATACAAACTGAAAAAAAATGGTATTTTACTGGTTATTTGTTAAAATGTGCGCCACCAAACACACCACGATTTACCAGCTTAATAAGTCCTGCTCCTGCGGTGTTTGCTACAAAACCTTCACCACCGGGTTGATTGTCAATGCTTTGTGAAAAGCCCGATACTTGTGTTTCAAGTTGCGCCGCCAGTGAATTTTTTAACTGGTACATAGAATTCCATACGTTAGCTAATGATTGATATCCATCGGCATTGGCAAACAAATAACCAGTTTCTCCGTCGCCTACTAGTTTTTTAAGTGTACCGGGTTTTGTATTGCTTTCAGGTTTAGCAAGCCACACATCAAGAGTGTCCCGTGTTTGCCCAGTAATTTGTTTGTTAAAATATGTTTGAATCTTTGCCTTACTAACACCATCTAATCCTGCTAAAAATTGTTCTGCCCGAGGTCCCGACGTTGCTACTGTTTTTTTTGCACTTTTTAAAAGTTGCGTAGGTTCGTTTAATTTAAAAGGTGTAGATTTTTGTCCTGCGGGCATACCCATTGGACCTATAACTGCTACGTTACCTTTATTTGCTAGTCCTGTTACACCATCCCAGGGAGCATTGCCTTTGGAATGTACAACTATCATAGCCACCTTATCTACCATTACTTGTCCCATTGGACTTTTAACAGGAACTGTGTATGTAACAGTAGTTGGCCTAAACACAAATGCGCCTTCCTTGGGAGTCATTTCGTTTTGTCCAATGGCCATTAAGTCACCCTTGAATATTGCGTTTTCTGTTACAGCGTTACGTAGACCGTCCCAGATTGCAGCAATCTTGGGATATAAATCAGGTCTTGTTTGCTTACTTGCTTTGACCTGTGTATCGTATTTTTCCCAGTCAGCTGGACTTCTAGCAAAGAAACCTGCCGGGTACATGTATTTGTCGCTGATAAAAAATTCACCGCCGGGTGTATATCCAAAGAATAAGGCAATGCCACCGTCCCATTTAATTGTAGTGCTTTGTGGATTCTTAATAACTTCTTCCATACCCGACAAGTATTTGTTAACTTCAGGCATGCCTAAAAAGATAGCATCCTCGGGGTGAGGAATACGTGGGCCTTCGGCGGCTTCGAATAAATTATCAATAAACTCTAATCTCATACGTGGTGGCCCATCTTACGGAACCAAGCCGCTGTGCCCACTGTGGGCGCGGCTTCAGGAAGTGTTAATAATCCCTTGGCTTGATCGTCTCGAGCCTGTGCTAGTTTTCTATTAACTGTGGTTTCATCGTCGTATTTTAACAATGCCGCTACTATACTTTTAACTGTATACAAGTCAGAGGCTTTGGCCTTGGGCCCAATTAAAATCTTAGCAACTTCATCCATAGTACGTCCTACTAGTTCACCGGTGTCTCTGCGTACTAGCTTGGCACTAAACGGATCAAATTTCATATTTTCTGCTTTAGCCAGACTGGAAATAAGAATAAAGTTTTGTTGTCCTTTGAACGAAGGATCACTATAACTGCCACGTGGACCATGTTGGTGCCAGGGCGCAACTATAGCGGCATCATGTATGACCATTAGGTCAACTTGTGCGTATCCTTCACCGCCTTTGGCTGGCTTGTACTTGACACCAATACTGACATTACGTCCGTTTACGTTGGCTTCAATGTGCTTGGCAGTAAACCAAGTTTGCATAGATTTTTTAGCGGCCAATACAGGGTCTTTAGGATTGTCTTGTGTTTGATATAAGTCAACAACATCTTGTGCTTCAACCATTAGGTCAATGTCACCGCTGGGTACTTGTTTATATCCAGCACTACCAATATCTACTTGTAAATTTTTTAGTAACGACTGTGGCATTTCACGCTTGGCTATAGAGAGAACCTGCGGAACATCTTCTTGTTCTACTGGTTGACTGGTTGGTATTGCGTTGCCGCCTTCATACAAATACATTATTTTTGATTTCCGGGTAGTTCGTGTGTAGACATAGCACGGTTCTGGAACTGTACTTCGGCACGTTGACGTAGTTTCTTAATAGACTCAGCATCTGTAACAGGATCACCATCGGGGCTATACCAAGTACGGTCTTTGTCGTTATAACTCCATACTGTACCTTGTTTGTCTGTTACTGTAATAGGTTTTGGCTGTGCCGCTGTTTGTTCAGGACCGCGATCCGCGGCAGGGCTAACTTGATCTAATATTTGCTCTTCGGCAGGACTAACTTGTTTAGTAGATCCATAGAATACCCAATTGTCATTATCATCTCTATTGTATTTTTTAGCAGGGATTGAAACACGTTGTACAATAACAGGATTTTGATGTATAATTTGGTAATCATTAAGAATTGACGGTGGTGTTACTGGTGTTTGTTGTGTTCGTGCTTGAATACCAGCTTGTCTTTGTCTTGTACGTATATTGGCTATTGTTTTGTTATACTTTTTGTCTATCTTATCTCTTCCACCAATTTGGCTCATAATAAATTTGGCGTCGTCTTTAGATATGCCTTTACTAATAAGCTCGTTGTATATTTGTTGTGGATTTTTTCCTGCGGCTATGTCTCGTTCAATTTGGCCAATGTTTGCTTTATTGGCCAAGGCCGCGGCGCTGGCCGCTTTTATATTTTGACCAACTCCGGTTAGTGCGTCATACCAACTTTCGGCTATTACATCTTTAATCTTCACTGCGTAATCTCCTAACACCGCGCTTGAACTTGTCCGGCTCTTGCGTACGAATGCTATTGATCAATCGACGCTCTAGCTCACCTGCTTGCTCAGAGTCATAGTTTTCACGTATGTAATTGATTAGATTAATCGCACCCTGTATAACATGAGTGGCTCGTGATTCCACAAGATTCTCACGATCTTTGTGTACTAGTAGCGTATCTAATTCATCAAGAATACTACGGGCTTTCTTTTGCAAGATTATACTCCAATAATGTATATTTATTAGTTGCTAGTCCAAACAGCATAAACCGATAAGCGTAGATGCTCCGCAGGAACCGGTGTATCTAGGTAGTGTGTTACACCCTGTTGATTATCTAACAAATAACCATGATTTACCAAGTATTTCGTCTGTAAAACTTGGTTATTGTAGTTAAATTTGGTACCTAATTCCGCAGGACCTGTTGTGACATATATCTGTATTGCCAAGTTAATTAGGTCACGATCCTGATGTGGGCCGATTATATATCCTGGTAAGTCACGCCAAATAGCAATGCCATTGAATCTATTATTGCGATTGTAGCGTTGATTTATAACAGTAGTTAAGTTTTCAAATACAGTATGAACTTCTTCAATGACACTATCAAACACCCAATTAACTTTTAGTCTAGGTGCTGTTTCTTGTAAATCTTCTGGAGTCCATTCTAAATCTTCTGTGGTAATAAAGGTAATAAACTTATCCAGTAGGCGCGGTTCAATGAAGTTGTCAAGCCATAATAAATCCGGACAGTCAGTTGCCTCTGCTGATTCTAATTGTTTTATAGAATATGCCGTAGCGGCGGTAATAAGGTCAAAGTCTAAAGGCATTATCTTGGGGTATTACAAGTTTTAATTATATAGTCGTGCCACTCAAGTGGATTGTGAGATAAGATAACTTCTAAAATTTTGTCTGGACTTTGTAAGTATTTAAAGTTGTTTTCAAGTCTAGTAAAGTGCTGTTCTCTTAAAGCTGTTACATATTCTAAATCTGTAAGCAATTGATAGTTACGTTTAATAGCTTCTACTACACGTTTGCCTGGATGTTCTATATATTGATAACTGTGATCTATTACATCATCAAATACATCAATTCCGTACTTGGTCATTGTTTCTGCGCCCTTGTATGTTCCAGGCCAAATCATAAACTGTCCCGAGTATACTGCCATAAACAATTTTTCAGTAATGCCAGCGCCTCGCTCAAAGAACATAGGTTCAGTAATTAGAGATACAGGACTACCAACAAATATGTTATCGTACAAGGTTCTAAAATTTAGCAAACCGTCACGTTTGCGGCTATCGAAGGGAATAACTACTTCTTTCAAAGGTAATGTATTATTAACATCAATAGCATAGTCTGTATCTATTAATAATTCATCAGCAGGATATCCATCTAAATGGACCATTGTGTAGTCGTAGTTTGTATGTGGGATTAGGTTCTTAACAACCGCGGCTAAAAACTTTCTATGTGCCCTAGCCCTACTAATAATAAAACTAAAATTCTTAGTAATAGGTGCGGTAGGTATAGTCTTCCAACTAGCATTGTAACGCATAAACCTTTTAGCGTTTCCGTAAAATGCCTCGCCTGTAAATACTGCCTTAGGAAAATCCTCAAATGACAAATATACGTCAAATACAAAGGTGCGCTCTTGGTAGTCTAGGCCAGCACGATTAAACAGGTCGATTATACTGTTTTTAAAATAGTGCGGTTCGCCACGAATAGAAATTCTTGACTCTGCGGGAATAGGCATGTGATCCTCTACGTGAATCACTGGCATAGATTTTAGTTCTTCAGAGAGTTCTGTAGTTTCTGAAGTAACACAATGCTCATTTAAATTCTTCATTCTTTGTTTGCTTTAAGTCCGGCCAACATTGATTTTAATTTACTACTTTCAACGCTAGATCCTGGAGTTGGCCCAGCAGTCTCTAAACTCCAGCCTTCCTTAGGCTGTGGTTTGGCCCAACCTTGTTCATTTGAGCCAGATTTAATCTGACTCATGATACTAGTGACCTTTGGAGGTCCACCGGCCTGTGTAAAGCCTTCCTGTCCTTCTTCTCCGGGATCAGTAATACGCATAGTTTCAATATTGTACTCCAAGTCGATCTTCATACCTACGCCTGTACTACTACGTGACTTCATACACTGGATTTGATAACGGCCGCGCTCTTTCATGGCACGACTTGTAAAGATACCAAACACGTTATCTGCGGTATTGATCTTAGATATACCACCAGCAATATGACTGTGGTCGAATTCAATTTCCTCTACAGCACTACGATTCAATTGACTTGCTGTTACAAATAGCACACCTAGTTCCTGCGACAAGTTACGCAATTCTTCTGCTACATATTTGTCTTTGATAAACTGATCGTTGGGATTAACTTTGACCGACACCGGCATTACCAAATCTAAGTAATCAACCATAACAAAATCTACTTTGTTATTGGTTTGTATTTGATACTCTTTGATAAAACTACGAATATCATTCACGTTACTCTGTGCTGGCAGGGCCTTGATGCGATACTTACCTGCTTTTTTGCCCACCATCTTGACTTTAAGTTCTGTGGTTTCAATGTCCTTGCGAATTTCTTTTGTACCCATGCTGGTTAACATGGCATCTGTACGCAGGGCCACCAGTTCTTCACTGAGTTCTAAACTAACATACACACCGCTTAGTCCTGCCTGTAACCAACTCAATGCTATATTCATCATAACAAGACTTTTACCAGATCCAGATCCGCCAGCAAAGATATTAAGTTCTCCGCGACTAAAGCCACCATACAAGATCTTGTCCATGGTTGGCCAGCCTGTGCTTACTTGTCCACCTGAGTTAAAGTATTTGTCAATACGAGCATGTGGGTCAGCAAAATAATCTGTACCCAAATCTTTGGTTAAACTGATCTGTACTGCGTCTTTGATCAGTTTTTCTACAGGATCGTAGTCGCCTTTTTCTAATAGGTCAGCTGATTTAAGAATAGCACGTTCAAGTTCTTGCCTACGTGTAAATCCCTCAAACTCTGCCATAAACCATTCGTGGTGACCTTCAATTGTGTCTGGCACTGGTTTAAGTTCTACACCTGTTACTGCCTTGATCTGTTCAAGAGTGGGTAATGTTTTATGATCGTTGGTATGAGTTTTAATAAACTCTGCCACTGCCCGTAAACTGCGATCAAAGTTTTCTGGGTTATAAATGTTCTGTACACGCACATAACTTTGTGCGTCAGTGAGCATCATCTCTAAGAAGAGCTTTTGTAAATCTGGTGAATAGTCTTTTGTCATTTTTTCTCTAAATAATTAATTATTGTGTCTGCGTATTGCTGATGGCTTTTTGGTCCCGGGTGTCTATCGTCTGTTCCTGTATCAATAATGTTAGTGTACATGGAATCAAACATATTAACCCAAAGTTTGTGATCTAACGTGGATACTGCTTCAAACA
>Ga0114959_10004982_pt1 | contig 10017 bp, 13 predicted proteins | sample C_130625_EF_Meta_FD_87317 | JGI IMG/M metagenome (GOLD analysis project Ga0114959, IMG submission 87317) | Freshwater microbial communities from Lake Croche, Canada to study carbon cycling - C_130625_EF_MetaG | ecosystem: Environmental > Aquatic > Freshwater > Lake | place: Lake Croche, Canada...
AAGACTCTTCTTATACAGTTGCTGGTGCTGGATTAGAAGCACTGGCTTTAATTGACAGTGTGCAAGCTTTTAAAATAGCTAATAATTTATCTAAAGAAGTTGCAAAAGGAAGACTAAGTGGCGCTATATCGAATGTGATTATTGAATTTGGAGATGAATCATCTTTTGATTTTGTGTTAAGTAGTTTCACTAAAATGCCATTGTCGCAAGAGAAATTTACCGCAATTGCATCGTTAGTAAATTTATTAGAGAAAGTGAAAACAAAAGCGAATTTTGAAAAAGGAGTTGATGAAATTGTAAAATTCAGAGACTTAATGCCAGAGCAGATTCGTGTGCAAACAACACCATATATTAACAACATGATTTTAAAAGGACTGGCCGATAAAAAAGATGCCGCTGGAGATAAAGTATTTGCAGATTATGTAAGAGGAAAAATCAGTAAATAATTATTTGACCAATATTTGACTGGTAGACTTAATAGTAAAGGGTGAATTAAAACTAGCCGTTTCAATATTTCCGGAAATATTTATATCAAGAAGCTCACTAACTAATAGTGCGCTTCTTTTATTATAAGAACGTTTGCCGGAACTAAATCCCTTCATTGTTTGTGTAATATTATTGCCAGTTACTGAAGAACTTAATTTCATATTTATATTACTACTAACCAATACTTCAATAGTTGTTGGTGTTTGCGAATTGATGGTATACTGATTGGTTATCATTGAGCTGTCTACTTTTATAGTATCTGCCCATTGGTAACCTTCTTTAAAATTGATGGCATTGATGGCAAGAAAAAATTTGTCGACATCATTCACATTGGTATTCACTGGCGTAACTATTCCGTCTATTTTAGAATTGGAAATTAGTTGGTGATTTTCTACAAATAAGTTTTGTGGCTTATTTAATATGGCTAGAAGGTTAGCAATTTCAGGCATTTTGTTGTCTATAGCACTATCTGTATCTAATAGATGTTCGTTGCCAAAATCTTTTGTTGAAAGCCTTATATGACGTGGTATTAATTCTAGTGAATAGCCGGTATTACTAACCGATTTCACTTGATAGTCGACAGTTGTTTCATTGACTACCTGCATTTCAGTATGCTGGTCTAATGTAGTCATGTCTGTAGCATTTTTTACTGTAGATATTGCAGTAAATTTTGTACCTGCAGCTACTGGAATGCATTGTGCTGATAGCATTTTTGTACTGAAAAATATCAGACAAAAAATCATTAGAATTTTTATTGGGAAATTATTCAATTTGAAAGGATTGAATTTGTTGCTGATTTTATAGAGGCTATCATTAGCATGCTAGCTTTTACCAACTTCCGCTAGCACCACCGCCTCCGCTACTTCCACCACCGAAGCCGCCAAAACCACCGCCGCTATCGCCTCCACCAAAACCGCCACCGCCCCTGCTTCCGCCACCACCAGATAACAATGAGGCCCAGAACAATGTTTCAGCAATATTTCCTGCGCCTGATCGGCTCAAAGTGCCGCCGCCACCGCCTCGTCTTGATCCTAGAATAAGAAATACCACAATTAAAATACCAATAAACAACAAGGCACTTCCGCCATCGTCTTTACCTTTTTTTGCTTTTTTTACTTTATACTCTCCTACTGCTGCTTGTCCAATGGAATTCGTTGCTAAATCTAAACCGTGATAATAATCTCTTACTTTAAAGTATGGCGCAATATCATTTCTAATAATACTGGCCGTTGTAATATCGGGGATTGCACCTTCTAAACCATATCCTACTTCAATTCTAATTTTATGATCGTCAATAGCAGCAATAATTAATACGCCGTTATTTGTTTTTTTATTGCCTATTCCCCAAGACCTAAATAATTTATTTGCGTATTCTTCAATTGGATAATCATTGAGCGTTTTAATGAGCACAATAGCTATTTGATTGGAGCTGCTATCGTCGAGGGCTACTAATTTTTGTTCGAGAATTTGCTTTTGCTCTGGCGACAATACATTGGCCATATCCGTTACCAATGTTGGCTGGCTTGGCTTTGGCAAAATATCTTGCGCATTAACTAGCGTAATGGATAAAATACTACATAATATAATTAAGAATTGTTTCATGCTTTTATTTGCCAAAAACGATTTCGTCGGGCAATTCATTTTTATCTGTTAGTGCGTTGTATGGAAAATGTGTTTGCAAGGCTCTTCCAATTTCTTGAATGATGTTTGCAATTCCAGTAGCGTAATTCTGTTGGTTAAAATGAGAGAGCATTTTTTTAACTTCTGTATTCCAGAATGCATCCCCTACTTTTTGATGAATACCTTCATCGCCAAAAACAGCCAATTGTTTGTCTTTCATTGCAACATATACCAGCACTGCATTACGTGCTTCTGTTTGGTGCATGTTTAATGATTCAAATAATTCTTTGGCACGCCTTAATGGATCGATATACGTGCAATGACTTTCTATATAAATACGCACCTCGCCGCTGGTTTTTAACTCAGCGGCGCGGATTGCATCTACGATTTGTTCTTTTTGTTCAGCTGAAAAATAATCAACTGCTTTCTTTTTGAATAGTGAGAACATGGATCGTTTTTAGAATTTTACTTCGGGTGCTTTTTCTGATCCAGCTTCTGCTTTAAATCCTTCTTTTACTTTAAAGCCAGTGATGTTAGCTAAAAGATTGATAGGAAATGAGCGCGCCTTAATATTATAGGCTGCAACAGCTGCATTAAAATCGTTACGAGAAACTTTAATTCTGTTCTCGGTACCTTCAAGTTGCGCTTGCAATCCTCTGAAAGCTTCGTTTGCTTTTAGGTTTGGATAATTTTCAGTAACCACTAATAGTTTACCCAAAGCTTGAGACAATTGTCCTTGAGCCGCCTGAAATTGTTGAATTTTTTCTGGGCTAAGGTCTTTTGCTTCTAGTTTGATTTGAGTAGCACTTGCACGTGCTTGAATTACATTTGTTAAAGTTGTTTGCTCGAAGTTGGCTTCTCCTTTAACGGTGCTAACTAAGTTTGGTATTAGATCTGCTCTACGTTGGTAATCACTTTGTACATTGTTCCAAGCAAGACTCACTGTTTCGTCTTGTTGTACTAAACCATTGTATCCACTCCAACCACAGCCAGCCAGTAATAATACTACTGCAGCAATTCCGATAAGGACTAAATTTTTTGTGCTCATTGTTGTAATTTATTTTTTCTTTAATGAATTTACGTAGTTTACTTAACAAAAACCTTGCTAAGATTACCCATTAACAGAGATTTAATGATTTACAAAAATTATTTTTGTGTTATAGCGTCAATTCCTGGCAATGATTTGCCTTCGAAATATTCTAGCATAGCACCACCACCAGTAGATACATAGCTTACTTGGTTGGCAAAACCAAATTGGTTTACCGCCGCAACGCTATCGCCTCCGCCTACTAATGAGAAAGCCCCATTTTTAGTGGCAGCTGCTACTGCAACGGCTATTGCTTTTGTACCGTGTTGGAATTTTTCCATTTCAAAAACACCCATCGGACCATTCCATAGAATTGTTTTGGAACGCTTGATAACATTCGAAAACTGCTCTGCAGCATTTGCGCCAATATCTAAACCCATCCATCCGTCTGGAATACTATTGCTTGGCGCCGATGAAGTATTTGCAGTAGCAGAAAATGCATCTGCAATAATTGAATCACTTGGTAAGTGGATGTTTACGCCTTTTGATTCGGCTGTTTTTAACAATTCATTTGCCATATCTAATCGGTCGTTTTCGCAGAGTGAATTGCCAATTTGTCCGCCTTGCGCTTTCATGAAGGTATAAGCCATTCCACCTCCAATAATAATATCGGTTGCTCTTTGTAATAAGTTTTCGATAATTAAAATTTTATCAGAAACTTTTGCTCCGCCTATAATTGCTGTAAAAGGCGTTTCACTTTTGTGCATTACTTTTTCGGCACTTGCTACTTCTCCTTCCATCACCAATCCAAACATTTTTTTATCGGCAGCAAAAAACTGTGCAATCACAGCGGTGGATGCATGTGCACGGTGTGCAGTACCAAATGCATCGTTAACATAAATATCGCCTAGCTTACTTAATTTTTGTGCAAAATCTGCATCACCTTTTTCTTCTTCTTTATAAAAACGCAAATTTTCTAATAATAAAACTTCACCAGTATTTAATGAAGCAGCAAGCTCTGTTGCTGAAGCTCCAATACAATCATCTGCAAATTTTACGGTAACACCTCCTAATAATTCACTTAAATGTACTACCACATACTTTAATGAATATTTTTCGGTAGGTCCATCTTTTGGACGACCCAAATGACTCATTAAAATAACACTGCCCCCATCTGCCAATATTTTTTTAATTGTTGGAATGGTTGCACGCATACGATTGTCGTCGGTAATAATGTATTCGGCATTTAATGGAACATTAAAATCAACACGGATTAGCGCTTTTTGATTTTGAAAATTGTGGTTAGAAAATTGGCTCATGATCATTTGTTTTAAAAATTAAAAAACCGCAGAGTCGAGATGGTGCAGAGAAAATCAACTCAGCACCAACGTCTCTGCGGTTTATAAATAGAATATATTAAGTACTACTTGATTAATCCAGCAAAATATTTTACTGTGCGAACCAATTGAGACACATAACTCATTTCATTATCATACCAACTAACTGTTTTTACTAATTGGGTATCACCAACAGTAATTACTTTAGTTTGGGTTGCATCGAATAAAGAACCATAATGGATACCGATGATATCGCTGCTTACAATTTCGTCTTCGGTATATCCAAAGCTTTCGTTGCTTGCTGCTTTCATTGCTGCATTAATTTCTTCGATGGTAACTTTTTTAGTTAAAATAGAAGTTAATTCAGTTAATGATCCGGTAATAGTTGGAACACGTTGTGCGCTTCCGTCTAATTTACCTTTTAATTCTGGTAATACTAAACCAATTGCTTTTGCAGCACCGGTACTATTTGGTGTAATGTTTGCTGCTGCTGCTCTTGCTCTACGCAAATCGCCTTTTGGATGTGGTGCATCTAACGTATTTTGATCATTGGTATAAGCATGGATAGTTGTCATGAAACCTGTAACAATGCCGTAATGGTCATTTAATGTTTTAGCCATTGGAGCCAAACAGTTAGTGGTACATGATGCGCAAGAAATGATGGTTTCAGTTCCGTCTAAAATTGCATGATTTACATTAAATACTACTGTTTTTAAATCGCCAGTTGCTGGTGCAGAAATTACTACACGTTTAGCGCCTGCTGTAATATGTGCTGCTGCTTTGTCTTTATCTGTAAAGAATCCTGTAGATTCAATAACAACGTCTACACTATGCGCTCCCCAAGGAATTTGAGCTGGATCTCTTTGTGCGTATATTTTTACTGTTTCGCCATTTACAATAATAGCATCTTCTGTAGCAGTTACTTGTGCATCAAAACGACCTTGAGCACTATCGTATTTTAGTAAGTGTGCCAAAACTGATGGGCTTGTTAGGTCATTAATTGCTACAACCTCAACACCTTCCATGTTGTATATCTGACGAAAAACTAGACGACCGATACGTCCAAAACCATTGATGGCAACTTTAACTGTACTCATGAAGAAGCGATTTTTATGATAAATTTTTTAAATAGGTTGCAAAGTTAACGATTTACGAGAAAAAAAGCGGTATGAAATTCGTGTTAAATAAAATATGTGCGATAAATATGCAGAAATGAAGAAAAAGTTTTGGCAGAAACAAGGCACACACCTATTTTTGCAACCCGATAATAAAAATGGCCGGTTCGTCTATCGGTTAGGACAGCCCCCTTTCACGGGGCAAAGACGGGTTCGATTCCCGTACCGGCTACACTAGATTAACTGAAACCCTTGATTATACTAATAGTCAAGGGTTTTTTGTTTCTGTAAGTTACAGTTTGGGGTACAGTTTTCCAAATTTTCGATATAATATCAGCTATTGTCAAATCTTTGTAATTTTAGCCATTAAATAGCAAAATGGAAAAAGAAGCCTTTATTAAGCATCTATTGGAGGAATTTGACAAATTAGTTGAGGAATTTATTCCTGCAACTGAAACAGGCTATAAAGAATACGCTAAACAAAATATCAACCCGCTTTTACATTGGTTTCCTAACTTAAAAATGGCCGTTGCAGTAAGATCTTTTTATGATGGAATTGCAAACCAATTGGTTCAGTTTGAAGGATCGTCAGATTGCGATGAACATCAATTTAAGTATACTGAATGGTCTATGCAATTGACCAAACTTTTTTTTCCAATAATAACTGATGCTTTTTTGAACAATCCGCTTATTACAGCTACAGAAAAAAATATCTTCAATGAAAAGATAAAAGATTTTTGTAATGAACTTGCTTTCCAACTTCCCGTTATTGCCAAACCAATTAAGGAAATAGCTGACTACGTTATTGACAAGACTACAAAAAATTTAGGCAAGTTTCCGGCTAATTTATATTACTGGGACTACGAACCTACCAAGCTTATTGATTTATATAATTTGTTATTATCAAATGATTTGATAGAAGCAAATGAAAACTTTATAAATAGCTTTTCAATTCTTGAAACCAAGCCAGCCTGGAAAACTAATTGGAAAAAAGATATCGACAATCAGACCTCTTTATTTGCATTGTTGTATTTGATCTATGGCAAATGTCAAGTCTACAAAAACGAACAGATTGGTACAATCGCACATAAACTTTTTAAACTAAAGAATTCCACTTCTTCCAACCATAGCATCAATACTGCTTTCGCCCGATTTGTAAAAAGAGATAAAAAAGAATATCTATCAAAAAATCACCCCACGATTCTTCAGATAGTAAAGCAACTAAATCTGGATAAACAATTGCACACTTGATGCCGTTGTGTAGCGTTGCTTTGACGTTGCACATTAGCAACGCTATTTTTCTTCAAATATTATGCTGAGTTATTCGCTGTTCCCACCTTTGTGTAATGGCACACATGCTCACCACTACAGAGGAAATGCAAAACTTTATCACCAATGCTATCGCAGTTGGTATTGATAAGTTTTTACCTACCATTATTGCCCAAAACAATAAGATTGAAAAAGAGATATTCAATCTAACAGAAGCTGCCAAGTATCTGAACATGAGCCCGCACACACTACGTAAAAAAGTAGACGAACATAAAATAACATATATCCAAGACGAGCGGTTGCTGCAATTTAGAAAGAACCACTTAGACGATTACTTAAATCGTTTCACCATAAATGCCAAAGCATAATGGTATCGAATATCAAAAATATTAACCTCCAAGCTAGGGACGACTGGCTTTATATAACAGATTGATTATAATTAAATATTAAAGAATTAAAAATTTAAAAAAAAAATTATATGGATTTTTTACAACACATAATGCAGATTACTGCATTTCAAAAGCATTGTAATGGTCAGGACTACCATACAATCGCAAAAGGATCGTTAATAAAAGACACTCAGCCTTTAGCTGATAAAAGGGCTTATTGGAAGATAGAAGTGAAAGACAAAGTATTCAACTTTTATCCCAATAAAAAGTATTATTTGGAAGACGGCCTTTGGCAGCTTTCAAGTTATACCGAAATACCTTATGAAGAATACGCATGCGATGTATCAAACAATATTCCAGAAAATCTTGAAACTGAATTTGACAAAGAAACTTGTTCTGAAATCAGGAAGAAACTTTTTTTATATTTAAAAGGGAAGATCGTCAGTTATAATGTTATAATAAGTAATGAGTATTTCAAAGAAAAGTACCTTGACTTAATTAACGAATTAAATAAAGAAGGAGCTAATATAAACTTTCAAATTGTGAAGCAATTAGCTTAATTCAAAAGCGGCTGCTACATTATTTGTAGTAGCCGCTTTTAACAACACTTAAAAAAAATAAGTACTTATGAAAAAAGAAATAATTAAAGACTTCATTGAAGTTGAAAAAATTGAGCAAACATTTTATGACGGTCGAGAATGTGACTATTGTTTTGAAAAGATAGCTGATCAAGAACATGCTACAAGACGATTCTGTCCTAAAAGGAAAGATGAACAGGGTAATATTGTTGATTGCAAATCTGAATTTCACAGAGAACAAAATGCACCAGAAAAAGTAGTACATGTTGAACTAATTAATAAACACAAAGGGATAGCTAAGCGAATTGACGAACTACTTTTAAAAAAGAGTTCTGAAGTATTATCAGCTGACCTTGATGCTTATGATATAGAGCTAACTAGCTGCTTAGATTATTTATTAAAGCCAAACGGCGTACTTACAAGTATTTTTTTAGAACATACAATTGTAACTAATCCAATTTCCAAAACACATAAAATAACTCAAAATGTCAAATAATACGAATCTGGTAAATATACTTGGGCAAATCAATAATGCAAATAGGAACAAAAAACTAGCAATTGCTTTTGGAGCAGTTGCTGTGGTTGGCTTTATCGGTTTTGTTTATTATAACAACATGTATCGGCAAGAAAATATTGCTTCCAATAACTATAGAGAAAAATGGCTTTTAGCACAAAGAACAATCACTCAATTACGCTCAAATATAAATCCTGAGATAGATGTAGCTGTAACAGAAAACCCGAAAGAGGAAGTTGCAAATGATGATGCTTTGATATAAATATAGAGGCCTTAGGTCACTGAATAGAAAGAAAAGCATAATCGAATAAAATAATGCCTTGTTTAGTTATGCTTTTCTTTTTTAATTATACTTTTTAATAATAGCTTGATACACTTTGCAATTTTGTTGCCCCCCCTGAAAACTTAAAATTTAAAATACTAATTTACTCTTTGCTAAATCAGCATCTATAATTTGCAGGAAAAAAAACTGTATTATTTGCTAAGGAAATTCGTTGCGAAAAATAAAACAGAGTGTAAATAACTTTTTGAGTATCGTAAAACTATTTAGTGAAAATTCCACACAAACTTATAAAGACACCCCTCATTTCCATGAAATAAAATCATCCTGTCCTAATTGAACTGCTTTCGGTATAATATATCCTCCTGCTTCTTTAATACAGAAATCTAGGATCTCTGCTCCCATTTGTTCCACCGTTTTTTCTAAAGTTATTATCGATCCAGTATCGATATCAATAATATCTGGCATTCTTAATGCCAAAGCAGAATTGGTTGCAATTTTTATAACTGGGCAAATTGGATTTCCGGTAGGGTACCTAATCCAGTAGTGAATAAAATGAGGGTAGCACCAGCTGCTGCTTTCCCTGTAGTTGCTTCAACGTCATTACCTGGTGTACAAACTAAATTCAACCCTGGAATGGTTGTAGGTTCTTTATAAGCAATTTAGGGGGCTAAGACAATATATTTAATTCAATAAGGCTATCTAAGTCTCTTAAAGTGATCCTAATTATGAAACGTTTTCTTAATTGCGTATTTGTGCGCATTTTATATTAAGCTATAAGCATACTTTAGTAACACGTTTAATGTTTTTGCTTATGAAAGAACATTTAGTAACACACAATAATTGTAAACCATAAAAATTGTTTGCCATTTAATCGAGGCTCATTTCTCCTTAAGGTTGCGAATATATTTTTGTACAAAAATTGGAAAGTTGTTTTAGTAAATAGATTTTAATTTCAAATTGAAAGTCAAAATAATTTTTTAAGGACTGTTTGAAATAAGCAAAAAAAGTATGTTTCTTGAACTTGCAAAATGATAATTTGAAATAAACAAACCAGTAAAAATCTAAAAATGAAAAAAAATCTCTTAATTGCGTTATTTGTATTTTTAACAATTGGAATTGTAACTGCAAATGCAAGTAAATCCTTTGAAGTCAAAACGAATAAAATCAATAGCAAATTTGAATCAAAAAAGAATTCGAATTTTTATTTAAAACCCGCTTTAATATCTTCATTTTCTATGTCTGAAACCTGTGATGATGGATCAATTTATGTTACAATATGAATATTCCGCTGATAGTGAGCCAGTGATTCCGGCCAAAGTGAGCCACTTGATTTAGTGTTCACGAACGTTTATCAAATATAATTATTTTTTGTTTCTGAGTGACTCTCCTTTGAGTTCTA
>Ga0114959_10004985_pt1 | contig 10016 bp, 6 predicted proteins | sample C_130625_EF_Meta_FD_87317 | JGI IMG/M metagenome (GOLD analysis project Ga0114959, IMG submission 87317) | Freshwater microbial communities from Lake Croche, Canada to study carbon cycling - C_130625_EF_MetaG | ecosystem: Environmental > Aquatic > Freshwater > Lake | place: Lake Croche, Canada...
GGTGGTGTGGACACGGCTCCTCACGCTCCTTCTCGGCGGAACGACCTACACGTTCTCCATGATCCTGGCCGGCTTTCTCACCGGGATCGGGATCGGCGCCGCCGTCGCCGGCAATCTCCGCCCGCCGCGGCCGTGGCTTGCCTGGTGTCAGGTGGCGCTCGTGCCGGCAATCGCCTGGGGGGCGTGGTGCCTCGGGGTCGGGCTGCCTGAGTGGCCTGTCAACCCGCGGCTCGCTGTTTCTCCATGGGGGCAATTCCAGGTCGACTTCGTCCGCTGCCTCGTCGCCGTCCTCCCGGCGGCGATCCTCTGGGGCGCGAGCCTTCCGTTGGCTATTTCTTCGGCTACCCGCGACGGCCATGCAGCGTCGCGGGCCACCGCGGCCGTCCTCGCCGCCAACACCCTCGGCGCCGTCCTCGGCAGCCTCGCGACGGCGCTCTGGCTCCTCCCCGGCGCCGGAAGCCGGGCCACCCAGGCACTTCTCATCGCCACCGCGGCGGTGGCGGCAGTGGTCGCCTCGCCACCGCGGCGTGTTGGCGTCACCGGGCTTGCCGGTTGGCCGAGGATCGTTCCCGCGATCACGAGCTTGCTCCTCGCGGCATGGCTCGCGCCGCGCGTCCCGGAGCTTGCCCCGGCCCTGGTCGCCTGGGGGCGGCTGGCGGCGGTCTTCCGGGAGCAACCGGTCGAGTTTCTCTCCGTCCGCGAAGGAGCCGACAGCACGCTGGCGGTATCGCGATCGGCCGACGGCTCCCTCAATTACCACAACGCCGGCAAGGTGCAGGCCTCAGGAGAGCCGCAGGACATGCGCCTCCAGCGGATGCTCGGCCACATGGCGACGCTCGTCCCGGAGCACCCCCGCAAGGTGCTCGTCATTGGCTGCGGGGCGGGAGTGACGGCGGGGAGCGTGAGCGTCGATCCAGCCGTCGTCGCGGAGACGATCTGCGAGATCGAAGCGGAGGTGCCGCGGACGGCCGGCGACTACTTCGGGCCGATCAACCAGGACGTCATCCGCAATCCGAAGGTCACGGTGACGATCGACGATGCCCGCCATTATCTCCGCACCACGAGCCACTCCTTCGATGCGATCACGAGCGATCCATTCGACCCGTGGGTGCGCGGGGCCGCGAACCTCTACACCCGGGAGTTCTTCCAGTCGGCCCGTGATCACCTCACCCCCGGCGGCGTGATCACCGTCTTCGTTCAGCTCTACGAAGCGGGAACACCGGCCGTGAAGAGTGAGATCGCCACCTTCCTCGAGGTCTTCCCCGACGGCCTCGTGTTTGGCAACACCGCCGGCGGCGAGGGCTACGATCTCGTCCTCCTCGGCTGCAACGGCCCGACCGTGATCGACCTCGACCGCATCGATGATCGCCTCCGCGGGCCCGGCACGGAAGCCTTGCGCGAGTCGCTCGCCGACATCGGCTGTTCGAATGCTGCCGACCTGTTCGCCTCGTTCGCAGCAACCGGCCCGCAGCTCAAAGGCTGGCTCGCCGATGGCGAGATCAACCGCGATTCGAATCTCCGCCTCCAGTATCTCGCCGGCCTCGGGGTCAACGCCTACGAGCAGAAGGGGATCTACCGGGCGATCCTTTCCGCCGGCGACTGGCCGGATGGGGTCTTCGAGGGAAGCCCGGTCCGCATGAACCGGCTCAAGAAGCTCGGCCGAAAGGCCCGCTACTGACCGCGAGCCGCATCCGCGGGAAGGCGGCGGCTGATGTCGAGGAGGAGCAGGCGGCCGTCGTCGGGCGCACCTGCCTTCGGCACGTGGTTGCGACGATGGAGCGAGGAGCGATTGCCCGTCACGACGAGGTAGGGCCGCCGATCGTGGCCGGCGATGATGGTCATGTCGCTGACGGCCCAATCGGGGCGGATCTCATCAAAAGTTCCGCCGGTCGAGGCGTCGATGAGTCGGATGCAATGCTCGGCGGCAACGATCAGCGACCGGCCATTGTCGGCCCAGACGATGCCCTTCACCGGCTCCATGAACGACCCCAGGTCGACCGCGGTACTGCCGGTGTCGGCATCGAGGATCATCGTCTCTCCGCCTGCCGAGCCAACGGCCAGACGGGCGCCGTCGGGCGACCAGGCGAGCCGCAGCCAAAGCCCCGTCTCATCGGTGAGATCGGCAAGCTGCCGGCCTTTCCCGGCCACAGGCGCGCCGTCGGGCCCCAGGTCATGAACCCTGATGACGGCGCCGGTCGCAAAGGCGAGCCGGGGACGAGCGCCGCGACTGATCGAGATCGAGTCGATCGCCCCCCGGTGCCCCCCGTCGATGCAGGAAGGATCTCCGAGATCGGGTGGCCAGGCCCAGCATCCATTCATGCCGTCAGGCTCTGACTTCCCGGCGTACAGCCATCCACTTTCGCCCCACGCGACCGAAAAGCTGGGGGGAAGCACCCGAAGGCTCGGCCCGAAGCCGTTTCCATCCGCGAGCATCGGAAGAACGGCGATCCTGTCGGCATCGGCGACGGCACAGCGGCGACGGTCCCGATCGACCGCGACCCCATAGATCTTCGTGACGTCGATGCCATCGACCCGCGTCATCTTGCCGTCGGCGTCGATAATCACAGGCAGGCCGCCACGGGGCACGACGAGCCCTCGTCCATCCCCGAGATCCGCTACGGCCTCGGCTGAAGGCAGGCCCGGCACGGTGATTGTGTTCGCTCCCCGCATCAATGGGCCGACCCCTTGTTCCCAGAGCCGCACGGTCCCATCGCCCCCTGCCGAGAGAATCCTCCCCGAAGGATGGTAGAGCACATTCCAAATGCGGCCGAGATGGCCGACGAGCTCCTCCACAGGATCACCGGTCGAGGCGTCGTACACCCGGATCAAGCTGTCCTTACAGCCCGCGATGATTCGTCGGCCATCGGGGGAGAAATCACATCCATGGATCCACTGCGTGGCCCCCTCGATTTCGAAATCGAGCGATCCCGACTCCAAGTCCCAAACGCGCACCATGTGCTCGAACCAGCCTCCGACGACAATCCGCTCGCGGTCAGGCGAGAGGGAAAAAGCCTGAACATCCCCCTGCTCTCCCATGAAGGCCCGCTCGATCCTTCCACTCGCAAGATCGACGACACAGACACGATTGTGAATGGCGACGAGCACCCGCTGGTCGTCGAGAAACCGGATCAGCTCGATGTCGGCTTCGGCATTCCGGAGCGTCTCACGGTTGGCCTGCTGACCATCGGTCTTCCGGTCGGTTTCGAAGGGACGGAGTTCCAACGGATCAGCTTCCACGTCTCCCGCCGCCGCGCACCGGATCGCGCGGTCGGTGCCACCCCAAGCGATCCGATCACCCGACGGCGAGAAGGCGACGGTGAAGACCTCGTTCCCGCGAAGCTCGAGGTCCCGGCGATGACTGCCGTCGGCCACGTTCCAGAGCCGCACCCGGCCAACGTCGACCGGCTCGTTTTTTTTCTCGTTCGCATCTTTTGCCTCTTCGTCGTCAGGTTCCGCGCGGAGCTTCCCGGCCGTCGCCACGATTTCCCCATCGGGGCTGAACGCGACCTGATTGATCTCGTGGCCAACATCAATCTCGCGCGGCATTCCGGAAGCCGTGCCATCGGCAGCGAGCGGCAGGAGGACAAGCGTCCCGTCGGCCACACCGGCAGCGAGCAGGTCAGCTTTCGGCGACAGGGCGAGGGAGTGGATCTGCAAGGCGTCGGAGTTGCCCGGCAGGGCCTTCTCCCCCCGGTCGATGAGCATGGCGATCTCGCCATGCGTCCGGGCGAGGAGCCATCCGCCAGCGATCGAATCGGCCAGCGCTGGATCGGCGTTAGCGCTCTTCCGCAGGTCGGCGACGGCCGCGACGGCATTGCCGATTCGGTAGGTCTCGAAGGCGCGGCGGAGATCGCGGGTGGCGTCCCGTGAGGCCTTCTCCGCCCGCTCTTGTGCCTCCCGCTCGGCCGTCGCGATGCGGCGCTCGGTCTCCTCCTCCTTGGCGCGGGCTTCTCTTTCCTCGATGTCCTTGTCTCGGGCGATACCCCGGGCCCGCTCCTCGATCACGAGGCCGCCGAGGACAACCGCGGTGAGGGCGGCGGCGATCGCGCCGGCGAGCGTGGGATTGCGGCGGAGCCAGCGGCCGGCATGCTGAGCCGGCGTGAGGGGCCGGGCGATCGTGGGGCGGCTGTCGAGAAAGCGCGACAGATCGACGGCGAGCTCAGCGGCTGAGGAATAGCGTTCGCCCGGTCGCTTCGCCAGGCACTTGCTGCAGACGGCAACGAGATCGGGGGGGATCCCCGGCACCACCCGGTCAGCCGGCTCCGGCTCGACCTCGAGCACGCGCCGGTAGATGCCATCGAGAGAGACGCTGGCGTTGACGCAGCGCCCCGTCAGGAGTCGGTCGAGGACGAGGCCGAGGGCATGGACGTCGGTCCGGGCATCCATCGGGCCGCGCTTCGGATCGACCTGCTCGGGGGCCATCCACTCGGGCGTCCCGAGGCGCGTGCCAAACTCGGTGGGGGGGCCGCTGGGGGAATCGTGATCAGCGCTGTAGACCGAGGTGCTGAGGCCGAAGTCGCCAAGCTTGACCCGCTGGCCGCGGGCAACCGGTGCATCGCCGGGCTGACTGGATCCGGGACGATCGTCGGGCGGGAGCGGGCCATCTTCACTGGGCACGAGAAGGACGTTCCCCGGCTTGATGTCGCGGTGGAAGACACCGACGGCATGGGCGGCATGGGCTGCCTCGGCGAGCGCCAAGACGACGCGGGCGGCGATCGGTGGGGCGACGGGGCCAGGATGGCGATCGAGCCACGAGGCGAGGCTTTCGCCGCACAACTCCTGCGCGATGTACGGGAGCCCGTCGTACTCCCCCACCTCATGAACAATGACGACATTCGGATGGGAAATCTTGGCGGCGTACTTCGCTTCGCGGAGGAACCGATTCGTCTTGCTCGTGTCGAGGAGGATCCCGGGGCGGGCAATCTTCAGCGCCTCGCGGCGCACGAGCCTCGTATCGATGACCTCGAAGACCTCGGCGAAGCCCCCCTCGCCGAGCTTGTGGACAACGCGAAACTTGCCAATCGAGAGCGCCGCCGGCGGCTTCGCATCCCGCGCCGCCACCATCCGCAGGAGAAGGAGCGTGTCGAGCCTTTCGGCCAGCTCGGGGGTGATCGCGGCATCCCCGGCTTCATCGTCATTGCCGGCTGCGGCAAGCCCGGCGAGCTGATCATCGATCGCCGCCAGTCGCTTGATGGCGGCGGCATCGAGCGGCGCCGATGCGCCACGGGAATCGGGATCGGGCCGCGGGGCAGGCTCCGTGGGAGAATCGTCGGGGGGCGGCGGAGAAAGCGTCATGGCGATCTTGTCAGACGTCACAGGCCGCGTTCGGACCATGGTCCCCCAGATCTCCCCGCACCGAATCGAGCGCCCGGACAAATAACTGCCGCGAGGCATCGGCGGAGCGATTCAGCTTCTGTCCGATCTCCTCCCACTTGAGTCGCTCCCAGACACGGAGGCGGAGCACCGCCCGGTGATCCTCGGAGAGCTTGCTCATCGCGTTCTCAACCCGCTCCCTCTCCTCCAAACGGAGAAGGATGTCGGCATCGGAAGGCCCGGGAATGTTGTTCAGAAGCAGGTCGTCAACGACTTCTTTCTGGGCCGATCGTCGATGCCGGCGATGCTGATCGATGGTGTTGGTGCGAACGATCTGCCGCAGCCAGGTGAAAAACTCACGACTGCGTCCCTGGAACATGTGGATGCCCCTCGCCACGTCGATCATCGATTCCTGGCGGATGTCGGATGCGTCGAACTTCTGCGTCGTCGCCTCGGGCGTTTCTTGAACGGCGAGAATCCCGAGGTAGACGTGGGCCACCCTGAGGAGCCGGTTGAGCGCCTCCGCCCCACCGTTTCGGGCGGCGTCGATGATCGTCGACAGCCCGGAGCGGTCGCTAGGCCCTCCGAAATCGACCCTCCTGCCCATGGCCATTCCCCACATCCTTTCGGCTGAAGTTCGTGATGCGAAATGTGGGCCTGGGGCTTGTTGGCAAGGGGGGCGTGCACCCCCGAGACGGTGTTGCCCCGCTGGGAAACGCGAGGTTTGGCTCCCTGAAAAAGGGCAACTCCCGAAGGTAAACCAGGCGAAAGTGTAGTCGCCCTGGGATCCCACCGTCCATGCCCCATCCCCCATTCTGGGCCCCACACCCCCCCATCGCATCTGCCGGACTCTCCCGCTCTCCGTCATCTTCAACGCCGGCTCAAACATGACGTACGTGCTGTGCGCCGTGGCGGAGATCGACTCGAACGCCGCCCACGGCGCCGTCGTTCTCCTCGTCGGCGCCCTCGGCCTCCTCGAGCGACGCCTGCGACGAGTGGCTCTCGCCCGCCATGCCGCATAGCCCAAGCCGGTTGGGTATCCTCGGGGCGACGCTTCCCTTTGCCCCGAGGATTCCGCCATGCGATCCCGAGCTTTCTTTCGGCACGTCCCCGGCATGCTCCTCGCGATCCTGACGCTCGTCGCCGCGGTGCCCGAGGACATGGCGGCCGCGGTTGACACTATTCATCCGCTTCCCATCACCGAGCGCGACGGCGTGGGATTTGTCGACGCCCGCGACCTGGGCATCGAGGGGCGGGGCTGGCCGGCGGCCGACTTCGCCGCCCCCTTCGATCGCCTCCCCGCCAAGGCTCAGGAGAAGGTCCGCCCCGACGTCTGGAATCTTTCCCACCATTCCGCGGGCCTGTGCGTCCGCTTCGTCACCGACACTCCGGCGATCCATGCCCGCTGGATGCTCAGGAGCGACTCCCTCGCCATGCCCCACATGCCGGCCACCGGTGTCAGCGGGCTCGATCTCTACGCCCGCGACGACACCGGCCACTGGCGCTGGGTTGCCTGTGCGACGCCCAACAAAGCCGGCGTCGAGCAGGGTGGCGTGATCGTCGACGGCCTCGCTCCGGGAAAACGCGAATGGCTCCTCTACCTGCCCCTCTACAACGGCGTCGCGTCCCTCGAGGTCGGCGTGCCCGCGGGCGCGACGCTCGAGTGCGCACCGGCAGCGCTCCGCGGCCGCGACAAGCCGATCGTGTTCTATGGCACGTCGATCACACACGGCGCTTGCGCTTCACGCCCCGGCGCCTGCCACACGGCGCTCCTCCACCGCCGCTATGGCCGGCCGGTCGTGAATCTCGGCTTCAGCGGCAACGGCCGGATGGAGCCGGAGGTGGCCGAGCTCCTCGCCGAGATCGACGCCGCCGCGTACGTCATCGACTGCTGCCCGAATCTTGACGGGCCCACGACCGCGGCCCGCACCCGCCCCCTTGTCGAGCTTCTCCGCAAGGCCCGTCCCGACACGCCGATCGTCCTCGTTGAGGATCGACGCTACACCGACAGCTGGATCCGCCCCAGCAAGAAGTCCCACAACGACGCCAACCACGCCGCCCTCAAGACCGCCTACGAAGATCTCGTGGCGGCCGGCGTGCCTGGGCTCCACTACCTCGGCGGCGACGACCTCCTCGGCGCCGATGGCGAGGGAACGGTCGACTCGAGCCACCCCACCGACTCAGGCTTCGTCGACCACGCCAAAGCCTTCGCGAAGGTCCTCGACCCGCTCTTCCGGTGAGGCAGTCCGGGAGCCAGACACCCAGGCGAGACCTTGCTCAGCGCGACACAGTTCGGTGCCCTACGGTACGGTGCGATACAATGGAGCCCGTGCCTCCCTTGAATCCGCGTGACCAACACTTCGTGCACACGGCCAGCAGGAGCCTTCCGAATGGCAACGATCACGTTTGAAATCCCCGACAACATCGAACAGCATCTGGCTGCCGCCGGGAGCAACGCCGATGCCGCGGCCAAGGAAGCTGTCATCGTCGAACTTTATCGGCGGGGTCAGATTTCCCACGGGGCCTTGGCCGAATGCCTCGGGCTCTCCCGGTACGAAGCTGATGCCTTACTCGGCAGACATCATGTCACGGAAGATCTGCAAAACCCCGGTGAGTTTGGCGAGCAAATGCGGGCTCTGCGTGCCCGCCTCGCCCCATGATCGCTGTCTCCGACACCTCGCCGCTGAATGACCTGGCGCTCATCGGAGAGATCGAACTCCTGCCACGGATTTTTACCCGTGTGCTCATCCCTCCGGCCGTCCTCAGCGAGTTGAATCACGCACGGACGCCACCGGTCGTCGCCGCTTGGACTGCAAACCTGCCGTCTTGGGTCGACGTCGTGCCACCCGGCCAAGCGATCGAAGAAGCGTCGCTCGGGCGAGGAGAGACGGATGCAATCGCCGTTGCACTGCAAGTGTGTGCGGACGTGATTTTGATTGATCAACGGAAGGCATCCGTCGTGGCCCGGAACCATGGGCTGATCGTCACCGGGACCCTGGGCATTCTGGACATCGCCGCGGAACGTGGGTACGTCGATCTGAAAGCGGCAGTGGCACGACTCTTACAGACAAACTTCCGGGCCGCGCCGACAGTCATCGAGGACGTCCTGAGTCGGCATCGGTAGCCATCCGAGCGGTCAATTTCCAGTCGACGTATGTCTGCATCAGGGCACACTTCCCCTCTTGCTCCGCTCGCCCCTAGCCTTTAAGGGCTGGGAAAGGATCGATTATGATTCCGGAAGATTGCTGGAACCGAGGCACGTCCAAGCGTTCTCCATCTGGAAACATCTGGCTTCGAGGAGCGAACCTATGTCGACTGAAGCAACCATCGTCATCGAAACCGTCGAGGTGGGTGATCCCGGGAACGCCCCGATCGGGATCGTCCCGTTCACGCCGGAGTTCCCTGACGTCACGCAGGCGGCGGAGTTCGTGGGCCGCGTCGACTACAGGTATGAGATCGCGCGGTATGAAATCACGGTCGCTCAGTATGTGACATTCCTGAACGCCGTCGATCCGACGGGTGCCAATCAGTTGCAGCTCTGGGATCCATGCATGGATCCGACCAAGGACGCCTACCGCGGGCAGGTTGCGCGTGATCTCGAAATGCCGGCGGGGCAGCGTTATGCGGTGGCGGCCCCCTGCTGGCAGAGCAAGCCGATCGCGTTCATCGATTTCTTCCGGGCTTCGCGCTTCGTCAATTCGATACACAACGGGCAGAGCGTGCGCACGATTGTCAGCCCTGGCGTGTTCCGCTACGAGTGCCGTTTCTCCCTCGAGACCGACAGCGGCGTCTACAACCTGCGCAACCAGCAGACCTTCGGGGCCGCCGCCGGGCGACAGGCCGTGCGTGGATTCGTGCTCCCGAGCCAGGATGAATGGATCAAGGCCGCCTACTACTCGCCCAAGGAGCTTCCATCGGGGCGTCACTACTGGCGCTTCCCAACCTGTTCTGATGTCGCGCCGACGCCGGCGACCTGCGATGCCTGCGGCAACGTCACCAATGCTGGCCCCGGTTCCGGTGCGGTGGCCAATTACAGCAACGCCGCTGTCTGGTGTCCCTCGGGGTGCGCTGCAGGCACTTCTTCCGGCTGCGTGCCGCCCGACGGTAACCCCGGCAATCTGACCGATGTCGGTGCATGCCGCTCGCCGAGCCCGTGGGGCACGTTCGATCAGGGGGGCAACGTGGTGGAGTGGACTGACACGATCGTCGCACCACCGGATGGATCGCCAAACCCGGCCAATCAGTGCATCTGGCGGCAGGTTCACGGCGGCATCGCCATCGCTGCCGATTACCAATTGTGGTTGAGTGCAACCGGCGCCACCGATCCCTACGGACAGGCACTGGGGAACGTCCGCGCGTTCGGCGGCTTCCGGCCCGCCATGCTCCCAGGATTCGATGAGACCGGCAGCACCGGCGGATAGCCGACAGTCGATGCACCCCCGATCGCTGCCGCGGTCTACACTTGGGCCATGACCCACGACGACCCCACCGACGACTTCGAGGATGATGAGCCAGCCGGAGATCCGGGGGCCGATGCCGAGATGGAAACCCTCGAAGGGCTCCCGTTCGACACCGACGCTCTCGATGTCGAGCCGAACCGGCTGGCGGCGGCCACGAAGGTGCGGTCGTTCCCCACCACTCCCGGCGTCTACCTCATGAAGGATGGGGCGGGACGGGTGATCTATGTCGGCAAGGCGAAGAAC
>Ga0114959_10004986_pt1 | contig 10015 bp, 11 predicted proteins | sample C_130625_EF_Meta_FD_87317 | JGI IMG/M metagenome (GOLD analysis project Ga0114959, IMG submission 87317) | Freshwater microbial communities from Lake Croche, Canada to study carbon cycling - C_130625_EF_MetaG | ecosystem: Environmental > Aquatic > Freshwater > Lake | place: Lake Croche, Canada...
CCGAAAGCCACAGCCACGCCATCGCCACCCTCGCCGCCCGCTTCGGCGCGGATCAAGCGCGATGGCGCTGGGGTGCCGCGCATCAGGCCGTCTTCGCCCATCCGCTGCTGCGCCTCGTGCCGCTGCTCGGCCCGCTCATCGAAGGTCGCATCGAACAGAATGGCGGCAACAGCACCGTGGGCCGCGGCGGCGTGCGCACCGGCACCATGGAATCCAACCACGGCGCCGCCTTCCGCGGCGTGTTCGACCTCGCCGATCTCAACCGCAGCCGCGTCATGGTCGCACCCGGCCAGTCCGGACATCCCGCGAGCGGCCTCGCGCGGAATTTCGTGCGAAACTGGCGAGATGGCGATACTGTGACACTCAGCGCTGAGCCGCTCTCCGTCTCGGCGACGATAAGGCTGACCCCATGACGTATTCCGTGCCCGGCGCGGCACTCCTCCAGGACGATATGCTGACGCGCGGCGTGCTGCTGCGGCGCATCATCGCCTGGCTGATCGATCTTGCCTTGCTCGGCGCCGTCGCCGGCATGCTCGTGTCATCCATCCTGGCGATGGGCTTCCTCACCCTCGGCCTCGCCTGGACGGCCCTGCCGCTGGTGCCGATGCTGCCCGCGCTCTACGGCATCCTGATGGTGGCGAGCCCGATGCAGGCCACCATCGGCCAGGCCGTGATGGGCCTCGTGGTGGTGCGCGACATCGATCTCGGCCCGCCCACGCTCGCACAATCCATCGTCTGCACGCTGATCTATCTGGCGACCATGGCTGTCGGTGTCGTCTGGGTGGCCATCGCTCTGGTGACCACACGCCGCCGTACCCTGCACGACCTGTTCTCCGGCCTCGTCGTAGTCCGTCGTCGCGCCTTCAACGCACTCTCCACCCCGCCCGGCTGGAACGCCACCGGCCCCGGCTATTACGGACGCCCATGAGCTACAAGCCGCCCCGCCGCCCGCAATTCTTCTACACCACCGCCCCGCTGCCCTGCCCCTATTTGCCCGGGCGCACGGAACGCAAGGTGGTGACCGAGATCGCCGGGCCCGATGCCGAACCGCTGCATGACCGTCTCTCCCGCGCCGGCTTCCGCCGCAGCCACAACATCGCCTATGCCCCGGTCTGCCCCGGCTGCAACGCCTGCGTGCCGATCCGCATCCCCATCGCCACCTTCCAGCCCGATCGCAGCCTGCGCAAAGTGCTGAAAGCCAATGACGGTGTGATCGGCCACGACGTGCCAGCCCGCGCCACCGCCGAGCAATACCAACTCTTCCAGCAATACCAACGCGCCCGCCACGGCGACGGCGACATGGCGACGATGAGCTTCTACGACTACCGCGCGATGGTCGAAGACACGCCCATCGACACCTTCCTCGTCGAATTCCGCGACGCTGACGAAACCCTCATCGGCGTCTGCCTCACCGATCGCCTCGGCGACGGTCTCTCCGCCGTCTATTCCTTCTACGCCCCCGACCTGGAAAAGCGCTCGCTTGGCACCTTCACCATCCTCTGGCTCGTCGAACGCGCCCGGATGCAAGGCCTGCCGCATGTGTATCTCGGCTACTGGGTCCGGGAGAGCCGGAAGATGGCGTATAAGGCACGGTTCAAACCGAGCGAGATTCTTGTGGCGGGAAGTTGGCGGGGGATGGAATGAAAGCAAGGAAGGCCAGGGGCTCTGCCCCTGGACCCCGCCAGGGGCAGAGCCCCTGGCCTTGCTTTCTTACTTCACCACCTGCGCCAAATCCCCGGCCGCGTACATCTCAGCCATCCTGCCCAGCGGGATCACCTTGATCTTGCTTGCCTGCCCCGCGCAGCCGAACGCCTCGAAGCGCTGCTTGCACAGATCGGTTGCGGCCTTGGTCGCGGCGGCGAGGAACTTCCGCGGATCGAACTCCTCGCGCTTCTGCCCCATCAGCCGGCGCATGGCCCCGGTCATCACCAGGCGGATATCGGTGTCGATATTCACCTTGCGCACGCCGTGGCGGATGCCCTCCTGGATCTGCTCCACCGGCACGCCATAGGTCTCTTTGATATCGCCGCCATATTCGCGAATGATTTCAAGCCATTCCTGCGGCACGGAGGACGAACCGTGCATCACCAGATGGGTGCTCGGGATGCGTGCATGGATTTCCTTGATCCGATCAATCGCCAGGATATCGCCGGTCGGCTTGCGCGAGAACTTATAGGCGCCATGGCTGGTGCCGATGGCAATCGCCAGCGCGTCCACGCCGGTGGCGGCGACGAAGCGCGCCGCCTCCTCCGGATCGGTCAGCAGCTGGTCATGGCTGAGCTTGCCCTCGGCGCCGGAGCCATCCTCCTCCCCGGCCATGCCGGATTCGAGCGAGCCGAGACAGCCCAACTCACCCTCCACCGACACGCCAGCCGCATGCGCCACATCAACAACAAGGCGGGTGGTGCGCACATTGTAATCGAAATCAGCCGGGGTCTTCATATCCGGCATCAGCGAGCCGTCCATCATCACCGAGGTGAAGCCGGACTGCATCGAGCGGATGCACACATCCGGGCTCGCACCGTGATCCTGATGCATCACCACCGGAATATGCGGCCAGGTCTCGCAGGCGGCCATCACCATATGGCGCAGAAACGCCTCGCCGGCATATTTGCGCGCGCCGGCCGATCCTTGCAGGATCACCGGGCTGTCCATGGCGTCCGCCGCCGTCATGATCGCCTGGATCTGTTCCATGTTGTTGATGTTGAACGCCGGCAGGCCGTAGCCGTTCTCCGCCGCGTGATCCAGCAACTGCCGCATCGATACCAAAGCCATGGCATGTCCCCTCGAGTGTCAAGCCTCTTACGAGCACGCGAGACGTCAGAGCAACCGGGTCACGCCATCTTCACGCGGCGCGCGCACCGGTTACGCCAAGATAATGTTCCATTGTGGCCACATCATCACGCAGCGCCGCAGCGGCAGCCTGATGCACCACCGCACCGCGCTCCAGAATCACCGCCTGATGCGCAATCTGCAGCACCTTATGCGCGTGCTGCTCAACGATGATGGTCGACAGCCCTTCCTCCCGCACGATCCGCGCCAGGGCCGCCAACAACTCCTGCACGATGATCGGCGCCAGCCCCTCGGTCGGCTCATCCAGCAGCATCAGCCGCGGATTGAGCACCAGCGCCCGCCCCACCGCCAGCATCTGCTGCTCGCCGCCGGACAACTGGTTGCCCATATTGCCGCGCCGCTCGGCGAGGCGCGGAAACATCTCATAGACCCGCTTCACATTCCACGGCCCGGGCGTCGCCACCGCGGTCATGTTCTCCTCCACGGTGAGGCTGCGGAAGATGTTGCGCTCCTGCGGCACCCAGCCGATGCCGGCATGCGCCCGCTGCTCCGGCCGCAGCCGGGTCACATCCCGCCCACCCAGCACGATGCTGCCCGCCCGCCTGCGGTTCACCCCGATAATGGCGTTGATCAACGTGGTCTTGCCCATGCCGTTGCGCCCCAGCAACGCCAGAGACTGCCCCTCGGCCAACGACAGCGACACATCGCCCAACACCACCGCCGCGCCATAACCGGCGGAAAGATGGGAGACAGTGAGGATATCAGCCATGCGCATCCTCCCCCAGATACACCGCCTTCACTCGCGGATCAGCAGCCACCTCCGCCGCCGTGCCCTCCAGCAGCAAGGCACCGGAGACCAGCACCGAAATGCGCGAGGCAAACCGAAACACCAGATCCATGTCATGCTCGATCAGCAGAACAGTGACGTCAGCCGGCAAGGCCGCAAGCCCATCCATGATCTCGCCGCGCTCGCCTTCCGGCACGCCCGCCGCCGGCTCATCCAGCAGCAAAACCCGCGGCCCGCAGGCAATCGCCACCGCAATCTCCAACAGCCGCTGCTTGCCGTAAGGCAGGGTCGCGGTCGGCCGATCCATTACGTCTATAAGATCAAACCGCTCCAGCACTTCGACACAGGCGCCCACCACCCGCTTGTCTGAGCCGATGCTCCGGAACATGTGCCGGTCCAGCCCCAATCTGCGCGACACCGCGAGCCCCACCGTCTCCAGTGGCGTGAAGCCCGGGAAAAGCTGGTTGATCTGAAACGTCCGCACCAACCCCAGCTCCACCCGCCGCGCCCGCGAGGTGTGGGTGATATCCGCCCCATCCAGTTTGATGGTGCCAGAACTCGGCGCCAACACGCCCGTCAGCAGATTGATCAGCGTGGTCTTGCCCGCGCCATTGGGCCCGATCAGCGCATGCCGCGCCCCGCGCTCCAGCGTCATCGAGACATCATTGGTCGCCACCAGCCCGCCAAAGCGGCGCATCAGATGGCTCGTCTCAAGCGCCACGCTCATGCCGCCCCCCGCAACCGCCGCAGGATCGATGCCGGCAACCCCACGATCCGCTCCCGCCCGATCATCACCAGCGACACCAGGATCAGCCCGACCCAGAACTCCCAATATTGCGGCGTGGCGGTGGCCAAAGCGTCCTGCACGAATTTGAACAGCAGCGCGCCGATCAACCCGCCATAAAGATAGCCGGTGCCGCCGATCACCAGGATCAGCATCAGATTGGCCGAACGGTGAAACTCCAGCACGTCCAGCGAGACGAACTGCGTGGTCTGCGCCAGCAACGCCCCCGCCGCCGCCGCATAGAAGGCCGCGATCGTGTAAACCACAACCAGCCGCCGGCTTACCGGAATGCCGATCGCCGAAGTACGCAACTGGTTCTCCTTCACCGCGCGGATCGACCAGCCAAACGGCGAGAACACAAAGCGCCGCGCGATCACGAAAAGCACGAAGGTCACGGCGAGGCTGTAGCCAAACCCCACCTGCCCGAAGATGTCGAACTCCCACACCCCCATCACCGGCCCCGGCGCCACGCCCTGCAACCCATCGGCCCCGCCGGTGATGCTGGGAATGCGGTTGGCCACCTCCTTCAGCAGCACCGCGACCGACAAGGTCACCATGATGCGGGTCAGGTCCGAGCCACGCAGCACCAGAAAACTGGTGAGAAATCCCAAAACGGCGGTGGCGAGAGACGCCAGGATCAGCCCGGTCAGCGGATCGGTGACGCCGATGGTGGTGAGCAAGCCCGCCGCATAGGCCCCCACGCCAAAAAACGCCGCATGGCCCAGCGAGACGATACCGCCATAGCCCAGCACCAGATCAAGCGACAGGGCAAACAACCCGGTGATCACCACCTCGTTGAACAGCAGCGCCTCACCCGGCAGCAGAAAAAACGCCGCCAACGCCGCGAGCCAGAACACGATCTCCGCCGGCTTCACCGCAGACACCCGCCGCAAAGCCGCCTCGGCCGCCGCGATGTTTCCCGACTTCATCGCCCGGCCCTCACGAAAAGCCCCTGCGGCCGCCACAGCAGCACCACAATCATCAGCACATAAATGATGAACGCGCCGAATTGCGGCAAATAATACTTGCCAGCGACATCGGCCATACCAAGCAACACCGCCGCCAACAGCGGACCGGTCATTCCCGCAGAGCCACCAACGGCAACGACGATCAAGAAATACACCATGTATTTCACCGGAAAGGTCGGATCCAGCCCCAGAATCTCCGCCCCCAACGCGCCCCCGAGCCCCGCCAGCCCCGAGCCCACCGCAAACGTCGCGGCGAACACCAGATCGACATTGATGCCCAGGCCCCGCGCCACCGTCGGATCATCCACCGCCGCGCGCAACTGCGCCCCAAACCGCGTCCGCGCCACCACGAACTGCAACGCCGCCGCCAGCACGCCACACACCACAATGATCAGCAACCGATAGGCGCCGATGCTCACGCCCAGCACATCAAACCGGCTGGCCAGAAACGCCGGCAATTTGATGAATTGCTGCTCCGACCCCGCCAGATACGACACCGCCGTCATCGCCATGAACACCAGGCCGATGCTGAACAGCACCTGCTCCAGATGCGACTTGCGATAGACATGCACGTAAAGCGTCCGCTCCAGCCCCAGCCCGATCACCGCCGCGCCGATAAACGACATGGGCAGCGCCGCAAAAAACGGCACCCCCAGCCGATTCACCAGAATGACGGTGATATAGCCACCCGCCATGGCAAAAGCGCCATGCGCCAGGTTGATGAGGTTCATCAACCCAAGCGTCACGGACAGACCGGCGGCCATGACAAACAGCAGCATGCCATAGGCCAGGCCATCAAACAGATTGGTCGCCACCGGCTGGTTCCCGAGTCTTATTCGCTCTTCGCCGGATCGCGCACCTTGGCGACCACACCGAACTCGATATTGTACAGCTCGCCATCCTTGCGCTCGACCCGACGCAGATACACGTCCTGCACGATGTCGCGTGTCTTGGCATCAATGGTGATCGGCCCGCGCGGGCTCTCCCAGCTCGCCCCCTTCATCGCTTCGACCAGCGCCGTGCCATCGCCCTTGCCGCCGGTCTTGGCGATCGCGTCATAAAGCGCCTGCATGCCGTCATAGCCAAACACCGCCATGAAATTCGGCCGCATGCCGCCATTCGCCGTCTTGAACGCCGACACGAACTTGGCGTTCACCGCACCCGGATGTGCCGCCGAATACGGCCCCGCCGTCACCACACCCAGCGTCACATCGCCCATGGCGTTGAGCTGGTCGTCATCCGTCACATCGCCCAGCGCCACCAGCCGGATGCCGGTCTTGTCCAGCCCACGCTCGATGAACTGCTTGATGAACACCGCGCCATAGCCAGACGGCGTGAACACGAACACCGCATCCGGCTGGCTGTCCTTCACGCGCTGCAGGAACGGCGCGAAATCCGGATTGGCCAACGGAACCCGCAGGCTGCCGAGCACTTCGCCACCCGCCGCCTGGAAATTCTTGGTGAACCAGGTCTCGGCATCCAGACCCGGACCGTAATCGGATACCACGGTCATCACCTTCTTGATGCCTTGCCCCGCGGTCCAGCTCCCCATGGTGCTGGCCACCTGCGGCATCACCTGCGCGGTGCGCACGATGAAAGGCGATTTATCGGTGATGATCGAGGTCGCGGCCGCCATCACCACCATCGGCACCTTGGCCTGCGTCGCGATCGGCGCGGTCGCCAGCGCCAGCGGCGTCAGCCCGAAACCGGCCAGCGCGTTCACATGCTCCTTCACCACCAATTCCTGCGCCTCACGCCGCGTGGTGTCAGCCACACCGGCGTCATCGCGCAGGATCACCTCCACCTTGCGCCCGGCGATCTCGGTGCCGTGATCGGCGAGGAACAGCTTCACCGCAGCGCTGATCTGCTTGCCGGTGGACTGGCTCGGCCCGGTCATCGGCAGAATGAGCCCGATCTTGAACGGCTCCTGCGCCAAGGCCGGCGAGACGATACCTGCGAGGAGCAGGGCAGCAACAAGACGCTTCATGGTGTTTCGTTCCCCAATGTTCTGCTCAATCTAGCAACCAAACCCAACCCTGACCACCATCCACCCGTAGGGTGGGCTGCGCTTGGGCAGCCCACCGCCACGCGAACCCACCGCCACGCAACCGCACCGCCACAGCTAAACCCAAACCAACCCCTTGGCCGCGAGCTTCTCGCGCATGCCGTAAATATCGAGCCCCAGCTCACCGGCCTGCAACCGCGCCCGCACCGCCGCCTCCTTCGCCTCACGCGCCTGGCTCGCGGCCAGCACCTTCCCGGCATCCTCCCGCCGTACCACGCACACCCCATCATCATCGGCGACAATCACATCACCGGGGAAAACCGCCTGACCCGCGCAGACGATCGGCACATTCACCGAGCCCAAGGTCTCCTTCACCGTCCCCTGCGCCGAGATCGCCCGCGACCACACCGGAAACCCGATGCGCGTCAGATCCGCCACATCGCGGCACCCGCCCTCAATCACCAGCCCGCGCACGCCGCGCGCCATCAGCGAGGTGGCCAGCAGTTCGCCGAAATACCCGGCATCGGATGGCGAGGTCGGCGAAACCACCAGCACATCACCCGCCTGGCACTGCTCCACCGCCACATGGATCATCCAGTTATCCGCCGGCGCCAGCGACACCGTCACCGCCGAGCCGGCGATCCGTGCCCCGGCCCAAACCGGCCGCATGTAAGACGCCAGATACCCAATCCGCCCCTGCGCCTCATGCACCGTCGACACGCCGCAGGACGCCAGCCCGTCAATCACCGCGGCCTCGGCGCGCGGAATGGAGCGATGGACGACGCTCATACCAGCGCCCCCGTCACATGCGGGAACACGTTCTGATAGCCCTCACCATAGGTGCAGGCATCATCCGAGTTCCGCGCCGCCTGCGCCCCGCGCTGCAACGCCACGCGGGTGTAATATTCCCACAGATGCTCCTGGCCTGCCATGCACTCAATGGCCGCGCGCTTCTGCGGCCAGACACTGTCGATCTTCAACAACGTCGTCGGCTTCCAGTTGCACTGCTCCGGCTGATGCGGCTCGAAGAGATAGACCGGCGGCGCGCCACACACCTTCTGCTCCGGGTTATGGCCATGCGCCTGCGCAATGATGCGCGCATGCTGGGCGAAATCGGTCGTGGCCGGATGATCGTGATTGTAGAGATCCTCCTTGGAATGCGTCAGCACGAAGGAGGGATGAATGGCGCGATGCACATCCACCAGCCGATACAGAGCCGCCTGATCCAGGTTCAGCGGATAATCGCCCAGATCCCAGAACTGAATGTCATGCACGCCCAGAATCTTCGCCGCCGCCTCGGCCTCCGCCTGACGCGAGGATTTCACCCGCTCCAAGGTCATGCCCGACTGACGCCACAGCTTGGCCGATTCCCCGCGCTCGCCGTAGGAGAGGCAGATCACGGTGACCTCCATCCCAGCCGCCGCATGCAGCGCAATCGCCCCGCCGGCGCGCCAGACGAAATCCGCCGAATGCGCGCTCACCACCAAACCTGATTTTTTCATCTCGACCTCCCTTGTGCCGCCATCACGCCTCAGCCGCGATGGATCGGGTCCACCCACATCACCGTCTCCGGCGCCTCAACCGGTGCAATGTCGAGATTGACCACCACCGCCTCATTCCGGCTGCGCATCAGCACGCATTCCAGCACCTCATCGGCCGAGGCATTGATCTCCTGATGCGGCACAAACGGCGGCACGAAGATGAAATCCCCCGGCCCCGCCTCGGCGACAAACTCCAACGCCTCGCCCCAGCGCATCCGCGCGCGTCCCTTCAACACGAAGATGACGCTTTCCAGCTCCCCATGATGATGCGCGCCGGTCTTCGCATCGGGATGGATATGCACCGTGCCGGCCCAGATCTTCTGCGCCCCCACCCGCGCATGATTGATGGCCGCGGCACGATGCATGCCCGGCGTCTGGGCGGTGTTGGCATCAAGACTGTCGCCCGGAATCACGCGGATGCCGTTATGCTTCCAGTCGGTATGGGTGTGATCGGTCATGACGGGTTCTCCTTGGGGAGCGATTAGCCTGGGCCGAGGCCGCGCGAAAGCCTCAGCGCCACTCTTGCCGGCTTTGGAATGTTATCACCGGCGAGACTGCGCTCGGTTGTCCATGGGTGATCCAGGACGCAGTCCGTGTCCTGAAGCACGCGCCTTCCTGCCTGAAGCGTCAAGGAAAGAGCGGAAACCCCGGATGATATCCTTCTCCACCGACGGCATTCGTCGCATCACAACGCAGAGTTTATGATAATTTTCCTTGAGTGCCAATACGCCGCGAGATAGAACAAACTCCGAACAATGGAGGCGACTTCATGGACGGGCCGGATAACTGGCAAAACGAACCCCGGGACGCCCAAGGCCGCTGGACCTCGGGCGGAGCAAGCGGCAAAATATCGTCCGCACCGTGAATCCTCGCTGGGGTAGAGAAGGCATTGGGCGGAATGCCCATCGCCACGCGTGACAGGTTGGACAATGTGGTCAGCCACATGGACAAGCAGAAACGCAGCGATGTCCTGGCCGGAATCGCGGCGGGCAAGCCGGACGGCACCGGCGTGCTGGTTGATACGCTGAACCAGGTGCTGATCAATGCGAAGGGTCAGTTCGGCGGGGCATCACCGGCGATGACAACCGAGTTGCGCAACATCGCAACAGGGCTTCAGCCGGGTCAATCATCAGAGAC
>Ga0114959_10004988_pt1 | contig 10015 bp, 7 predicted proteins | sample C_130625_EF_Meta_FD_87317 | JGI IMG/M metagenome (GOLD analysis project Ga0114959, IMG submission 87317) | Freshwater microbial communities from Lake Croche, Canada to study carbon cycling - C_130625_EF_MetaG | ecosystem: Environmental > Aquatic > Freshwater > Lake | place: Lake Croche, Canada...
CCAGCGGTTGATCCTTTGGACTCAACTAGCCGTCAGTTAGATCCGCTTGTTGTTGGAACTGAGCATTATGCCGTTGCGCGTGGAGTTCAAACAACATTGCAACGTTATAAAGAATTACGCGATATTATCGCAATTTTGGGTATGGATGAACTCTCACCTGAAGATAAGCAGTCAGTAGCTCGTGCACGTAAAATTCAGCGTTTCTTGTCACAGCCATTCCACGTAGCAGAAGTCTTTACAGGCTCACCAGGTAAGTATGTAACTTTGAAAGAAACAATCCGTGGATTTAAGATGATTGTAGATGGAGAGTTAGACCACTTACCAGAGCAAGCCTTCTACATGGTTGGTACGATTGATGAAGCTATTGAAAAAGCTAAGAAGCTTTAATTTAAATAAGGTTTTAATACATTATGGCCACCATACATGTTGATGTTGTAAGTGCTGAAAGTTCGATTTATTCAGGTGAAGCTAAGTTTGTTGCTTTACCTGGAGAGTCGGGTGAGCTCGGAGTATTACCAGGTCATACTCCGTTAATAACGCGTATTCGTCCAGGGTCTGTAAGAATTGAGAAGCCAGATGGCGAAGAAGAGTTTGTTTTCGTTGCTGGTGGAATTCTCGAGGTTCAACCACACTCTGTAACGGTACTTGCTGATACAGCAATCAGAGGTGCCGATCTAGATGAAGCAAAAGCAAATGAAGCAAAGCGTCGCGCTGAAGATTTAATGGCCACACGTTCATCAGATATTGACTTTGCCCAAGCACAATCTGAGTTTGCTATGGCCGCAGCACAACTTGCAGCAATCGCTAGATTCCGTAGAAAAAAATAAGTAAAAATTGCAGGGTGATATCTTTCCTGAATTAATCAATGACCGGTTCATTAGAGCCTGCCGTTTTGAGAAGTTGGACACAACTCCAATATGGCTAATGAGACAAGCAGGAAGATATCTACCGGAATACAATCAAACAAGGGCTAAGGCTGGAAGTTTTTTACAGTTAGCTAAAAATCCTCAACTTTCCTCGGAAGTAACACTTCAGCCCATAGATCGTTATGGCCTAGATGCAGCAATTTTATTTTCTGACATTCTTACTATTCCAGATGCAATGGGACTTGGATTAAGTTTTGAGCAGGGTGAAGGCCCTAAATTTGAACGTCCGCTAAGGTCAGAAAAAAGTATTCAGGACTTAAGAGTTGCTGACATGAATCAATTACGTTATGTTTTTGATGCAGTGAGTCAAATCAAAAAAGACCTCATGCAGGATGGCAAGCAAAGAGTACCATTAATTGGATTTTCTGGCAGTCCTTGGACTTTAGCTTGCTATATGGTTGAGGGAGGAGGGTCAAAAGATTTTCAAGAAACAAAAACAATGCTGTATAAACGGCCTGATTTAATTAAACATATTTTAGATATTAATATTCAATCTGTTACAGAGTATCTTCGCTTACAAATTGATTCAGGCGCGCAAGCGGTTATGTTGTTTGATACTTGGGGAGGCCTATTATCCTCGACAGATTATGCAGAATATTCATTAGCTCCTATGAAGGAAGTTATACGAAGGCTGCATGAGAATAGAGAAATAAAAGAACAAGTGCCTATACTGTTATTTTCTAAAGGAGGGGCAATTTGGCTAAATGAAATGGCTAAATCAGGGGCTAATGTCTTGGGTTTAGATTGGACTATTTCATTGTTGAAGGCTAGAGAGCTTTTGGGAAATCAAAAAATAGCTATTCAAGGAAATCTTGACCCATTTATTTTGCTTGGTGATCAAAAGATCATTAAATCAAGAGTATCACAGCTATTCAATGAGTTAGCCCTTACTAAATCGATTAATAAAGATTTGTCACCGTTGGATGGCCATATTTTTAATTTAGGACATGGAATTTCTCAATACACTCCGCCAGATAATGTTGACTGTCTAATTGATGCTATTAGATCAGAATCTAAGAGACATCGCCTAGAGGAATATTGAAGTTTCTTAAGAGAGATATTAAAAAAGTTATACACAGGCAGTAATACAATCAAAATATAACAAGACCTTGCGAAAGACTCTAAAATTAAATTATAAGTAATGACTGTATTTTATTGATAATAAAGAAAAATTATAAAAACAAGGTTAAAGCTTAAAAAAATTTAGGAATATCCATTTAACTGAAGGAAGTGTAAACTTACAAATAATCCACAGAGTTATCCACAGGATAAACCTTTGAAGCGGCACTAAATAAAAGTTAGTAGTTACTACTGTGAATTAAAAATAAATACAGATAATAGTCAATCAAGTGATCGTAACAATAGCTATTGATGTACCAATTTTTCAACTATTTGATTACACCTGGAATCAAGAGGAATTGTTACAGCTTCCCCAAATTGGAAATATTGTAAAAGTTGAATTTAGATCAAAAATAACAACAGGTATTGTCTTACAAATAAAAGCGGATAATTCGTGTTCAAATGATCAAATAAGAACTTTAAAGCCTATCCTCGGAATAGGATCTAATTTGAATGTAACACAACAAGTGATTAACTTGTGTCAATTTTCTTCTAAATATTATTTAAAGCCGTTGGGAGAAACACTATTTACAAGCCTTCCTTCAGATTGGAAAAAGCCTAATAAATGGGATTTACTTCAAAAACAAAAATTAAAAGAGGAAGAAAAAAGTCAAAATAAAATCCCAAATAATAATAAAGATTATGAATGGAATTTAAATGAAGAACAAATTGAGAGCTTAGAATTTTTAAAGCAAAGCTCTAAAAGAAAAAAATTTGAGTTAACTTTATTAAAGGGAATAACTGGGAGCGGTAAAACCGCAGTGTATCTAACCTGGTTAAAAGAAGTATTGAAGAATGAAAAAGCTCAATGTCTTATATTGGTTCCTGAAATTAATTTAACCCCTCAATTAGAAAAAATAGTAAAACAAGTTTTTGGAAATGAAGAAGTAACAGTTCTACACAGTGACATAACATCTTCCCAAAGAAATATCGCTTGGTGGAAAATAGAAAAAGGAGTATCGCGTGTCATATTGGGAACACGTCTGAGTATATTTGCACCAGCAAAAAATATTCAAGCAATCGTCATCGACGAGGAGCATGACAACTCATATAAACAACAAGATGGTTTGAGATACAACGCCCGCGATTTAGCAATATGGAGAGCATCAGAGCTTGAGATTCCTATAGTCCTAACATCAGCGACACCATCAAGTGAAACTTGGCATAAGGTATTGCAAAAGAAAATAAGTTTATTAACCTTATCAAAAAAAGCAAAAGAAGGTGCTAGTCTGTCAAAATTGAATCTAATCGATTTAGGCTTAGCAAGAAAAAACAAAAAAATAAATGCTTATGGCCTATCAGATAAGATACATGAAGTTATAACCCAAACACAAAAAAATAATAAGCAAACACTTATCTACATCAATAGAAGAGGATATGCTCCGATACTGTATTGCAAAACATGTTCTTGGAAATCAAGTTGTAAAAAATGCAGTGCTTGGATGGTAGTCCATAAAAAACCAGGAAGTAATAGAAAAGTACTGCAATGTCATCACTGTGGATGTTATCAATATGTTCCACAGAGTTGTCAAGAGTGTGGCAATCAAGATTTAGAGACGCTAGGTATTGGCACGCAAAAAATAGAAGAATATCTAAAAGAAATGTATCCGGAAATTAAATTAATACGTATTGATAGTGACTCTACAAAAACAAAAGGATCAGCAGAAGAACTATTTAAAAAAATTCATGCTGGAGAACCTGCGATCATCATCGGCACACAAATGATAATTAAGGGACATGATTTTCAGCATATACAATCTATCATCGTGATAGATGTAGATAAAAGTTTGTATTCTCAAGATTTTAGAGCAGTAGAAAAAATATTCTCACAATTGGTTCAAGTCGCGGGTAGGGCGGGCCGAGGCGAAGCGGCAGAGGGAGCAAATATTTATATTCAAACAGAGTTTATTGATCATCCGATGTTTAAAGCTTTAGCAGAACACCAGTATGATCAATTTATAACTGATATAGTAAATGAAAGACAAGAATATCAATTACCTCCCTATACACACCAAGCACTGATCATTGCTGAATCAAAAAGCGAGCAAATAAATAATGAGGCACTTAATAATTTAAAGCATTATTTAGATCAGGATTTGCTAGAAAGTATTCAAATAAGTGATCCCACGCCGAGAGTACTGCAACGCCTATCAGGAGTTGACAGAAATCAAATACTAATTGAAACCGACGATAGGATCAAACTACAAAAAATTCTTGAAAAAGCCTTAGATTATATTGAGGTCATCAAGAAAAAATCACGATCAATCAAATTACAAATTGATCGTGACCCAATTCAGTTTTAAGCTTTTTCGTACTCACTCATCGGCAAACAGGCACAAAATAAATTACGATCACCATGTACATTGTCAACTCTACCAACAGGCGGCCAATATTTATTTTGCTTCAATCTTGAAACTGGATATGCTGCAATTTCTCTAGAGTAAGTGTGATTCCATTCAGAGGATAAAAGAGAATGAGCAGTATGAGGAGCGTGCTTTAACGGATTATCTAAAGCATTAAACTGACCTGTAATCACCATCTCGATTTCTTCTCTAATGCATATCATCGCCTCAATAAAACGATCAATTTCAAATTTTGACTCACTTTCAGTTGGTTCAATCATTAAAGTCCCAGGTACAGGGAAGCTCATTGTAGGCGCATGGAATCCAAAGTCCATTAAACGTTTAGCAATATCTTCATTACTAATACCGGATAGTTTTTGAATAGGTCGAATATCAAGAATACATTCATGGGCAATTAAATCATTTTGACCTTTATAAAGAATTGGAAAATGAGGACTCAATTTTTTGGCGATATAGTTAGCAGACAAAATAGCAACTTCAGTCGCCTGTCTGAGACCATGAGATCCCATCATTGCGACATACATCCAAGATATAGGAAGTATCGAAGCAGAACCGTAAGGTGCAGCACTAATACGTGGTCTTGAAAACATGGATTTTGCAATTAAATTAGCAGTAAAGGAAGATGGCAGAAAAGGGGCAAGGTGTGCTTTAGCTGCTATTGGACCAACACCAGGCCCGCCACCGCCATGAGGAATACAAAAAGTTTTATGTAAATTAAGGTGACTAACATCCCCACCAAAATGCCCTGGAGATGCTGTACCAACAAGTGCATTCATATTTGCACCATCAATATAAACTTGACCACCATGAGCATGAATTAATTCACAGACCTCTTTCACATGTGTTTCAAAAACTCCATGAGTAGAAGGATAAGTAATCATCATTGCTGCAAGATTTGAAGAATGAATAGTTACTTTAGAATGCAAATCTTCGTAATCAATATTACCATCTGAATCACATGCAATTACGACTACTTCCATACCAGCCATTTGTGCTGAGGCAGGATTAGTGCCGTGAGCAGAGGAGGGAATAAGACAAATATTACGATGCATTTCACCGCGAGATTCATGGTATGCCTGAATCGCCAATAGACCAGCATACTCTCCTTGAGATCCAGCATTTGGCTGTAATGAGACACAATCATAGCCAGTCGCTGCGCACATCATACGCTCAACCTGTTCTATAAGTTGAGCGTATCCTGTCCATTGTGATACTGGTGCAAACGGGTGGATTTGATTAAATGTTGGCCATGAAATAGGCAACATTTCACTTGTGGCATTTAACTTCATCGTGCAAGAGCCAAGAGGTATCATCGTTCTATCTAAAGCTAAATCTTTGTCAGAGAGACGACGAAGATATCGAAGCATCTCATGTTCTGAGTGATAACGATTAAAGGTTGGGTGAGTTAAATATGCATCTGATCGAACAAGGTCTTGTGGAAAACAAAATGGTGAGTTTTGCTCAAAAGCTTGTAAGTTATTAATAGATAAATCAATACTAAAAGCTTTTAAAATAATCTGAATATCAATATCAGAGCAAGTTTCATCTAAAGAAATTGCAAGATGTTGATCATCCACACGTCTTAAATTAATTTCAAAAGAGTTAGCTTTGGAAAAAATAGAATCAATTTGATTTGATTTAATTAGTAAGGTATCAAACCATGACGAATTACAAACTTCAATCCCATGCTTGCTCAGGGTATTAGCCAATAAAGTGGTATAGAAATGAGTACGCAGTGCGATTTTCTTTAAACCCTTTGGGCCATGGTAAACCGCAAACATACTTGCAATAACAGCCAATAAAACTTGAGCAGTACAAATATTTGAAGTTGCTTTTTCCCTTCTAATATGTTGTTCGCGGGTTTGTAAAGCTAGACGATAAGCAGGGTTACCATTTGAGTCAATACTGACACCAACAAGCCTACCTGGCATATTTCTTTTATAGGAATCTTTGGTTGCTAAAAAAGCAGCATGAGGGCCACCAAATCCTATCGGCACACCAAAACGTTGTGAATTACCGATGACAATATCAGCTTGAAGTTTGGCCGGGGATTCCAATAATGTTAGAGCTAATAAATCTGTAGCAACAATAAACAATCCTTTATTAGCATGAATGTGCGTACTCATTTTTAAATAATCTGAAAGGGAGTGTAAATGACCAACACCTCCTGGATATTGAATGATTGAACCAAAAACATCATAATTTAAAATATTGGTAGCATCATCAACAATGACCTGAATCTTTAATGGTTTTGCTCGAGTTTTAATCACCTCAATAGTTTGTGGAAATACATCCGAAGCAACAAAAAAAGAAGTTGATTGAGATTCGGTTGATCGAAGTGCTAATGTCATTGCCTCAGCCGCAGCAGTACCTTCATCAAGCATAGATGCATTGGCAATATCCATGCCTGATAGGTCCATAATCATTTGCTGAAAATTAATGATAGCCTCTAACCTACCTTGAGAAATTTCTGGCTGATAAGGCGTATAAGCTGTATACCATGAGGGATTTTCTAAAATATTTCTTTGAATAACGGCAGGCGTAAAGGTGTTGTAATAGCCTTGTCCGATCCAACTTTTATAGACCAAATTCTTATTGGCGATAGACTTTAATTGATTCAACGCTTCGACTTCTGAAAGTGCTTGAGTAAATTCAGCGAGAGGTAATGTTTGATTTTCCCTAATAGAAGGAGGAACAACAGATTGAATTAAATCATCTCTAGATTTAAATCCGAGGACTCGAAGCATAGAGTCTTGTTCATCAGGCGATGGGCCAATATGCCTGGAAATAAATTCATCATTTGTTTGTAAAGCGTCTTGTAATAATGAAGAGGACATGCATTATTCCCCAATGGATGAACTGTATGCCGCAGCATCCAGTAAATCATTTAAATCTGTAGGGTTAGATGCTTTAATCTTAAAGAACCAAGATTCGTATGGGCTAGAATTAATTTGTTCAGGAGATTTTGTAAGCTCATCATTAATGGCGATAATTTCTCCACTGATTGGCGCATATATGTCACTAGCGGCTTTGACGGATTCAACCACTGCACAATTAGATTTTGCAACTACTTGTTGCCCTAATTTAGGTAACTCGATAAAAACGATATCACCTAATGCGTCTTGAGCGTGATGCGTGATACCTACCGAATAAGAACCATCCTCGTTAGATAAGCACCACTCGTGTGATGCTGCGTATTTTAAGTTTTGTGGAACTGACATAAAAATCTCCTGAATATTAAATAAGAATTTGACCGCGACGAACAAATTGAGGTTTTACTAATTGAGCATCAATTGCTTGATCACGAATGTTGACTTGAACAATAGATCCAAGAATTTGACCTTTCGGTAAACGGGCTAAGCCAATTGATTTTTCTAGAGATGGGCTGTAGGTACCAGAACAAATTTCACCCAAACCAAAAGAAGTTGTTACTTTCTGATGAGCCCGAATAATCCCTTTACCTGACAAAACGAGTCCTAAAAAATCAAATTGTTGGCCTTGTTGAATGAGGTGAGATTTACCAATAAAATCTCGTTCGCTTTTTAAATCAACTGTCCAAGATAGTCCACAATCGAGAGGACTCGTTTGCGTATTCATATCTTGGCCATATAAGTTATAACCAGCCTCAATTCGAAGAGTATCTCGAGCTCCCAAACCCGCAGGCTTTAAATCTGACGAAATCTTTAACAAATAATCCCAAACTAATTGTCCTTGGGACAATGGAATGCTTATTTCAAAACCATCTTCTCCCGTATAACCTGTCCTAGCAAACATCAACTTACCAAAATTGGTGGATAAATAAGAAACATGAAAATAAGCAAGCTTATCTAATTCATCAGTAATAGGCGGAAAGGCTTGAGACAGAACTTTTAAACTCAAAGGACCTTGAACAGCTAACAAAACTTCAGGCTCAGCAGAATCAACCAAGCCATTTCGCCTAGGAATAAGTGCGACATCTTTGAAAGCTTTAGCTTGTTCAATCATCCATACAAGGTCTGATTCTGCGGTTGAAGCATTTATCACTAATCGATATCGATCTTCAAGTCTATAAACGATTAAATCATCTATGATGCCGCCCTCATGATTTAACATACAGGAATATAAGCCCATTCCAGTAGCTTTTAGCTTTTGAACATTATTTGCCAAAAGATAAGTTAAAAAAGAGGTTGCGTTAGAGCCGAAACAATCAACGACAGCCATATGAGAAACATCAAATAAACTGGCAGATGATCTTGTGTGTAAATGTTCACTTAGCTGAGAGCCATAGTGAATAGGCATTTCCCAGCCACCAAAATCGATCATTTTTGCACCGAGGGATTTGTGAGCCTCGTTAAAAATAGTAAGCGCTGGCATAGGAGCCATAGGAATCCTAATGAATGCCCCCCTGTCCTTGATACCTGAGAGATTACGCAAAAATTTTGCGTTAGCCCCTTCGGTGGGCAACTAAATGCCGCTCTCCAGAGTGTTAATGTTGACAGTCCTTTTGCCTGAGCGTTTATGGGCATTGCGCCTTCGGCGGTGTATTACACTCTCTCCTATCAACATGTAAATTTTAACTGAAAACGCATGACAACAAATATAAAACAAAAAATATTTGATATAAAAATTCCTTGATATCATAACTATATGGCTCTAAAGATCATGTTGATACCTGTTACCCCATTTGAGCAAAATTGTTCGATATTGATTTGTGATGTAACTCAAAAAGCTGCGGTAGTTGATCCGGGTGGCGATTTAGATATTATTAGCACACAAATTGAAAAGCTCCAAATAACTGTAGAAAAAATATTAATTACACATGGACATGTAGATCACTGTTCCGCGGCTAAAGAGTTGGCGCTTACTCTTGACGTAGATATTATAGGACCTCACATTGATGACCAATTTTGGATAGATTTATTACCTGAACAAGCAAAAAGATTTGGATTTGAACATGAAGGACAATCGTTTATACCTAAGCGATGGCTGGTCGATGGAGATCAAGTTTGGGTAGGTGAGGAGTGTTTGGATGTTGTTCATTGCCCTGGGCATACACCGGGACACATCGTTTTTGTGGATAAAAAAACAAGAATTGCTGTTGTTGGTGATGTTTTATTTTCTGGGTCAATCGGAAGAACAGATTTTCCCAAAGGAAACCATCAAGATTTAATCAACTCTATTAAAGAGAAATTATTCCCCCTAGGGGACGACATCACATTTATTCCAGGTCACGGACCAGTATCAACATTTGGTCAGGAGAGATTATCAAACCCCTTCTTAATCGACTGACAAGGGCTTAAGCTTTAATCGCGCCAGTACGGTGAGTGCGGTTATAAAGGCAACTTGCGCATATCCAACGCTGCTTGCGATTACTTGTTGGAATCCATGTACCGCCATCAAGACGCTTTTCCCTACTGCAGGAAGAGCAAAATTTAAGAGACTGACTGGTTGTATCAGTTGTAGATGTAGTGGTTGTTGTACTTGTAGTCATTTATTACAGCCTATGCAACAAAACTCTATTTTAACTCAATTTTAAAATAAGACCTTTATTGCGGGCTGAGGACAACTTTAATTGATTCAGCAGTTTTATTTCCTTGAAAATCTAACCAAATCTTGTTTTTAAAGTCA
>Ga0114959_10004994_pt1 | contig 10005 bp, 4 predicted proteins | sample C_130625_EF_Meta_FD_87317 | JGI IMG/M metagenome (GOLD analysis project Ga0114959, IMG submission 87317) | Freshwater microbial communities from Lake Croche, Canada to study carbon cycling - C_130625_EF_MetaG | ecosystem: Environmental > Aquatic > Freshwater > Lake | place: Lake Croche, Canada...
CACGCCAGGTTTGACATAGCCTGCGGTCTCTAGCTGTTTTAGGTCAAATCCAAATGATCCAAGTCCCTTACTGTTGCTGACAGCACTAGATGCTTGTCCCACTAGATTCTTTGCCTGTGCCAACACACCATTTACTTCAGGCACACTCATAGGACCAATGCCACTTACTGCACCGTCACCGGTGATACTGCTGGCAACCTTTGTAAAGTCAGCAGTGTTGATAGGATTGGTTACAGGAAACCCAGTTATGGTTTTATTGATAGTTTGTATAGATGAGACTGCTGTGCTTCCTTGTATGACTGCGGCATTGACCAAAGGCTGTCCTGCACTTGCGGCGCCGGGTATCTTTGATAATGCGCCGGATATGGCTGAAACAGCAGGACCTATTGCCGCTGTCAATCCTGCGGCGGTTGCGGCTAGGGATCCTCCTCCTGCGCCCCCGGCAGCACCGAGTGCCGTGCTAATTGATCCCAATGGAGCCACGCTTCCTACACCACCAAGAGCACCTGCAAGACTGCCTTGTGCTTGTTGCAAAGCGGCCTGGGCACTTGCAAGGCCGTCGGCTGCTTGCGATGCCGCAGATAAACTTTCTCCAGGTTTAAATCCTACTAGACTTCCGGTATCTGCTTGTTTTTTAAATATTGCAAATGCTTGTTCTCGAGTGAGCCCTTCGGGTCCTTTCAGCGAGAACGTGGACGACGTGCCTTGAGCAGTTGTTTGAGTTAGATTTGAGGATGCCGGCGCTTGTGCTCCAGAAGTGTCTTCGGGTGGTCTTGGATATCCAAGGCTTGTGAGGCTGGGTAACCCTCGACGCAGACGTTCAGCATTGGTCCTATCCCAAACTATATAATCATTACCTGTATATGTCAAGTCTGAATCGGCAGTACGAGAAAAAAGGTTGGTATTGATACCTGGACCAAGAGCGGTTGCAGAACTCTTGAGTTGGTTGAGATCAAATGTAAATTCAGCCATATTATTGCGCCTGTATTTCTATGCCGGGAGGAACTGGTACTGCACCAGGCGGCGGACTGGGTTTGCCTTCTTCGAATGCAATTTCAACATCCACACCCTTGTTGTGATAGGGATAAGGTTCATGCGTGGGCGCACGACTCACTGTGCTTTTGAGTCCTTCAGGTTTGACTATCCAACCCTTGCTGGTGTCCCATTCTGTATCATCTAGTAATGTTGTAGTAAGCGGTTGTGGATTGGTCACTGTGCCTGCGGCCGGACCGTTGAGATCAATACCACCGGCTTGTAGTGCCAATGCAGAACCTGCACCCCATGAACCTGATGCGCTGTTGAGTGTAAGCGTGCCGTCGGCCTTGACCCCTATTGTGTTTTTGCTGTACAAGGTGATATCGTCTTGTGCTTGTACACTCAAGAATGTGTCGGTTTCCAACTGCATATCTTCCTTGCTTTTCATCTTCAAGTAACGTCCAGCAAACATATTAATATCGCGATCAGCATGCAAGTTGATATCGCCCTTGGTACGAATGTTTACTGAGTTTGTGGCATACACATCTACTGTGCCTTCTACTCCAAATTCAATCCAGGCTTGTCCATTGGCATGCACAATATAGAAAAAGTTTCCTGTGTCACTCATGGTGATTTGATGGCCTTTTGAGGTACGCAATCTCAGCAGAGCATTGTTGCCTTCGGTGTCACCGTCGTCCATTACAAAACTATGGCCGCCCACACGCCCAATAACTTTGGCATCACCGGGTTTGATTTCTCCGGCGTTGAGTTTGGCATTGATATCATTGGGTTTCATGCCGCCTTGATAGATGGCTGTGCCCGGAGTGCTGATGCCAAACACAGCACTGGGGGTTTCTCGCTGACTGCTGGAATTTATAGTACCGCGCTCGTTGTCAGTTATGAGACCTTGTTGAAGCAGAGCCTGCGCCACCACGCTTTGTACAGGTTTTATACCATCAAAAAATCTTGGACTGTTAAAAAGGTCGTCGTTATTGATGTTGATTTCCGCCACAGGCAAGCGCGAGGCATCGGCAAAATATGTTTCTTGATTTTGATTCTGTACTTCTGCTTGTGATTTGACCACTGAGCCGATGGCTGGAACCATGCGGCCTGTGCCTTGTTCAGGAGCAACACCAATGTAATAACCTTGGCTGCGATCACCGTTGACAAAAATACAAATCACAGTGACTCCCACGTCAGGTGGAGTAAACCACATGCCATAACTGTTGGGAGTTCCAGGATAGCCGCCATTGTCCAAGGTCTGGCCGTTGGTAGTAGTTTTAGGAGTATTGCCGTAAAAAGGAGGCATGTAACTTACTGTGGTCCACTTGGCATCGTTTTCCATGCCCGCTTCGCCACCATCAGCAAATGCTTCAATATACACACGCAATCGGCCGCTACGAGTTGGATCCACAGTGCTCATGACCACACCAGTAAACGGACCAAACTCCGAAGGTACTCCGCCGCGGTCTAGTTTATAGTTACCGGGACGGCCTTTGCTACGTTGTACATTATCTACCATGTGTTTCCTTTAACTATCAGTTCTATTGATTGGTTGTGAACTAGGATTATTGGAACCTCGTTCACCAACCTGGATCTTTTGTCCTGCTACCCTATTTAAAAATCTATCTACTAGTCCTGGTGTTGACGAATTAGGTAATTTTGGGGGGCCATTACTGTTGACACTTTGTGCATTGATTAAGGCCACGTTGGCTCCGGTGCCATCGGTGGGAGGCTTGGGTGGTGGAGCATATTCTAGATTATCTCCGCCTACAACAACACCATTGGGATCAGTATAGGCATTGCTGTTTGGGGCACCAACATAAACCGTTTGTTGATAAGGAACTGCTGTGAGTCGCTGTTGTGCGGCACGATCTCTGAGACTGCCAGGTCTTATGTTTTTATTGTTGGGATCAGTAGATCCTGACAGCGTTGGATTACCAACAGCGGCGCCGCCAGCAGTTTCTTTGCCACCTGCGGCCACCCACCCAGGTCCTTTTTTCTTGGTGTTGCCTTGTGTGCGTTTGCTATCTGGGTTTGCGACCAATGCAGATACAGAGGCCGCAGCCGAGGGATTGGCAGCATTTTTCCCAGATGGTAACGGGAAGAGATACAAACTTCCATCTAGTGTTTGTTCAAAACTGCCGCCTTTGAATTCACTTGTGACCTTGGTGGCAATGTACACTCGACTCTGCAGGGGCTTTTTGTCAGGACCGGTTTGTTTTGCATAAGGATCTGCTAGACCAGTACTGAGATTGTAGTCTTCTGGACGTTGCCATAGCATTTCAAACAAGATATCTTGACTGTCAAATGATATTGATCCGTCGGCTTCAAATCCTGTTCTAGCCGCAGGATACACTGTGCTTGCAGTGACAGGCTTGAATTGGCTGCCTTGCATGATCCAAGCAGGATCTCCAATTATTCGTACCTTGGCAGCGGCCAGATCACTTGGGTTGTACAGGATCTCAGCGGCATTGGCATTGGGTTCAAGTTCTTTGCCTTCGGCGCCAAAATTGCTCTGATCGCTTCTTGGGCTGTAGGCATACTTCACCAGGTCTGACATGCTACTGGTATATCTTTTTGCCAGTTGAGACGTTATGTTGGTGCCAGGTCCGTTGCCACTCAAGGTGCTCACAAACATGGTGTTGAGCGTTTCTTGATAATCTTTGACCGCGGTATTTTGACCAGTAAACCAGAAAGGATAACTTTTGTGTACGCCGGTAAATTTAGTGCTAGGAAAATATTGACTGGTTAGATTCTTTACCAAAAAAGGACTTACTGTATATTTGATCTTGTAGGCGTAGTCATTGCGATTATCGTCAAATCCTTTGCGTTCACAACTCATGCTTATGGTAAACCAAGTGACGTTTTTGGTTGTTTGTTGATTGAGTTCTTGGTCGCCATTGGCATCGGTTATCACCAGTTTTTGTTTGCCGATGTACCCTGAATTTCTAATAACCATTTCAATCACTTGCAAAATTTGTTGTCCAGCAGTGATACTGAAATTACGATTTTCATAGTCAACTGAAATAGTGTTTTGGTTTAATGACTTTGTATCTTTAGTTTGTGGCGGCCCGTTGGGTGCTTGTTTTTTATCTTTTCTGACATTGGGCAGTTGAATCTTGGCGTCGCTGATGTCTGCGGCACTGGCCAAGCCTGGTATGCCCACAAACTCAATTGAGTATTCATCGGCTATTAGATATGTTCCTCTTTGTACTAGTTCTTGTTGAAAGTCATTCATGGCTCCCATCAAGCCTTCAGTGATCACTTTTTTAGGGCTCGGTGCAGCCGCTGTATTGGGCGGGGGTTTGTATGATGATCCACTACCGGGTGCTGCCTGTGCCGCTCGTAATCGTTCCTGTTCAGATGCTGCCTTTGATGTTGTGGTGGCCTTGCCCGGATCAGCATTGGGTGCAGTACCTGTTGAGTACTTGGCCGTGCCTCCTAGCAAACCTCCCACTGTGCTGTCTACCAGTTGCACATCATAAGGTATGGTTCCACGACTTGAACCACCGCCAATGTTCTGCCCAACAGGTGCGGCTTCAAAATCATATGCGACTGTTTTTGTGCCAATGGTCCAATTGACTTTGCTAATGATGAAAGGTATGAATTTTTCCACCACGGCAGACGGATCACTGGTGTTGACCGGGGAGTCCAACCCTCCCTTGACAGGATACACAATGTTGCCACTTTCATCGTAGCCGTAAAAACGCAGGACCATGAGATATGTTGCGGCAGTGTAGTTTACTTTACCGGCTGCATCTCTGGGTTCCATGTTGGCCACGGCTTCATACATTCGATCTAACAGTGTGATGCCTTGAGGTTCAACCACTGTGAATTTGAGATTGGTAGCAAGATGTGCGGCACCGGTGCCTTTGCCCACACATTGAGTTTCTACTGTGACTGAATCAATATAAAAATCATTGGGAAAGAATGGACTGCGATTTGCCGAGGCATATGTAGGTGCGGCAGTTCCATAAAATCCTCCAGGTTGTGCGTCAGCGTCGCCGCTGCCACCATTAGTGGCAGGAAGTGGGGGTCTAATAACGCCATCACTTACTCCGGCACCACCTGACTGAAACAGCAAATTGTATCCATCAATTTTTTTGTCTTTGCTGTTCATCAATTTTGAATATTGAGCACTGGACATCAAATAAACTGATGCTGACCAAGCATAGTTGTTGTATCGATCTAGAATGTTGGGCTGTGGAGTAACCTGTATAGGACTGGCCTGAGCCTTGTTGACATCAGTTTGTTTGGTAGCGGTGCTGTTGTTTGCGGCATCATCGTTGGTGGGGGTTCCTGGATCAGTTTTCAAATCAACCCCACCAGGCATACCACCTGGATCATACAATTCACCGGTTTCAGGATTTGTTCTTAAATTAGATAGTGTACCATCTTCGGCTCTGACATTGACTCCGACTGCGTATCCTTCACTGTTGTAACCAGTGCCGGTGGCCTGTGTTTGTTCTGTGGTGCGTGTTCGGTCGTCGAGGCCGCGATCGCCGTTGTTTTCAGATGTTTGAGTTGTGTCTGCATTGGTTGGGGTGGTAGTGTCTGGAGGTGCGACTATGCGACCATTAGCGTTGATTTGCGCGGCTGCTGGTTTAGTTGGACCTTGGGGGCCATCTTCACTGGCGGCTTGGCTAGCAGTTTGTGACGGTTGTGACTGTGTGGCATTTACAATTGCCGTTGCTTCGGCATTTAATGCGGCTCTATTAGATGCAGGCATGCCGCCTTCGCGTATGGCATCACTGATTGCGGCACCGGGGTCTCCGGCATAGTATTTTTTGCCAGTGTCGGTGTCTTGAACATACCAGCCACCTGTGTTTCTATCCTGATTTATTATCCAGGCCATGGATTAGAACCCCAGGGCTGTTTTCAGCGTGGTAATTTTTGGCAAGTAGATCAAGGTACCAACTGCAAAGTCCATGGGTGGTGCTTGCAAAGTGTTGGGGTTGCGTTGATAAAACACCCACCATAGGCCGGCATTGCCATACAAGTCAAATGCCAGCAGGTCTGGACGATACTGATAAGTGGTGTTGATAGTAAATGTCAAGTCGTCATTTTCTTTGGGTATGGGTCTGTTGACCATGGTCTCAAGAAAGAACTGACTGTAGCCAGTTTCGTAGTAGGGACTGGTTGCGTCGTACTGTGCCATTACCAGAATCCTCCTTCAAGTAGTTTGCCGTTGGCAAAGCCCGCAAGGCTAAACTGTTTGCTGACTTGACTGCGTGTTTGTGCAGGTATTAGGGTGATATCAATTTCCATTTTGGTTGGTACATAACTGGCTGGTGTATTGTTTGTGACACTGCCCGACACTGTGTTGATTCCTGGCGGTGTAGTTTTTGCTCCTTTTGGCAACAAAGCACTTGCCAATCTATTCAACCCGGCTAGTGATCCACCTGCTGGTAAACTGGCACCGGATGGATTGTAGCGATTGTTTAAATCTAGACCAAAGTTGTTGGGATTGGTTGTTCTTATGTAGTCCACATCGTTGGGCAAGGTGTAATTAAAAGAACTTATCACAACCGGATGATCGGAGAATTGATAACCACCAAACCCGTTCAACAAACATATGGGCGGCGGGGTGCCACGCTGTGGATCTTGTCCGTAGAACATTTTAGTAGCCGATCTAAAGAAATGTATCACTGCCAACAAGTAGTTGGCTTCTGTGGTATTTTGCGCTGTGAATATGCCGCGTATTTGTATGTCTCCCACTCTTGAGTTTTTGTAGAATAATCCACGATAGTTTGAATGCACTAGATCATACTGTTCATAGTTGGCCGAATAGGTTGTGGTTATGCTTGGTGTGTAGGGGAATATCACTCCGTCTGTACCCGAGCCGGCCTTGAGAGGTGCCAGTATACCAGGATCGCTGGCGTTGTATAGATACTGTGCATTTGGTGCAAGGCTCAATCTCACACGCCAGTCGGTGTTGCCAGGTTGTTTGTAACGTGCCTGTATTGTGGCTTGTTTTTGTGCCGATGTTCGCATTGCGGCAGTTTGGGCACCTTCTTCGGCCACAGCATTGTTAGCGCCTTGACCAAGATCTACGGTTGCACCATTTTCTTGTACACCAATTCCGTCAATTGCAACCTCTGCTGGTGGGTAGGTTGTGGGTTGTACAGCCTCTATAGGCATGCCAAATTGATCAACTGGGTTTCCGGCTGCATCGGTGTAGCCACCGTTGCCGTCTGGGGTAAGTGAGAATCCTTCACCGCCGGTGCCAGGATCAACCAGTGCAGCCGATTGGGTTACATTATCACCGGTGGGTATCAATGATCCATTGGCGTCAACAGGTTGCCCATCGCCGTTGACAAATCCACCAAAGCCATCTGGATAAACATTACCAAAGCCTTCGCCACTGTTGTTTGCATCAACTGGTGGAGGATATTCAACAAAATTTTCTGATGCCAGTTGATCTCTTTGATCTTGTTGGTATGCTTCTTGTACTGCAAGTTCATCGTCAGTCTGTGGATCAACATCTAAATTAGTATCAGCAGGTTGGTCGTTGGCCAACTGTGCTTCAAATCTTGCTTGTTCAAATGGATCAGTGTTGGGATCAACTCCTGCAGGATCAAATACACTTTCTTCTCCAGCATTGATTGTTTGCCCTGGATCAAAAACACTTTCAGCGGCAGCCGCTGAAGGGTCTGTTAGGGCACTAACTTGTGCAGGTGCCTGCCCAGCACCCTCGTTACCACCGCCAGCGGCATACACGTTGGCATTTTGTTCAATTATATTTTCTTGTATTGCTATATTTTCTGTGGCAACTTGAATGTATTCTTGTTGTGCTTCGTTGTTGGCCAGCAACTCTGCTCGTCTAGCATCTGATATATTGGGATCTGCTAGTTCAGCATTGTTTCTATTGACAATTTGTTCAGCGTTGGCAATACCAACTGTATTTTCAGCAATACGACCAGCGCCAATATCTATCTGTTGCAATGCCTTGTTGTTTGATCCTGGATACAATTTGGCAGCATCAGCGGCTGTTTGTTGATCCAGTGCCAGACGTTGGTCAGCAGTTAGTGTTCCTGTGCCATTGTAAAAAGCATCTGCTTGGTCAGCATTCAATGTAGTGCTGTTAATTGTTGCTGGTACTCCGTATCCTTCCAGTGTGGTTGGATCAACTGAGGCTTGAATTCCATATCCTTCCAGGGTGGTTGGGTCAACTGTGGCCTGTACTCCAAATCCCTCTAATGTAGTTGGGTCAACCGTGGCTTGAATGCCAAAGCCTTCTGTTGTGGTTGCATCAACTGGTGTTAGGGCTGTAGAAGGTCCAGCAGGTGCTACTAGTGCGGCTGTTCCTGATCCTGTGGTTGCGGCAGTAGTTGACGCTGTGGGCTTGCCTCCAAACAAGCCTCCTACTGTGGCAGAGAAGTTGGTAAACAGTGAACTCAAGCCTGCTCCGCCACAAGTGCCTCCGCCTAGTACACCGCTGAACAAACTTTTGATAGTTCCTAGAGCGCCATCTATGCTGGGTAGGTTTGTGGTAAGATTACCAAAGCCAAAGCCAGCCGTGGCATTGAGTGTGCTTCCTGGCAGTTGTGGTATACCTAGTCTAGCGCGAATGTAAGGATCAGTAGGATCAGCACCGCCAAGATCTTTCAATTGTGTTGGAGTCAATCCATAGTATGGGTCATTCACATTGACCGGTTTATACTGATCGTATACTTCAGCATCACTTTGTGCAGCTGCCGCGGCTGCCAATTGTGCATCTTCGGCTGCCAACACCCCGTTAGGGTCACGTGGTACAGACAAGTGATTGAATGCTTCGGCATCACTTTGTGCGGCCGCTTCTGCCGCTATTTGTGCATCTTCTGCTGCCAACAGGCCATATGGATCTTTTGTGGGTGGAGCAACACCAGCATAATATGTTTGTCCAGTTTCGTCATTGATTTTGAAACCTGGTTGTAGATTACCGTTGTCATCGTATGCCGGGAACTGGCTGGGGTCACTGGCAGGTTTTACCCCGGTATCTTTTGCGGCAGTTTGATACACAACTTTTTTAGTATTAGTAGTGGTGTTAGGTACTGTATTAGTCGTAGGAGGGTTGGGTGGATTCGATACCACTGTGGTTGTTCCGCCATTGGAGCCGGTGGTATCTTCCCCTACATAATTGCCAAGAGCGTCGTAAATTGCTGCCATTTGATTGTTCCTATCACTTATTTACCCATTTCTAAAACGGCGTATTTTACAAAGAGGTTGACAAGTGTTGTAAATGTGCTACAATAAATACATATTAGGAGACCTGGTCACACATGACTTTACTACCCAAAGCGGCACCTCGTGTCAATTATCTCAACAACAGAGACATTTTAAAAGAAATTCACCTCAGCAAAAACAACTACTGCTGGTATCAAGATAGAGCAATAGATCATCAATTTGATATTATTTTGCCTAGTATAGACAAGATAAATCAACGTACCATTGCCGAAGCCCGACGCAATCGTGCAGATCGACTCAAGCGTGAAGGCGTTATTGTGGACCCTAAAAAGATACCCAACACAGAAATTGTGTTCCGTATCATGTGCTGGGATCACATACCCCGGGCACCTAAAAAAATAACCAAGGCCGAAGCCAAACGTCGCAAAATAGAAGACATTTTGGACCTGGATGATGCAGTAGAAGAAGATCCTCTAGCAGACATTGTGGATGTGCCTGTACTGGACATGAATCATGTGCGTGTGAACTTTCCTCCGTTTGAACACTATCGTATAGACGAAGAAAAGCGGCCGTACATAGTAGGACGTTCGCACTGGCGAGGCGACTTGACTACAGGAGAGTTTTCCAAAGATCACGGCGACATGACCAAAAAACTAGCCCTGATGTTTATGAAATTATGCGAAAGATATGCTACAAGGAGTAACTGGCGTGGATACACATACAACGAAGAAATGCGGGGCCAAGCCTTGCTACAACTCAGTCAAATTGGACTGCAATTCGACGAATCAAAATCGCAGAACCCTTTTGCGTATTATACTGCCGCTATCACTAATAGTTTCACTCGTATCCTAAACATTGAAA
>Ga0114959_10004995_pt1 | contig 10001 bp, 9 predicted proteins | sample C_130625_EF_Meta_FD_87317 | JGI IMG/M metagenome (GOLD analysis project Ga0114959, IMG submission 87317) | Freshwater microbial communities from Lake Croche, Canada to study carbon cycling - C_130625_EF_MetaG | ecosystem: Environmental > Aquatic > Freshwater > Lake | place: Lake Croche, Canada...
GCATTCCAAACATCTCGTTCGGCTGATGACGCAAACTCTGGCTCAGCCGGCACTAAAAGAACCACGTACTACTCCCCCATCCCCGTTTCACTGCAAAAACTAACGCATCAACTCAACTCACAAATGCAACGCGCCCAACCGTGGTTCCGGCGGCCAGCGACGTGAGACCAGCCGGCACTTGATCGGCCGATAGTCGCTCGCCAATGAGCGGGGCGATTTGCCGTGAAGTGACCATTGTGAGCAACTCACTATGAGCCTCGCGTTGCAGTTGTGGGGCAAGGGCTGAATACAAGCCCCAGTGCAACCCCACAATTGAGTAGTTCTTCACAAGGGCGTGGCTTAGTGCCACCGATTGGATTTCACCGCCGGCGAATCCGACCACAATGATGCGACCTTCAAACGCCACGCACTTGGTTGACTTCATGAATGTGTCGCCGCCTACCGGATCGTAGATGACATCGGCACCGCGACCACCGGTGACTTCTTTCACTACGGCCACAAAATCTTGCGAACTGCGGTCGACAACGACGTCGGCACCCTGATCGCGAGCGACAGAAACTTTGTCGGCTGATCCGACAACTCCAATAACCGTTGCGCCCGCGGCCTTACCTAGCTGAACAGCAGCGCTGCCTACGCCTCCGGCGGCTGCATGCACCAAGAGCACCTCACCGGCCACGAGTTGTGCTCGCCGGTGCAACCCAAACCATCCGGTTTGGTAGGCCAACAAGAAGGCCGCGGCTTGAGCGTCGTCGAGTTCGGGTGGTGCCGAAAACGCTCCGACATGTTGCATCAACGCGTGCTCAGCAAAAGCTCCGTTGGGAATCGCCGCCAGACCAACGACGCGATCACCAATGGCAAAACCCGATTCGCCAGCGCCCAACTGTGTGACAACGCCACACAGTTCAACACCTGGAGTAAACGGCAGCTCGGGACGGATTTGATATTCGCCACGACACATCAATACATCGGGAAAGTTTGCCACCGACGCCAACACTCGCACGCCAATGTGACCAGGCCCGGCCGTTGGCTCATCGATGTCTTCGTACGTAAGTACGTCGATGGGCTCGCCAAGTTCGTGGATTCGCCAAGCCTTCATACCGGGTCTCCTTCGAGTCGATGTCGTAGTCGTCTCATGCCGTGAAGCCATCGATCGGGATCTGTCGCCCGATCGATCGCGTATTGGTGAACCTGAGGGTGGGGTAAGACGTAAAAGCCACCGTCGCTCAATCTGGCAAGTAAGAACTGGGCGACGTCATCGGGTGATGCAAGACCGTCGAAGGTCAACAGTTCGCGCACCGGGCCTTCGGCTGGAACCATCGCGGTATCGACACCCTGCGGGCAAATCGCATGAACGGCAATACCGCGATCGCCATATGTTGCTGACAACCACTCGGCGAAGGCCACCGCTGCATGTTTTGACACCGAATAAGGCGCCTGTTGCAACATGGTGAGCAGCCCCGCGGCCGAGGCTGTGACCACAAAGGTGCCACCGCCAGTTTCGAGCCAGTCGGGAACCAAAATTCGGGCTGCACGAACATGGCTCATCAGATTGACCTCGAGTGCGCGCGCCCAATCGTGCTCAGATGTGAGCAAGCCTTCGCCAATGTCGACGCCAGCATTGGCAAAGAACATGTCGACTCGCCCAAGTTCGAGACGAGCACGCTCAATCAGGGCCGCGACCCCTTCGACCGTCGCGGCGTCTCCGGCCACAGCAATTGCACCGATCTCGTCGGCGGTGCGCTGAAGGCGATCGGAATCGAGGTCGTTGATGACAACTCTGGCGCCGCCAGCAACCAATGTGGTCGCGATGGCTCGGCCAATTCCGCCCGCGGCGCCGGTTACCACCACGCCGCTGCCTTCAACGCGCGAAGTCACTGAGTTCACGATTGCGAACGTACACTGCTGATATGACACGCGCCGCGATTCCGGTCGCATGCCTCGCGGCGGTTGTGCTCGCTGCCTGCGGCGGGCCAACCACATACACGCCCCAAGATGCCGCAACGCCAGTCGCATCCTCATCGCTTTCCTCGCCCAAGGCGTCGAAATCACCAACGCCCACTCGCAGCGCTTCGCCGACCCCGACCACACAGTCGGCCTCACCACCACAAAGTGAGAGCCCCACCCCCACCACGACTACCGCGCCCACCTCAGCCCCGCCAGAACCTTCGGAACCTTCGCCTACGTCAACCAAGACTGCGGCCGCAGGCGACACCGGCTCGGCGGCCAACCCCGTGTGGTACCCGAACTGGAGCCCCGACGGCGGTAAGGGACAACCCCAGCCGTGGCCGGCCGACTGGCCGCGCCCTCAGGTCATCGAACCCACCGGCTCCGGCGCCCTCGATGGCAAGGTGATTTTGGTTGACCCCGGTCACAACGTGGGTAACTCCACACACTCGAGCAAAATCAACAAACACTACTGGGTCGGGCTCGACAAAATTTGCAACACCACGGGCACGGCAACGGCTAGTGGCTACGAAGAGGCCACCTACACATTCGATGTAGCCAAGCGTCTAGCGACCAAGCTAACCGCGGCTGGGGCCACGGTGGTTCTCACTCGCAACCAGAACTCTTCAGATACCTATGGCCCGTGCATTCAGGGTCGCGGGTTGTTGGGGGGTGAGGTAAACGCCGACTTCGCAGTATCCATTCATGCCGATGGCGGACCTTCTGGTGGCCATGGCGCCTTCGTTTACACGCCCGCCCCGCTCAAGGGGTACACGAGTCAAGCCAAGGCCGATGCTTCGGCATCGTTGGCTCGTTCGGTGCTCGACGGACTCGCCGCTAACGGCCTCGAAGGATCGACCTACCTCGTACCCAACATCGCACCCGATCGCGAGCAAGGAACATTGAACACTGCAACGACGCCAATTGTCATTGTTGAGACCTTGAACATGGCGAATTCGTCAGATGCCCACATCGCTGAAAAGTCGAGCGGCCGACAACGAGTTGCTGAGGGTTTAGCCGCTGGAATCACGGCCTACGTAAACCGCTAGCCGACTACTTTCCGTCGCGCTTGGCCTGTGCCCGCGAATTGGCCGAGCGCGTTGCCCCGGCCTTACCCGACGGTCCCCGGTTGGTCTTTTCTGACCGTCCGGCCCCCGCCTTGCCGCCACCCGAGGGTGTCGAACCTGGGCCAGTGCTGCGGCCGGCTCGAGCCTGCGCCAGTCGCTGATCGCGAAGTGACTTTGCATCGTCTTGATCATGGCGATCAATTTCGTCGTTGACGCGCATCAAGGCATCGTGAAACTCCGTAGCCTTCTCTGCCGTCGACGCGTTGGAAGTCGCGGTGGCAGATCGGGCGTGTGTCGACTCAACTGTCTGAGCGCCCTGCCGGCGATACAGATCGCGGTACTTATCGGAATTCTTTCGCAGCAACGCCGACAACTTCACCAACTCAGCGTGGCTCATGCCAGACAGAGTTTTGGGTGCAGTCTTGTCGAGCAGATCAAGTTCGGCCTTGGTGAATAGCGATCGAGTGTGTGCGTCCATGCCCATAACCTATCGAACGATTCATCCACAGGGGCACCCAAGTCGGTTGATCCACAGCCAACACCTGAGGGCACACTCACAACTCGATTCAGTTAGACGATTCTGGTTCATCGTTACCGACCGAATCAGGAGTCTGTCGTGAATCGTCTCACTCGCACTGCACTCTGCGCCGTGCCTCTGATCACACTGTGCATTGTTGGTCTCGACGCCGCACCCGCTGCCTCGCGACCACTTTCAAGCACAACGCAGTGCCCAGTGGCTTCGAGTTCGTCAGGTACGCATGAAGGCGTACCAGTAGTACGCGCCGATACCGACCACAATCAGGGGGTACATCACGCGCACTGCAACATCGAGACGGTGCGCCTCGGTCAATTTGCCAGCCTCAACGAGGCGATGCCCCAGCATGCTCTCAAGAACAACTCCAGCTGAGAGCAGAATAAACGCGTAGTAAGCCCACTGGATTGCCACGTTGTAGTCGACGTTGCTCAGCGAGTTGGTTACCTCCTGAAGCAACACGGCACCGGTCAGAATGCCTGTCACCCCGAATGAAATGCGGCTGGCCAAATCACCAGTCGGAGTCCACACCGCTATGTACGTCACCAGCGCGAGCAGCAAGAGAGGCAACACATTCTTGATCAAGAACGCGCCAACATCCCGGCTGATTGCGATCTCGGTGATCATCTGAGAGAAAGTCAGACCCGCCTGCGAGACCGCCACCTGAGGGTCGCCCATGGCCGCGGTACTTCCCACAATGCGCTGATAGAACTCAACGGTGTTCGCTTGCCAGTTCGGAATGTCATCAATGCCTTGGCCTGCGTTCACCCCACTGAGCAGTCGCTCATCCTGCGAAGTCACGAGCAAGTCGGGGTCGGGCGCAAAGACCACTTCGTTCGCGGCGAGCACCTTGTCTTGAATCACAATCGGCAGTGTCTGCTTGTCGAACGGAAAGTCGCTGAAGTCAAGCGGGGCCTTAAAGGTGCCCGAGAACCGGTACAGGTTGTATGTCTCGCCGAGCGAACCAGTTGAGGTGCGCAGCGGTTTGCCCAGATCGATCGCATCTACCGCATTGACGAATGTGAACGTGTCTGCGTGATCGCCTCCGCGACTCTTGGTCCACAGAAATGCATCAGCAAAGAAAGTGCCATCACCACTATTGAGATCGCGGATTTCGTTGATGTTCACGCCCAAGCGAATCAGTTGCTGCTGGGCATACGGTGTGCCATCGATGAGCACCACGCGCCCCGAGGCGAGCTCTTGTTTGAATTCCTCATCATTTGGCGGCACGTACGGCACATATTGGATGTAACTGGGTTGGAACGATGGCGCACTGCCATTTGCTCCACTCCAGCCTCGTAGCGAGGTCACCGGCAAAACCTGGCTGTGATCAGGAGAGAAATAAACCGGAGACACGATTCCAGGAAATGCCGTGTCGGGGCTATCGGCTGAAGCCAATGCCAAACGCACATCGTTTCGCGCTTCCGGCAAGCCGGCACCGAGGTCGGCATGCGACCGCTGAACGGCAAGTCGAATTAGATCAACGGCTTGATAGGTGGTGGCTGAGCGCCACGTAGCCGCGGTGCCCGTCTCAAGCTCAAGGGCTTGTACGAAGCGAACGGCACGGCCGGTGAGAGTTTCATTGGCCAGCGGAGTTGAAAGATAAATGCTGTTGAGGTCTGTTACCGCGTTTGGGCCGGTGGTCAATTTTGCCGCCAGCCCGTCAACGGCCACGCCGTCGGACCCAAAGATCGGTTCGGTTACGCCCGCGTGCCGAAGGCTCTTGATCAAGGGCACCCCGAAGTCGCCGTACGTCATCACCGTGATCGGCCCGAGCTCGCCCCGGGCCTTGGCTGCCACAACGTCTCGGGTCACTTGCGATACCGCCGCGTCAAGCTCACCTTGGTTAGCAAAAGAACCTTGCACGACAGACGATCCACTCAGTGCACGCCCACCCTTGAGGAACTCGTCACTGAAGCCACTGCGCAAACTCTTGCCGTAGGCGCGGTCAACCGACACCAGATAGCTGCGTGTTGCCTTGGCAACCTCAACTTCGAGTACAGCCATTCCTGAACCCTGCTGCGTGTTGTTGAACACGCTGCGGAACGCCCACGGGTTGTTGGCGGTTACTTCGTCGGCCGTTGCAGTGGGGGTAATTACCGGAAGGTTAGCGTCGCGGTAGATGGGATATGCGGCAATGCACGCATCAGAAACCTGATGACCGATCACGGCCAGCGCTCGCCCGTCAGCGACGATTTCGCGGGCAATGGTGGCGGCTTTGATCGGATCGTCTTCGTCGTTGTACTCGAGCAAATCAACCTGATGTCCGTCGATACCACCAGCGAGATTCAACTCACGAACGGCTTCACGCGCAGCAAGCAGCACCTCACCAGAAGACGGTGCGCCTTGCGGACCATCAACCACCGCGAGGTAAACACTGGACGGCGGACGGTGCGTAACAAATATGCCCAGTGCGAGCAGTGCCACCACGCCAAGAATCGATGCGGTCACCAGAACCGCACGACGCCGCTGCACTGACTGCTGCTGGCGATGCTCAGAGCTAAATTCCTGAAGATCGAAATCCTCCGGAGGCGGATCAGCGCGGATTGCTAAAAACGTCGGCTCAATCGATTCGACGTGCGCTAGCGCCGCCAACTTTTCGGCCGACACTGAGCCCGGCTCAATCTCGTTCGCGCGGTCGAAGGCAAACTTGCGCTCACCATCTGATTCGCATACTGACGCCGTCCAGAGCCAGGCCGATACGAATTCGGGATCGTTTTGCAAGGCCTCGCTCAGCAGCACCTTTGCGTCGGTCACCGCGCCTTGACGCAACGCCTCAACGGCTTGTCTGGTCAATACGACAGCGCTTAACGAACTCGTCGACACAACATTCCTCTACTGGGCCAAGCGCGGCACCTACCGCATCATGAGGGCATGCGCTCTCGCTCACGATTCAAACACGGCGACCCCACCAAGTGCGCGCTGCAGAACAAAAAACTACTCATTCATAACGAAGTGGCAGGAACTAGTCTGCGCTTTGATAAACCACCCGGCCGCCAACAACCGTGAGTTGCACGCGTGTGGTCAAAAACTGTTCGGGGCGCAGGGTAAACAAGTCATCGCTGAGCATGACGAAATCTGCGTACTTGCCAACCTCAAGCGAGCCACGATCATGCTCGCAGTGATTAGCCCATGCACCATCGATTGTGTAGGCGCGCAATGCAGTCTCGAGGTCGACGGTCTCTTGCGGAATCCACGATTCCGATCCGTCTAACGATGCCCGCGTTAACGCTGAATAGATTCCAATCAGCGGATCCATCTGCGCCACATTCCAGTCACTGGAAAAAGCCACGGGAGCACCGGAGTCGATCAAACTTCGCATCGCCCACGCGTAGCGCCAACGCTGTTCGCCCACGTTGGCACGCCATTGCTGAACGATCTCGGGTGCACAGTGGCGTGGCTGCATGCACGCGACGACGCCGAGTTCACCAAAGCGCGCGATGTCGTCGACGTCGAGGCACTCGACGTGAACAATTTGATGACGTCGATCGCCGGTTGAATTCACCGTTTGGGCGTGTTCAAAGGCGTCGAGAACAGTGCGAATTCCGCGATCACCGGTTGCGTGCACAAAGCACTGCAGTCCGCGAGCATCAAGACCGGTGAGCACCTGGGCGAATTCGTCGGGCTCGAAGTACGTTGCACCCCGGGTATCGGGGCGATTGGCATAGGGCAACAGCATGGCCGCGGTGTGCGGCTCAACGATGTCGTCGATGTAGAGCTTTATCGGGCCTACTCGAAACTGATCGTCGCTGAACTGCTCTATCGCCACTTCGAACTCATCGACTTCATCAGCCGATGTGCCCACCGGATGAAACAGTGCCGCGATCACTCGAGCGTGCAATCGACCCTCATCTCGGGCACGGGCAAACAGGGCCAGATCGTCGACTGAATTCTGTGGCTCGACCACCGTGGTGAGCCCCACCGACACTGCCATGTCGAGCGCCGAAGTTACACGCTCGTATTGGGCTTGCAGGCCGTACGCCGGAACCACCTGCGATAGCGCGGCAAGTCCGCGGCGCGAAAGACCGGCCGTGGCAAAGTCGGCCAGATAACCGGTCAGTTCATTGCTGGGGTCAACTTCGAAGCGCCCATAGGCGACCTGAGGGCTGCTCGCGCGCGCCCCGAGCGCGGCAAGTGCCTCGCGATTGAACCAAGCCGCGTGAACGCTGTAGTCGAGCAACATAGCCGGAAGACCCCGAGTGGCGCCCAGCAGATCGTCGGCGTGCGGGTGACGAGAATCGGGAAACGCCGCGTAGTCGAATCCTTCGCCATGCACCCACGTGGCATCAGGATTGGCATCGAGCCATTGGGCAATTCGCACTCGGATTTCATCGAGTGAGGTTGCTCCGGCTAACTGCACCGCCCCAGTGCCGCTGCCGAGCCGAAGGTGGTTGTGACTGTCGATCAGCCCGGGCAGAACTAGTCGTCCGCCAGCGTCTATCACGGTGGCGCCCTCTACCGACTCCGCACGTGCTTGGGCATCTGACCCCACGTAAACGATGCGCCCCTGAGTCACCGCTATCGCGGTGGCCCAAGGGCGCGTTCGATCAGCTGTCCAGATTCGCGCGTTGAGCAGCAGCAGGTTCACAACCCAGAGACTGCCACAACCAGCGGTCTAGATCGGAGCAGGTACTCGTGGTGCACGAGGAGCGGAGGGCGGACCCACCGGACCACGCGGACCTGCCGGCGGTGGTCCGACCCGCGAGTGCCCTGGCCTTGCGAGGGTGGCGTTGATGCGCTGGGTGAGAGAAGTTCCTTGCCACGCCTCAAACGCATCGGCGTGCCACGTTGACGCCGCACCACTGGCAAGTGTCACCGCACTGCCATCGATTCCGGCCGGGAAATGTACGTCAAGCTTCAACTGCGGCACCCGCACTGGATGATTGCTCGGGCACACACCACGAACGGCAAAGGCCAGATGCGAAATGTGATCAGCGGAATCGAGATTGGTGCCATCCCAACACTGCGGGAAGATCACTCGACCCATCAGATGCGAACCGGTTGCACAGGTCGGAACCGTAGCAACGTTGGCGCTCCACACCGGCGCAGTACCGCGAGCTACACATGCCCATCCGGCTGTTTGGTTTGACCGACCCGACACCGCCTTGAATCCGGCCGGGAATGCCGTAACCGTGGTGGCCCTGCCGAAGTAGTAGTGCACATTCACGTGGGTTGCGGCGACGCGTACGCCACTTTGGAACAACGTCGGTACCCAGTAAGCCGAGGTATCGTGCGAATCCGAACAGGTGGTTGAGCCCGCCAGCAGCGAGTCGCCCGTGCTGTTTTCATCGGTCGTGGTGTTTCCGAAGAATTCGTGGTTGTGGCTCATGCCCGTCATTCCCGGCATCACGATCGGATCAACGGCAGCTGATTTGGTTAGACCGCAGCGCACGACGAATCCGTGAGTACCCGCTCCGCCAGCAGCACGTAGCGAGCCATCTGTGGGCGCGGCTGCCTTCACCGGCGGCTTGGGCGCCGGATGCTTATGGCCGGCCGCAATTGCCGTTCCTGACCACACAGTCGTGATGCCAACGGCTGCCACAACACCGCTGGCAAGAAACGTCTTGAATCTGGCCATGCCAAAACTCCGATCGCTAGGTAACTTGAGTGATCTGTCGGCCCACAAGCAACGACGCTTGAGTAACGCCTCATAGTTCCTGCTCAATGTCACCCCTTCGGAGCAACGAGCACCGCCTAGGCCGCTTACGCTGAGGGCATGATCGACGCAACGATTCGCCTCGCCACACCCGATGACGTCAACGAAATTTGGCAGTGCATTTGCGACTTGGCCGAATACGAGCGCAGCCTCGATCAGGTCAGCAGCACGCCTGAAGATCTGCGGGCCCTACTCTTTGGCGGCATCGCCCCTGGAGTTGCCAGTTCAACACCCCATGGCCAGCCGGGGGCTTGGTGTCATGTCGTTGAACTTGCCGATCCTTCGAGTGAACCGCCGCGCAAGATCGCCGGCTTTGCCCTGTGGTTTCTCAACACCAGCACCTGGACTGGCCGCCACGGTCTCTACCTCGAAGATCTCTACGTTCGGCCCGAATTTCGCGGCCGTGGTTACGGCCAGCGACTGCTGTCGACGCTGGCCGCTGAATGCCTCGCGCGCGGATACTCACGGCTTGAGTGGTGGGTGCTCGACTGGAACACTCCATCGATTGACTTCTACATCAGCCAGGGAGCTGTGGCGATGGACGAGTGGACCGTTTACCGCGTCGATGGCCTAGAACTGGGCGAACTGGCTGCCTCTGTCGATACTGTCGGCTCATGAGTGCCACTCCGCTAATTGAATTGCATGTTCCCGTTGAGCCAGAGTCGGTCTCGATTGTGCGAACGTCGGTGGCCTCACTTGCTGCCCGATACGACTTCACCCTCGACCGACTCGAAGATCTGCGATTGGCAACCAACGAAGCCTGCGCACTGCTCATCGGCCTCACCGGAACCGCTGGTGCCAC
>Ga0114959_10004997_pt1 | contig 9997 bp, 9 predicted proteins | sample C_130625_EF_Meta_FD_87317 | JGI IMG/M metagenome (GOLD analysis project Ga0114959, IMG submission 87317) | Freshwater microbial communities from Lake Croche, Canada to study carbon cycling - C_130625_EF_MetaG | ecosystem: Environmental > Aquatic > Freshwater > Lake | place: Lake Croche, Canada...
TAAGGTGTGATAATGCGTATGCAGGGTGGATTTTAGATAAAATTGTCTGTTATTTGACCATAATGCTAAGTTAATCCTGTTTTTAAATATGACTCAATACCAGATTGTTAATAAATGAAGTTGATACCTGACCCATTGATCGAAGTTGACCGGGCTATTTCGGAATTGCGCCGAGGTGCTTTTGTACGTGTATACGACGAAAATTCGAGTTTTTTAATGATGGCAGCCGATGTTTTAACTGCAGATTGCCTAGATATATTGACTCAATTCAGTAATGTTATGCCCCAATTAGTGCTGACCGGCACTAGAGTGAATGCTCTGGGCATTGATAAATCTGATCGTCCTACTAGTTTAATTACACACCGTAGTGGTTTATCGGTGGATTTAATTGATTATTTGGCCAATCCGCTCTCGGCTTTCAAGATACCACCCAGCATTGAAGGTTTAGAGATTAATGATGCTCATGCGACAGCACAGGCTTGCGTTACTTTAGCAAAATTGTCCCGCCTATTGCCAGCGGCAATTATCATAGAGGGCGCTGGCAATACAGAAACTTTGGCAGTACAGGTGAGCTCAATTCAATCGTACATGACGATTGCAGCACACTCACTTACTAAAGTGAGTGAGGCGCGCGTCCCCCTTGAAAATGCTGAAAACGCTAGAGTTTTAGCCTTTCGTCCACGCGATGGCGGTATTGAGCACTTAGCGATTATTGTCGGCGATATTAACCCTGATGAACCTGTTTTAGTAAGACTTCACTCTGAGTGCTTTACTGGGGATTTAGTAGGCTCATTACGATGTGACTGTGGAAATCAATTGCGCGGGGCAATTAGTGAAATGGCTCTGACTGGAAGTGGAATTCTGTTATATCTTGCGCAAGAAGGACGCGGTATTGGGCTAGTGAATAAGCTGCGTGCATATCAATTACAAGACGAAGGTTTTGATACAGTAGAGGCTAATCTGCAACTTGGTTTTGACTCTGATGAGCGCAATTATTTACCGGCCGCACAGATACTTAGAATGTTGGGTGTAAGTCGGATTAAGTTATTGACTAATAATCCAACGAAGACAGCAGCTTTAGGAAAGTACGATATTGAAGTAGTAGAGCGCGTGCCGCATATATTTCCTTCCAACCAGCACAATGACGGTTATTTGCGCGTTAAGGCTACAAAAAGTGGTCATTTGTTTTAAATCATAAGACAAAGATGAAGCTTTAAGAGCTTGATCAATCAGTTTTGCCCCCAAACCATATTCTAGAAAACACAATATCTTTTTTGTACCACAAATGAGTTAGTCCAGCCGCAATATGTCCAAGCGTGATTGCAATGAGTACGAGTACTAGATAGCCGTGAATCTCAAACAGTTGTTTTGCTAAAGTTTGATCTTCTGGGATACCAGGCATTTTTGGTAGATGAAAACCACCAACAGTAATGAGTGCCGGAAACGCAGTAACTCCTGCCCAGCCTAATAAAGGGACCAGTACCAAAAGAGAATATAAAGTTATTTGAACTAATCGTGCCAATTGAATTTGTCCACTGGATAAGTTGACGGGGTATGGAGGTTTTTTCGAGCGGAATTTAAGAAAGACACGTACAACTGTAGTCAAAACAATAACAAAGCCAATCAACTTATGCCATGCATACAATGTATTGGTAAGTTCATCCCATAGGTTAGCCGCTGAACGATTAGTCATCCAAAATCCCAAAATAAGCGATAAGGAGATGAGTATGGCAGTAAGCCAATGAACTACTCGCATCGAAAAAGAATATCTTTGTGGCATGAATCACTCCTTAAACTTCAATTGCGGTCATGAGTCAACGAATATTGCATACCTCACATACCGCCTCAATAAATATAACTAATACTAAATTAAAATCAGATAACTTTCTTGGTTAAATAAAACTACACTGCTACATAATTAAAGTGGATTATGGATGTTTTAAAATTGGTAATACTGACAATTATTGATAACTTGCACCCCAAGTTGGGATAAAAGTAATTTATACAACTTAACCCGAGCTATACATGCGTATTTATAAATACATGATTAAAGTGAAGCAATCCTTGATCGCATGGATCAGCGATATTGAAAGTTCTATTCGCAGTCATTTGCGTTAAAAAATTAAATTATGATGATATGAATAATTTGGAAGATAAATGACTATTGCCATCTATTGGTTTAGAAGTGATCTCCGATTGAGGGATAACCCAGCATTTACACAAGCCTGTAAGGATGAAGAGACTCTATTACCTATTTTTATCAATCAAGCCCATTTGACACGGGACACTGTGTGGGGCTTTCCGCGAATAAATCAACATCGTAAAGTTTTTTTACAAGAGTCCTTGTGTGACCTGAGAGAACAGCTTAGGATGAGAGGATCAGACTTGTTTGAGATGAATGGAGACTCATTACAAATATTCCAAGATTTACGAAGTCAATTTGATATAAAAACCATTTACTGCGAACGAATTGAGGCGCCAGAGGAGTTAACTGAAGTTGCTCGATTAATTAATGCAGGTTTTGAGCTAAAGTCTATATGGCAATCATCTATGTTAGACCCAGATTCATTACCGTTTAACTTACTCGAAATGCCAGATGTCTTCACGCAATTTCGACAGAAAGTTGAAAAGTCAAAATTAAAATTTTTTCAACCGATTGATACACCTATATCAATTCCTGCTTTACCAAGTAATAGTAGCCACATCAAGTGTCAAGTAAGCGAAGGCTCAGCCTACATCGATAAACTGTTTTTGGGGGGTGAAAGTAAAGCAATGACACATATTGAGCAATATTTTTTACGACGCCTACCTGATACATATAAGCAAACTCGTAATGAGTTGATTGGTATGGATTACTCCAGTAAGTTTTCAGTATGGCTTGCGCTAGGGTGTTGTTCCGCGAGAACAATTGCGCAACGACTTATCAATTATGAGCTTGAGCATGGCGCTAATGACGGTACATATTGGCTTTGGTTTGAGTTGCTTTGGCGAGATTATTTTCGCTTTTTACACTTCAAGTACGGCAACAAGCTTTATCAATCTAAAGGACTTAGCGATGTGACAAGTAATTCATTTTGTCCTCTCAAATTTAAAGAATGGTCATCTGGCAATACTGGCGAGCCATTAATAGATGCTGGTATGCGTGAATTAATCACAACTGGTTATTTATCTAATCGAATGCGTCAAATAATTGCTAGTTATTGGATCTATAACATGAAGGGAGACTGGCAAGCGGGAGCCGCTTGGTTTGAATCTCAACTGATTGATTATGACGTATATAGCAATCAGGGTAATTGGTTATATATCGCAGGCAAAGGAACTGATCCCAGAGGGGGAAGACCAATGAATTTATCAAAGCAAACTCAGGATCACGACCCTGATGGTAGTTACCGAAAAATCTGGCTAAGTTAATTTTAAGAGTAAATATTTTCTAGGGATGGAAACCTCAAAAATACGGTGAAAGAAATAGATATCGAGATTCCTATAAAATAGATTATTTTTATAGGAATAATTGTGGATAAGAAACGTGTAATTGAAACTCGAGATAAAGTGAATTCTATATATAGAAATGGAATTATCGTATTCGTAGGAATTTTTTCCACAATTTCATTGTGTATTTGGTTTGTATCGAATTTGAATTTTTAAGATATTTCTGAATGCTTACTTTTGCAGAACTTCATCTTAGAGCATGTGAAATGGATGAAGATACGTATATTGATCCACAATCGGGCTATACGGTACTCACGAGTCGGGCACACCTGAAAAGAGGCGCATGTTGTGGCAATGTCTGTCGCCACTGCCCTTTTGAATATAAAAATGTATCTAGAGAGTCAGATAATTTATAGATATTTACATACCAAATGACGAATGTCCTTGAGAGAAAAGTGTCAAATTTCAAGAATCCTAAGTGCGGTAGTAGACAAAAGGTAAATAACTCATAATTTAATTTAATGGAGTTAAGCAGCTTTTGGATTCGGAACCTTGACCTCTCAAAAATACCTACCTTGCTGAGCTGGTTATCTGGTTTGATCTGACTGACGCTAGAAGCCTAGCTCTTTACAGATTTCTAATCTTTTTTGCTTATTAGGTATATTAGTTATAGCCAACTAATTATTTAGGATATGATTGGGCATCAGTGTCAGGGATAAAAATTTTGGTTTTTATTTTTAGTCGTCATTACTGTTGGTTCTGCAATTACTCAAAAATTAGAAACTAAAAAGCAAGAGCAAAAAAGCAAGAGCAAAAAAGCAGAACAATCGCTAGATACACCATCTAACGATGTCACATTAAAACTATAAAGGCTAATTTGTTACTATCACTGCAGAGTAATATCCGCCCATTAACATCCTTAGATCAGATAATATTCATACTATGTAGCGGTATTTTTGTCATAACTTTTGGCCTAACAATTTTCTTAATCATCAATCATCGTAAAGGATTGGGTCAGTACAAAGTACATTTTCATAAAAGTGTGTATGTTGAGTTAATTTGGGGTGTTGTACCCTTCCTCATCATTTTCTGTTTGGCCTACCCTATGATTTGGACTTTATTCGCTAAATAAAGCTAAATCTTTACTTACTATGGATGCTTTTACACCAAAACGTTTAAGGGTAATTACTTAACACTAAATTAATTAAAAAATAGTTCTTGAATTTATAAAGGGTTTGGGTGTAGCGTTGAAGCAAGTCAAATAAGCCGGTTATTTTTGATGGTTCTATTCCCACTAATTAATCACTTATCACTTGTGGAGAAGCCTTAGTTTTATTGCTAATCTAAGCGGGCGATGATGCCCAAGAGAAGGTTGAATGCGTTTATGGTTATTGCAATCGTAATTACGCTGTTGGTTATTGGTTCCGTTCTTTTACAATTTTTTAGCCCGTGGTACTTTACGCCTATTGCCTCCAATTGGGTGGCAATAGATGACACGATTGGCTTAACATTTTGGATTACAGGTACTGTCTTTGTTCTGGTCAATTTATTTGTTGTCTTTTGTATCATCCGCTTTCGTCATCGCAAAGGTTCTAAAGCTGCCTATGAGCCAGAAAACAAAAAACTAGAGTGGTGGTTGATCGGTATTACAACGATTGGAATCGCTTCAATGTTGGCGCCAGGGTTGTTTGTATGGGCTGATTTTGTGCACGTCCCACCTAATGCAAGCTTATTTGAAGTCGTCGGAAAACAGTGGAATTGGAGTTATCGTTTTCCTGGTAAAGACGGCGTGCTTGGTACTGTAGATACAAAATTCATAAGTGAAAAAAATCCATTCGGTATAAATCCAGACGATATAAATGGGCAAGATGATATTTTAGTATCAAGCCAAGAGGTTCACTTACCTTTAAATAAACCAGTTAAAGCTTTACTGCGGTCAGTTGATGTTTTGCATAATTTTACTGTGCCACAATTTCGGGCCAAGATGGATCTTGTACCAGGTATGGTGACCTTTATTTGGTTTACCCCAACACGCATTGGCAAGTTTGATGTTCTGTGTAATGAATTGTGCGGCGTAGGTCACTATGTGATGCGCGGTAAGGTAGTTATTGAAGCTGAGGATCTATTTGAAACATGGTTAAGTACTCAGCCAACATTTGCGCAGACACAAACAAAAAAACCGGCTGATGCTACTGCTGGAAAAGCACTTTATGCAGTTTGTTCATCGTGTCACGGGGCACAAGGCGAGGGTAACAAGGCCCTGAATGCTCCCAAGTTAAGTGGCCAAGCACAGTGGTATTTGAGTCGGCAGTTAATGAACTTTAAACACGGCTCACGAGGCGTCAAAGATCAAGATGTCAATGGAAAGATAATGGCGTCGATGGTGGCTACTTTATCGAGTGATCGAGATATTGACAATGTAGCTGCGTATATTCAAACATTTTCTGATGTTTCTCCAGAAAAGACTGTTAAGGGTAATGCAGGTAATGGCAAAGATTTATACATGAGTACTTGTGCTGCCTGCCATAGCCTAAATGGATTGGGAGTTGAGTCTACGAAAGCTCCACGACTGCAAGGTATGAGTGATTGGTATTTAGTGACTCAACTACATAATTTTAGAGATGGTATTCGTGGTGCTCATTCAAATGATTTGTATGGTCAACAGATGTCATCCGTTGCATCCTTCTTAACAAAAGAGCAAATGATTAACGACCTTGTAGCCTATATTGGGACTCTGAAATGATCAATCTATTTATGCCCCATCAATTCAAATTAGGTGAGCGAATGATTTTTTTAAGAAGGAAATCTTGATGGTACAAACTGGCCATGACGCATCTACTTTTGCACCTCCATTGGAAGTCAAAGAGATGGAGCTGTATCACCCTAAAACTTTTCTTGGAAAATATATCTGGAGCCAAGATGCTAAGGTAATTGCAATTCAGTATGGTGTTACGGCGATGTCGATTGGTTTCGTGGCTCTAGTGATGTCATGGCTGATGCGCCTTCAGCTAGGATTCCCAGATACCTTTTCATTTATAAATCCTAGTAATTATCTACAATTTGTGACCATGCACGGCATGATTATGGTTGTCTATTTGCTAACTGCATTGTTCTTAGGGGCATTTGGTAATTACCTTATCCCACTCATGGTTGGTGCACGCGATATGGTCTTTCCATATGCCAATATGCTGAGCTTTTGGATCTATTTATTTGCTGTGCTGCTGCTCGTTGCCAGTTTTTTTGTGACGGGAGGGCCAACTGGCTCCGGCTGGACTTTATACCCCCCACAAGCAATATTGCCTGGTACGCCGGGCGCTACTTGGGGCATTATTTTGATGCTCATTTCGCTAGCATTTTTCATTATTGGTTTTACGATGGGTGGCCTCAATTATGTAGTAACTGTTTTGCAAGCGCGTACGCGTGGCATGACGATGATGCGCTTACCACTAACAGTATGGGGTATTTTTATGGCCACCATATTGGCGCTCTTTGCGTTTCCTGCGTTATTTGTTAGTGCCATCATGATGTTGTTAGATCTCACTTTAGGCACTAGTTTTTTTATGCCGGCATTAGTGTCAATGGGTCAACAAGGCGAACATGCTGGAGGTAGCCCGTTATTATTTCAACATTTATTTTGGTTCTTTGGACACCCTGAGGTTTATATTGTTGCGCTTCCTGCGTTCGGTATTGTTTCTGATCTAATTAGTGTTCATGCCAGAAAAAATATTTTCGGTTACCGAATGATGGTGTGGGCAATTGTAGCTATTGGAGTACTGAGCTTTATGGTGTGGGCTCACCATATGTATGTCAGCGGCATGAATCCTTATTTTGGATTCTTTTTTGCTACCACGACATTAATTATTGCGATTCCAACAGCACTCAAGGTTTATAACTGGGTCCTGACACTTTGGCGCGGGGATATCCATCTTAATGTCCCGATGCTATTTGCGATTGGTTTTATATTTGCATTTATACATGGGGGTCTAACGGGACTATTTCTGGGCAATGTGACGGTTAGTGTTCCTTTGTCAGACACGATGTTTGTGGTGGCTCATTTTCATATGGTGATGGCTGTTGCACCTGTAATGGTTGTATTTGGAGCTATTTACCACTGGTACCCAAAAGTTACCGGACGTATGCCAGATGAGTTCCTTGGAAAAATTCACTTCTGGGGAACGTTTGTGGGTACGTATGCAGTCTACTTACCTATGCATTATTTAGGATTTCTTGGTGTGCCACGCCGTTATTATGCAGTTGGCGGTACCGATTTTATTCCTGAGTCAGCACAAACCTTAAATGCAGGTATTACGATTGCTGCCATCGTAGTGGGAGCCTTTCAGTTTATATTTATTTATAACCTAATACGCAGTTATTCCAAAGGAAAAGTTGCCAATGGCAATCCATGGAATGCGACTACTCTAGAATGGCAGACTTCTCAGACGCCTCCTGTCCATGGTAATTTCGGTGAAAAATTACCTTCGGTATATCGCTGGGCATATGACTATAGTGTGCCAGGAGTTGTAAGCGATTTTATCCCTCAGAATGTGCCACCTAGCGATGTCGTGATGGAAGACAAGGGAACTCAGGCTGGAAGGGGGTCTACCTCATGAATATTTTTCAAACGATTACAGCACAGCCTTGGTATGTTGAGCAAAGCATCATTGATAATCAGTATGTGGGGCGAAGTTCTACTGCTTATGCTAAAAAAATTGCCTTGCGGGTATTCCTTGGTGTTGTAGCTATCTTGTTCATCTTGATGTTAGTTGCCTATGCAGGTCGAATGGGTTATGAGGATTGGCGTCCTGTTCCCCAACTTAAACTTTTATGGATTAATACGGGCATATTAATAAGTAGTAGCTTAGCAATGCAGTTGGCGCAGTATGCCATTCGCCACAAAAAAATGGATGCAATGCTTTTATGTTTCCTATTGGGTGGATCATTAACCATTGTTTTTCTGTTTGGACAAATTCTTGCGTGGCGACAATTAAGTTCGATGGCCTATTTTGATATTACTATTCCAGCAATCGGATTTTTTTACATGATTACTGGAGTCCATTGCTTACATATGGTGGGTGGTCTCGTTGCCTGGGGTAAAACACTAACTACACTGCTTAAGAATGTTGACATTGCAAAAGTGCAAAACGGCATTGAACTGTGTACAACATATTGGCATTTTTTATTGCTAGTTTGGTTGGTTCTTTTTGGCCTGTTATTTGCAGGTGACAATTTGGACCTTGTCCTAAGACTCTGCGGAATTAGGTAAATAGGATCTAAAAATGTCAGAAACACACTCAATCAATTCAGAAGTAATTCCCCCACCTTATACAGGGCCTGAAGCCTTTGTGTCGGATTGGTCTTCTGATCAAACCGCATTTAAAAATGTTGCTTGGGGTAAGGTCATGATGTGGATCTTCCTTGTGAGTGACACCTTTATCTTCAGTGCATTTTTAATCTCGTACATGACGGTTCGTATTTCAGCAGTAGAGCCATGGCCAAATCCTAGTGAAGTGTTTGCTTTAACAGTTTTTGGTGAAAAGATACCTTTAATTCTAATTGCAATCATGACGTTTATTTTGATTAGCAGCAGTGGAACTATGGCGATGGCAGTGAACTTTGGTTATCGTAAAAATCGTAAAGTTACCTTTATCTTGTTAATGCTGACTGCAATTTTAGGGGCTTCATTTGTGGGAATGCAGGCATTTGAGTGGAGCAAACTCATTTTAGAAGAGGGTGTTCGACCATGGACTAATCCTATGGGGGCACATCAGTTTGGATCAGTTTTTTTTATGATCACTGGTTTTCATGGCACGCACGTCACTATTGGAGTGATATTCCTTTTGATCGTTGCAGCCAAAGTATATCGGGGTGATTTAGAACATGCTCGACCAGGCTTTTTTACTGGAAGAAAAGGCGGTTACGAAGTTGTTGAAATTATGGGCCTTTATTGGCACTTTGTTGATTTGGTATGGGTGTTCATCTTTGCATTTTTCTATCTTTGGTAAGGGAAATTATTTTGGAACATGAAAAACAGCACCCTATTGGTATCTATCTCAAGATATGGGCGCTTCTATTTATCCTGAGTGCACTTTCATATTCAGTAGATTATTTTCATTTTCAAGGCTATCTTAGGTGGTCTCTCATCATCATTTTTATGATGTTAAAGGCTGGTCTTATTATTGCCTTCTTTATGCATATGGTTTGGGAGCGAGTGGCTTTTATTTATGCCATTCTCATTCCTCCGCTATTACTTTTGACATTAGTTGGGATTGGGGTACTTGAAGGCGGATACACCTTTTTAACTCGCAATATCTTTTTTGGGAATTAATTTTTTAACCCTACTGTAGCAAATTTAAGGACCTTAAATGAACAAGAAAAAATACTCAGTAAATGTGTGGATTCTTTTGGTAGTCACTGGACTATTAATCATTTTTACCTTCGTTTTAGTCAATCATAATCAAAGTATGCAGGACAGAATCAAGCATGATCGCAATAGTCTATTAAGTACTGGTAAGGCTGTGACTGAGATGATAAAACCCATTAAGTAGAATTTAATTTGTAGCTATAAGGA
>Ga0114959_10004998_pt1 | contig 9995 bp, 6 predicted proteins | sample C_130625_EF_Meta_FD_87317 | JGI IMG/M metagenome (GOLD analysis project Ga0114959, IMG submission 87317) | Freshwater microbial communities from Lake Croche, Canada to study carbon cycling - C_130625_EF_MetaG | ecosystem: Environmental > Aquatic > Freshwater > Lake | place: Lake Croche, Canada...
CAGGAACTTATTATGTAACAGTAAGCACAACATGTAATGTAGTAAGTTCAACAACTTCTACAGTAAGTGTGACTGCAAGACCACAAGGAAGTTTAACTGGAAGTACAATTCTACCAGGAGGATCAACAGGACAGTTAACCTATACTTCTAGCAATGGAGGTGGACCATTCACCATCGTATATCAGCCAATAGGAGGATCAAATGTCACTGTTAATAATATATCTAGTACGGTAGCATTTAATGTAGCATCAGGAACACCTAGTGTAACCGCTACTTATACATTAGTGAGTGTAACGGATCAAACTACAACCGTTTCAAGAACCTCAGGCTTTACAGCAGGAACAGCAACAATTACTATTTCTTCAGATTATGTTACAATTGGTTCTCAAGTATGGACGAATAAAAACTTAGATGTCACCACTTATAGTGATGGCACTATTATACCTCAGGTAACTGATCCCACAGCTTGGGCAGGGCTAACAACCGGTGCATGGTGTTATGTTAATAATGATCCAACAAATGAAGCTATTTATGGAAAGTTATACAATTGGTATGCAGTAGCCGGAATTTTCAATGAAGCATCTAAAACAAACATTAGTATAAGAAAAAAACTGGCACCTACAGGTTGGCATGTTCCTACAAATGATGAGTGGTCTACTCTTGGTACTTATTTGGGAGGGAATAGTGTTGCAGGTGGTAAGATGAAGACAACTGGAACTGACAGATGGAATAGCCCAAATACTGGTGCTACTAATATGAGTGGCTTTTCAGGTATTCCGGCAGGTAGGCGATTTTATACTGGTACTGTATTTACTGATATTGGCGATGCTGGATATTGGTGGAGTAGCTCAACTTCAGGTACAAATTCATGGTGGTTATACTCTCCTTCTCGTCAACTAATTTATAGTGTAGCTAGTAGTAGATTTGGATATTCAGTTCGTTTAGTTAAGGATTAATTTGAATAAGTATTTTTCAACTTAAAAATACTAAAACCACTCTCCAAAACGAGGGTGGTTTTTTCATTAAAGCATGTAGAGCAACCGAGCCACACAAAACAATACAAAAGACTACAAAAGCGTGCCACATGAGCATAAAAAAACTCCGATTTCTTGACGATTTCGGAGTTTTTGTGACTAAAATCTGTCTCCATTTGAGCGAATTCTTCGGGAATTTCCCAAGAAAAAGGGTGGGAAGCAAAGTAAACAAGAAATTATTTACAAATACGGTTTAGATAGGTGACATATTTTTATAATTACTTATATTGCAGAAATGTATGAATATTTATATTTTGGTTTAGCACTTGTATGTATTTTTTCCATAATTGAAAATTTTAAAAATGGACAAAATCTCACGTTTTTTAAAATCAATATTTTCATTTTCCTTTTAGTTTTAACAACTTCAAATATTTTTGATTTTTTATTTGAGCTTGGGCATGAATTTAAAGACACTATTACTTTTGTAAGGCTTTTGGGTTCTTTCTCTTTTATCAACTTATTCTATTTGGTTGCAATGAATAAAATCCCCAAGTTAGTATTATTTATTGAAGTGGTTTTTATGATATTGATTTTAATATTAATGCTATATGGTTTTCAATTTGTATCAATAAATAATGGTGTTTTAATATCGGACATAACTAAAATTAATGTAATTGCAATCGGTTTTGTTGATGCGTTCCTTGTATTTTCAATGGTGCTCAATTTGTCAATTATTTTTAAAAAGGCAAACAATGATAATTTATATCATAAAAAAATATTGAAGTGGGCTTTTATATTAATTTTTATTTTAATAATAACAGTTTTAATTATTTCATCTTTTATCTTATTGCATTTTAAAAAAGTGGATTCCACTTTCATTGATTCAAGGCTATCTTATATCATTTCTAGGATTTTAATTCTCCTATTTATCTTATTACGTCCCAAATTTATAGATGAATCAGGTTTTTCGATTGGATTTAATACCCAAAATCTTCCGAAAACTAAAATAAGCGTTTCGAATTTTGAATATTTATTTTATCACAATCATTATTACTTATTGCAAGATGCCAATGTTGATGATTTTGCTTTAAAATTAAATCACACGAAAGTGGATGTATTAGAATTTTTAAAATCACAGTCAGACTATACTTTTATAGAGCTAATAAATAAAAAAAGGATAGATTACTTGCTTGATATGTTAAAATCAAAAAAACACAAATCGTTTACAATCGAGGCTTTATCTGAAATGGCTGGATTTGGTAATAGAAGATCCATGTATTATGCATTTCAAAAGTATGTAGGGGTTACTCCTACAGAATACATTAACAATCTTAAGTAATTGATTGTCAATTGTGAATTTTTTTAATTCACAATGAGATTGCTTTTTTTTCACAGCCCCAATTTGGGGCTATTTTGGTTTTAATACAAATTAGCGGGAATCAAATATCCCATCCATGAAGAAAATAGTCACTTCTAAGTATTTTGCACTTTTCATACTAACATTACTAATAAGTGGAAAACTTATTGCTCAAACTACTATTACATCTTCAATAACGATAGATCAAGCTTGGGTTAATACTAAACCTACCCCTTGGATAATCTCAAATAATGTAACAGTTACGTTTGGCGAAAACTTCACAATTACCAATATCAATCAATATTTTATTATATCTGGCTATAATGTAACCATTGATGGGGGAAGTAAAATAGTAACAGTAAATGGGGTTAGTAGCTTTCGTGGTTTGGTAAATGCTAGTACCCCTAATTCAAATAGTGCTTTAATTAAAAACTTTGGTGTTAGAGCAATAAATTCAACTACTTTAGCAAATAATTATGGCTTTATTTCAGGATCTTCAAATAGAGCATCAATTGAATTTTGTCATAGTGATGGTGAAATTTCGGGCAACTATTCTGGTGGAATTGCTGGGAATGGTAATTTTGCTAATATTTCAAATTGTTATACAACAGGAAATGTCTCGGGTTCAAACTCTGGGGGAATTGTTGGATATAATAAAGGTAGAATTTCAAATTGTTATACAACAGGTGAGGTTTTGGGTAATAGTTCTGGTGGAATTGCTGGATTTCATTATTCAAGTCTTATTACAAATTGTTACACATCAGGAAAAATTAATGGCGAATCTGCTGCGGGTATAGCATCTTATGGGAGGGGTAATATAGAAAATTCTAGATCTTCTGGACAAATAATAAGTGGCGCAGGAATTAAAAGTTCTGGGGATGGTGCTTTATTAAATTCAACACACGAAGATCCCACAACTCCCAATACTTGGGATAATTCGATTGCAAATCAAGCTTTAACAGGAGTAGACGGATCAATATGGAATACCTCAAACACTCCATACACGTTAATGTCATTTTTATTAAGTGAGCTTACTATAACTTTGCCTAGTGCAACATTAACTTCTTGTTCTGGCTCTTCATCAACACATACAACATTCGGAGTATCAGGTTCAGGTTTAACAGCAAGTGTTACTATCTCAGCTCCTTCAGGTTTTGAAATATCTACAGATCCAGGTGGAACCTATTCACCTAGCTTAACATTAACAAATACTAGAACAGTCAGTAAAACATTGTATGTGAGATTAAAAGAAACTGCTCCAGCTGGGTCTATTTCAGGATCAATTACTGCGACATCTTCATCTACCACAGCAACAACTACTGTAAGTGGAACTGTTAATGCTATCCCTTCAATTAGTATATCCGAGACAGATGCGTCTGATGTTCCTGATGATGCTATCATTTGTGCCGGAAGTTCTGTCACGTTAACTGCAAGTGGAACAACTGCTGACTATTTATGGAGTACAAGTACTAGTAGTGCTACCATTACTCCTTCACCTTTAACAACTACTACTTATACAGTAACAGGAACAACATCTGGATGTTCGAACACAGCAAGTATAACTATTACTGTCAATGCTATCCCTTTTGTTAATATTACCGTTATTGATGCATCAGGCATTACTAATAATGATGGAATAATTTGTAATGGGGCTTCAGCAACATTAACTGTAAGCGGAACAACTGCTAATTATTTATGGAGCACAGGGGAATCATCTACATTAATTACAAAATCACCGACAATTACAACTACATATACAGTTACAGCAACTAATTCTTGTTTTTCCAATACTGCAAGTGTTACAGTTTCTGTAAATGACCTTCCCACTGTTGTTATAACAGAGACAGATGTATCTGGAAGTGTAAACAATGATAGTAGAATCTGTAAAGGAGGATCTACAACATTAACTGCTACTGGAGGATCTACTTATTTATGGAGTACTAGTTCAACATCACCTACACTTAACCTTTTTCCATCATCAAATACTACCTACACAGTAACAGGAACCTCTGCAGCTGGATGTTCAAACATAACAAGTGTAAACATCACAGTTGAAACATTACCAACTATTTCGGTAAGTTCAATTTCTCTTTGTGCAGAATCCACTTATTTAATTGCAAAGACTACATCTATATCGAATAATGAGAGTTGGAGTGTATCAGGAACTATAACAGTAAATAATGGATATGTCACGGCAGGAACTACTCAAGGAACATACACAGTGAGCTATACAGATGGTTGTGCTCAAACAGTTAGTGCATCAGTTACAGTGGGCAATTCTGATAATGGCGTTTCAGGTGTTTCAGGTGGTCAAGCTTCTTATAAAATAAGTAATTCTTCTCCTATACCACAAGGGCCAACAGCTAATGTTTATGTGGGTTATAATGGATTTAATTATTACAGTACAACAAAGCCAACTAATACAGGGTTTTACAAAGCAAATAATCAATCTGGTAATAATGCAGGTTGTCCTTATCCATTCTACATATTTAGATGTACAACATGCCCTGATTAAAAATACCAAAACCACTCTCCAAAACGAGGGTGGTTTTTTCATTAAAGCATGCACAGCAACCGAGCCACAAAGAACAGTACAAAAGACTACAAAAGCGTGCCACAAGTGCATAAAAAAACTCCGATTTCTTGACGATTTCGGAGTTTTTGTGACTATTAACTAGCTAGATTGTGAACTGGCTGGGGCCGACCTCTTAAAACTAACTCTGCGATAATCACTGTATTAGATTGATAATCAAAACAATCAACCCAAAGACGAGCCACATTGTGTTCTATTTTCATTCGATTCACATAGAATCAGAACTTAAATTCTACTTCGTTTAATATCAATGTGTTAGCCATATTACATTATGGACCGACGTATCAATTAAGCCAAAACACTAAGAATTCTTGTTTAATCCCTCCATTTTAATCACTCCGTGCTTTAGCATTAATTCAGCCCATTTAGCAATCTCATCCTTTTTGAATTGATTGACATAGCCGTTATTAATACCAAAGCTTATCCAGTTTTTGATATCACCTCGTGAATATGGTACTTTACTACTTTTATACGTCGATTTCTTAGGTTCAGCTGTCTGTTGCGGTATCTCAGTCATTGTTCTATCATTTTAAATAAATAGCTCTTTGAATAGCTATTATCTATAAGTGGGGAGGTATATATCTAAACGTATACCAAAAACTCACGTGTGTGTGACAAACCTGTTATAACGATCATGTTTTTGCTAGACACACCTATCACTTTTAATTAACGTTGGGGTACACAACGCATGTTTTTACGACACTTTGACGTTTTCGCTAGACACACTATAATCCCAAAATTTCACCTTTATTTTAAATTCATCGTTCCAATCTCTCTATATGATGTATGATTGATGTAATTTTAATTTTAATAAGAAAGATGTATGTATGTGTATTAAAAGAGTATATAGAAAAAGATGTAATGTTGAATGGTATGATGTAAATAAAGGAGAAGCATTAAAGCATGGAATGAAGGATATTTTTAGTGGGTTATATTGGAATGAAAATGAGGGTAGGTGGTGTGTTAATAAGAGTAAGAAAAAAATGATTGAAAATGGGGAGGTGGCGATGTTTGATTTTTATTTTTATGGGTTAGATGATTTGAAAAAAAATTTTGGAAATAAAATTTATGAGAAGGTTGGAATGTTTTTAACGAGGCAGTATCAAATGCAATTGTTTAAAAATAAAGTGATGGAATGGAAATTTGTATATTGGAGTTATAGCGAATTGGAGGTTTTTTTAGGGTATAAATGTGAGTTGGTTTTGAAGAAAATGGTCGAATTAGGTTTAATTGAAATTAAGATGGAGGCGCTGAAGTATGACAATAGAAAGGTAACGAGGATTATAAGGATGAATAAAAAATTTGTTGATGGTGAAGGAGATGTTTATTCTAAAAGCTTTGTAAAAGATTCTGGGTTTGAGAAAGTAATGAAAAGGTTTTATGCTAAGAGTGGGGTTGGTAGCAAAGGTGTTTTAAAAGCTATAGAGGATACATTAGAGTCTGCGAAATTAGAAGTAGATGATTTGAAGGGCTTGTTTACAAAAATTTGGGGAGATAAATTAAAGAAGGATTTAAGCTGTTTGGAAAATGAATATGCTGGAAAGCGGGATAAAAAAGATGCACAGAAAAGACTAGATGATAAAGATGCAGTTAAAATAAGATATGACAGGTATTTAGAAAGGTATTACCATGGCATTGTGGATTTGCAGTCGATGAAAAAAGGGGGAGAAAAAACAACGTTATTAGGTCTAAATGTCCAAACTTTCGGCAAAAGGGTAAGTCATGTTTATAGTAATATGCCAAAGCAAATGCGAAAACTATTAAAGATTGATGGCGAAGCAGTTGTTGAATTAGACATAAAGAGTTCTCAGCCTAGCTTTTTATATGTGCTAATTAGAAAGTGGTTCGAAAGTAGACTTAATGAAGACTTTAAAGCAGATCCTAATCAAGAAATAATTGATAGCAAGTTTGAATTACCATTCACTTATATAAAAAAGTTTGATGTTGTAAAAGGGCATAGCAATTTGGATATTTACGTGTATATGGCTTTTAGAATGTACGGGATAAATTGGAAAAAGACCCATTCTAATGCAAGGACTGAAATGAAAACCTTGTTTTATAAGTTGATTTTTGGTAATCCAAAAAATCCAATTAAGGGTAGGTCAAGGGAAGAGTTAATTAGCTTTTTCTTTGGGTTTTACATGTATGAATTCATTAGCGCTCTGGCTTTAACCGATTTAGGTTTAGAATTAAATAAGAAGCATGCGAATTTAAGTTCCTTATTACAAAGGGAGGAGGCTGCCTTTATGGCGGATGTAATGTCTGAAATGTATAATAATGGGGTGAAGTTTATACCAATCTATGATAGCTTAGTTCTTAAAGCAAGTGATCGTGAAAAGGCTAAATTCCATTTTAATAATATTATTAGATCACATAAGCTGCAGGGCATTTTATCTTTTTCTTAGTTTGTGAGTTGCGTAATTAATTAATATTCAGTCCTTTCAAATTGTAAAATTGTTAATCCTATAATTATTTTCAATCTTGATGCTTCCCTATGGTATTTTGGCATAGGAATTGTAATAGCTGTATTCTCAATAAGTAAATAATAAACCATGAATACAAACAAAAAGGTAACAAACCCATCTCAAGTTGATTCAAACTTAGGTGAAGATTCAATCTCCGTATTGAATACACAAGTAGAAAATGCTAACCAACCAAGAGTGGTTCAGGTTAGTGTTGGCGTTAGTGATGAAAATATCACTGAAGAACTATTTCATACTTCGGATGAAAAAGTTAAAAAAGTAGGGCATTCAGGAGAGTATTTGGCAAACATGCGACTTGACAAGCATGATTATCTTGAATACAATGCTAACAAAGACAAGGAAAAAAAGGCAAAGCTTATCCTTGAAAAAGAACAGAAGAAAGACAAGTATTATGTTGAAAAAGTAGGTCCGAAGCCTGACTTTAGCAGTTATGGAGACTTTGCTGAAATAATGGAGATGGAGTATCAAGAAAAAGTTGAGCAGTACAACAAGAACGTTGAAGACATGAAAAAGAAGAAGGCTGCTGATTTAAGGGATGAAAAAATACAAAAAGACATTGAAAAGGCAAAGACTGCTAGGTATAAAGCAGATTTAAGATTTGATCGGAAAATAAAGCAATTAGAAAAGAAAATTCGTATTCAAGGGCATTATGCTGATATTGTAGGATTTAATGAATCGCATAAACTTATAAAGCTAGGTATTCCAAGAACATATCACAGGTTAATCAATTATGATGGTAAAGTACTTTGTACTGCACAATTTATAGAAATGAGTACAACTAAGCCAGCATTTTATTTTTACGATGCTGATAGGGCAAAATTTAGATTTTATGCGAAAGTCGACTCTGAACAAAAATACACTCAGTATTTCGAAACTGACACACAAAAAGAACTATGGGATGAAATTAAACAGTTTAGTCCAGGTGATAAGTGTGGTTTTATGTTCCAGAAGTATGAGCAATTTTCAAAAGGGATGTATTACTAGATTCTATTTGTAAATTAATTATAGCACCCTTCGGGGTGCTTTTTTTATGCCCAAAATTTAGTTCATTGTTTGCTCAAACACCTTGCTTACTTCCTCGAAAGAGTAGTAGTAGGTCCCCATTACTTTTTTATAAGGGATCTTACCTGCATTACGAAGGTTCTCTATTGTAGAGTATGAACAGCCTAAATACTCCATTAGATCGTTATTTCTCATGAGTTTTCTTGGTGTGCTGTGTGTTACGTTCATTTGACTGATTTCTTTGATTAAATCCTGTTTAAATTCATCTAACATTTGTTTAGTTACGATTTCCATTTTTGTTGTTTTTTATATTGCTTGTAAAATTTGTTTATCATCTTTAGGTGCTAAGTCAAATGAAGCGAAGTCATTCATTAGCTTAGTCTCTGTTATTTTAGCATAAATCTGAGTAGTCTTGATGCTTGCATGCCCAAGCATTCTAGATACAGTCTCAATTGGAACGCTATGTTCAAGTGAATTAGTTGCGAAGGAGTGTCTAGCTACGTGGCAAGTAACAGTTTTATTAATACCAGCTAATTGCATTATAAGCTTAAGATATTGATTGGTCTTTTGATTGCTGATAGTAGGAATAACTAAATCAGTATTAGCAATGCTAGGGTAATCATTATATTTAAGTATTAGCTGTTCTGCTTTATCCATTATTGGGATCATGCAATATTCATCTGTTTTGTGTCTTTGTATTTTGATGATTCTTTTACCACCAATGCTTTTATGAATGTGATTGTTGCTTAAAGCTTTTAAATCACTGTAGGCAAGACCTGTGTAACACATAAACAAGAAAGCATCCTTTACAACATTAATTGTCTCATTTAAGATAGTAAGATTTTCAATTAGTGCTATTTCGTTTACATTAAGTATGGACCGATGGGTAACTACTGTCTGTGATTTAAAGTTGATAAATGGATCTTCTTTAATTAGCTCTAGTTTTTGTGCTAAGTGTACTACCGCTTTTAAACGTTTTGCATCACGGTCAATTGTATTAGGACCATTGCCACACTTGGATTCGAGATACACTCTATAATCGCTTAAAAAACGGTAATTCAATTTGTCTAAAGGAAAGTCTGGGACTAATAGCTCATTGGATAAGTACTTTTGCACTTTTGAATAGATGGATTCGTATTGCTTGACTGTGCCAATGGAGAATCTGTTTTTATTGATGGTAATGTAATAACGAATCATATCAAGTAATCCTTTGGTCTCTTTACTGGTCCCATTGATATGTGCTTTAAGTAAATCTGCTGAGATAAGTTCATTGTTCTTTGTTCTGGATTCAATGAAGTCGATAACCTTTGATCGTAAATCACTTATTTGCTTGTTTAGAATATAAGCTTGTTCATGACGAGCTTTAACTTGGACCTTTTTAGAGTCCCAATCTGAAATAGGGATGCAAATACGGGTGGAGTGATTGACTTCCTTGTCTAAGCCCGCAATACGCAACTTGATAATTCCATGGTCCTTAATCCTAGTTCTGTAAGAACAACACAAAAAATACATCTTTACCATAACTTCTCTTTTTCTATTAATAAATAGCTCTAAATCAAGGTAAATAGCCTGAAATATGGCTAAAA
>Ga0114959_10004999_pt1 | contig 9995 bp, 13 predicted proteins | sample C_130625_EF_Meta_FD_87317 | JGI IMG/M metagenome (GOLD analysis project Ga0114959, IMG submission 87317) | Freshwater microbial communities from Lake Croche, Canada to study carbon cycling - C_130625_EF_MetaG | ecosystem: Environmental > Aquatic > Freshwater > Lake | place: Lake Croche, Canada...
TATTATTTACTCTTTTATAAAAATTAGTTACTCTTTGCATTTTGTTTAATTACATTTTATTTACAAATGTAATTCAATCTCAATTTTTTTTGAAAATAAAAAACACACATTTTAATCCGCTGAATAAATTTCTTTAAGTTGTTTTGTGAATTTATTATATTATTAACGAAAAAGTGGTTCCAAAAGTATTTTGGCTTTTCGATTTTGGACATTTTTTTTTGTCCATTTTTGAAAAGGGTCGATATACTTTGCAAAAAACACTAATTGTGACTGAAATGTAAAATTAGCGTGTGATGCCCAAAAAAATAATTTTCAGTTTGTTATGTAAAATTTTTGAAATTTTTAAGAAAGTATTTAGGCATTTTTTTCTGTTCATAGTTATATTGAACAAAATGAACAAAAAAACAGCCAAAATATTTGAATGTAAAAAATGTGACTTTAGTTGCAGCAAACTTAGTAACTATAAGCAGCATTTAACAACAGGTAAACACGTGTTCAACAAAAATTTGAATGATTTTGAACTAAATTCATGCCAAACTCATAATTTTAAATGTGATACATGTGGAAAAGATTACAAAGGACGAAACGGATTATGGTATCATAAGCAAAAATGTCAAGAAACAAACATCAAACCTGATATTAAAATTGAAACGGATATTAAAACCGATAATCCTGCTGTTAGTGACAAAGAATTGATAATCATGTTAATAAATCAAAATAAAGAACTTATAGAGATTGTCAAAAACGGAACAAACGGTACTAACAATACTATTAACTACAACAATAACTCAAATAATAAAACCTTTAACTTGCAAGTATTTTTAAATGAAACATGCAAAGATGCTATGAATATCAGTGACTTTGTCGAATCTATCAAGTTGCAGGTTTCTGACTTAGAAAATATTGGAAAAGTTGGTTATATTGAAGGAATTTCCAATATAATCATTAAAAACTTGCAGGCATTAGATGTTGAAAAACGACCAGTTCATTGTACGGATCAAAAAAGGGAAGTCATGTATGTAAAAGACGAAAACATTTGGGAAAAAGAAGACGAGAACAGTAAGAAACTACGGAAAGCAATACGCACAATCGCACACAAAAATATTTGTTTGTTTAAAGCCTTTCGAGAGAAATATCCAGATTGTGAAGAATACGACTCCAAAAAAAATAGTCAATATAATAAGATTGTTTACGAAGCCATGGGTGGAAAAGGAGATGACGACTATGAAAAAGATACTAAAATTATAAAGAAAATAGCAAAACAAGTCACCATTGACAAAAATTAACTCAAATATGCATTAGATGCAAGTGGTCCATCATTTACAAACTGTCCTGTTGCAGAATATCTTTTTGGATAACTAGGCATAAATTGCAAACCAGCAGGTTTATATCTCTCATCAAATAATTTTTGGCTTCCATTAAATGCATTTATCCATGTATTCACACCAAAATTTGCCATTGCAGGCTTATCTAGCTTCTTTTTATTGGATGTAAATAATTTAGCTTGTGTTCCCATGTCCGTAGTTAAAGTTGAATAAGTTGGGGTGACACCCCAAGTTAGTTTACCTGCATCATTCTCACCTGGAACGTTTGCAGTTGATACATTATAAGCGGGACCATATGGGTTGCAACCTTCACAATCAATATCTGCCATACATTGTGTGCCAGTAATTGCACACCGTGCTGTACCAGGAGCACAAAAATTTTGACAACTATAAGTAGTTGTTAAGGGTAAATTTACTGAATGACTTGTAGTAGGCGAACCAGTATCTCTATAAAGTGAAACATTAGAGTTAAAACATTCTATATAGTAACCATGTTTAAACAAAAAATCACTATAATTAAATACTGAAAACACAAGAAATAATGATATTAGCGCTAAAATAATTTTTATATAATTATTTTTATTTAGTTTCATAATATAAATTAATATTTTAATTTATTTCATATAATATTATATCATTTAAATATAAGTGTAAAGAATGTCAAATACAAATACAACTATAAATTTAAATGATACACAAAATTTAGATAACAAAAAACAACAGGCTAATACTACAACGTCATCACAAAATATTAGTGGCCTTGGCGGTTATATAACTTCAATAGTATCCATAGTTGTTACACTAATAATTTATTTTATATTTGGTGCAATAACTTTATATGAATGTAAACTGGCCCAATCAAATATTTTACCGACTGATTTAGAATGTTATCCCTACACAGAAACACGACCTCAAATACAACAAATTTTAACGAATATTTTCATAACAAACACTGATCCACAAGAGTCAGTTAAGTTGAGTTTTCCTTATGATAAATATAACTCTAAAAGTATGTTGTTAGACATGCTTCGCAAATATAAAGAAAAATCAAATTCAGGCTTCTTTTTTAATTATTTTATATCCATTTTAGAAGGTTTGATTAATTATAGTAATAACGCATTGAATAGTTACTATAATTTATTAAATGGAACACCAGAATTATTCATCGTTTTGTTAGGTCCGATTATTTCTTTGTTTTACTTCTGTGTTGTACCGTTTATAGGTTTATTTGTTACAATTTACTATTATTTTTCATCAATGAAATGGTTTTTTAAAGAAAATGTGAATACAAATTCAAATGGTGACGCAAACTGGAAAGATGTAAACTTGTTGGACCCCTTCCGATACGGTAGTTCCTTTTTTTTAGTTTTTATGTTCTTTATTTTGTTTTGGGTGTTATTGTTTACTTTTATGCCATTAATGCCATTTGTAGTCTTTTATATGTGCTTCTTTTTTTCTCTTGGATATAAAGGTGAAATAAACAATGAAAAAGTATCTTTGGGTCATATTATTAAAAATATTTTTAAACACTACAAATTGACAATAATGATTATTTTTACTATTTTTATAGTATTGTCCGCATTTAGTAATCTAGGTACAACAGCAGGCGTATTCTCAATTTTAACTGTAGTTTTAATTTATTTTAATATTATACCTATCAAATTATTCCAAGCATATGCACCCTCTAATTTATCTGCAGTAACAAGTTTTGAACAAGCAGAAAAAAAATGTAGCGCGGTTTCAACGAAACCTAAATCATTTTTAGATAATATGCAGAATTTTTTTGACATCCAAAAAGGAGGTAGGTTAACAAAAGAACTGAAAAAACTGAGTAAAAAAATGCAAAGCTAATTTGCAGGTTCTTCGCTTGTTTCATTTTTAGTCTTCTTATATTTTCTTAGTTTTTTATACTTTTTCGCATCTGATCCACACATCAGATCCGAAGATCGTGCGGTGGAACAGAAGTAATAACTATCATAAATATTTTTTCCAGTTACTAAATAACTACTACTATTGTGGTTTGGAAACATAGCACATTTTGCGTAAAGTTGATTGTTTGAATCATCGTTTGTAGTTGGAATTAGATACTTACAGTTTATACAAAATTTTGGTTTTATACGCAAATGTTTACTCGAAGAACCTGATAAAAATATACATAACAGTAGAAGTAAATACATGTTTACGCACGTGGATATAAATATTTATATTATGAAAACTCTAAGCTATTTCGATAGTAAATACAACTCGCTATATAATAATAATAGTTTACTATTATTATATAAAAAAATAAATACATTTTAATAAAATAAACATGACAACGAGAGAATATAAAAAAAAATACCCCATGGTAAGTATTTGTACACCAACTTTTAATAGGCGCCCATTTTTACAATATATTATAAAATGTTTTGAACGTCAAACATACCCAAAAGATAGAATGGAGTGGATCATCATCGATGATGGTACAGATAAAGTAGAAGATATTTTCGCGCCTTATGTTGAGATCTACAATATAAAATACTTTAAATACGACGATAAAATGACCTTAGGTAAAAAACGGAACTTGGCCCATGAGAAGTGTAGCGGAGATATAATAGCATATATGGATGATGATGATTATTATCCACCAGAACGCATAAGTCACGCAGTCGAAACTTTACAAAAAAATCCTGACGCATTATGTGTTGGTTCAAGTATAATGTATATATATTTTAAACATATTACAAAAATGTATCAGTTTGGTCCATACGGTCCAAATCATTCTACTGCTGCTACTTTTGCATTTAGAAAGGAGTTGTTGCAACAAACTAGTTTCGACGACGATGCTTGTTTAGCGGAAGAGAAAAAGTTCTTGAAAAATTATACAATTCCTTTTGCGCAGTTAGACCCATTAAAGTCGATATTAGTATTTTCACATAACCACAATTCATTTGACAAAAAAACATTGTTAAAGGGAATGCCAAATAATTATGTAAAAGAAAGTAGTGTTTCAGTAGATAATTTTATTAAAGAAAAAGATATCAAGGACTTTTTTATGACAGACATTGATAGTTTATTAAATGCTTATGAATATGGAAAACCGGAACATAAACCTGACGTATTGAAACAAATGGACGAAATAAGTAAAAAGAGAGAAAAAATCATAAAACAAAATAATGATAAATTACAGAAATATAGTAGTTATAATAGTAACAATAATGATAAAATAAATGAAATGACGCTAATGCTAGAAGAATTATTGTTAGAAAATAAAACGTTAAAAAATAAGGTAGCTTATTTGGAAGAAAAAATCACAAAAATAATAAAACAACAAATTGAAGAAAAGAGAAAAACACAAAATTTTTAGAATAAATAAAAAGTAACAAACTTAAAGATATTGTAAATACTATAACTATAAATTTGGTATAAATTACTGTATGTACTTTGAAGATAAATTTGATCCTAATGAAGAAAATGATATTCAAAAAAAGGAATTAAATAATATAAAGTCATATGATAAGGGATATGGTTATGTTTATAGAAAAAAACAAATATCAAATGGAAAAATTGTGAGATCAAGAATAGACTGTTATGCTTCAGGTGACATTGGAAGTTGCATAAGAAATGCAGAAACAGGTAATTTTTATAAGTACAAAGTTGGTTCCAAAGAAGAAGGTTTATTTTTCAAGGTTGCTTTAGCAACAGGAGAATTAAAAACAAAGAATGGTTCCAATGTTCTTTTTTATGATAGTCCAGAACAATATGAAAAGCATTTAGATGATGAAATTAGTCAAAATGTAAAACAAACTTGGCATGAAAAGAAAATGCGTTAAAATTTCTGTAAAAATTGTTTTCTTCATCAACAGTATAAAATGACAAAATCCGACGACATTTCTAAATCCATCGTTAATCCAAAGAAAAAATTAACAGTCACCTTTGATGATGTAGTACCTGAAAACAGCGACGGTACTATTAAAATTAAAAAAGTTTCCGAGTTTTTAGGAGCCGATGTTACAAAACTTAAAATTGTTGGCGAGATTAAAAGCTACAACCACGGTAATATTACGCATTACGAGTTAATATTTATTATCAGAAATAACAAAACAAACGAAGTTGAAAAACTAGTGATAGACATTGCAAAAAAACATAATGAAAGTAAAGGAAAAGGCGTTGTTAGTTCAGTTGTTACACCTGATGCAAGTGTTTCCAGCATGTCTATGCCAAAACAGCTAGCTGTTGCAAATGTAGGAGACCAAGTAACAGTTTCTGGTAGTAAAGCACAACCATCTGAATGGAGAATACTTTTATAAACATTTTTGATTAATAACAAATTTTTTAATAATTATAAATATATAATTTATAATTATGATCAATACAAAATTACTATCATTATTGTTACTAGTTCCATATAATTTAAAAACGATTATGTTGTATAATGAAAAAGAAATGCGATACAGTAAACGTCTAGTAGCAGGTAACGATGAGCGGTATAATAATACAAATGATAATGACATTAATTTGTTGAACAAAATCAAAACACATATAGTAAACAAAGAGATATTAGAAATACTTAATAGTGAGAATACTAGTATACAAAATAAATTAAACATAATTGATTTTTATTTAAAAGACTATAACTTTAGCACTAGTAGCAAGACTAGAATTGCAGGGTTTGACATAACTGGAGGAAACTTATTCAACGAATTTAATACATCTTTAGACAACAACAACATAACAGAAATTTTTTGAAACAACCAACCCAAATAAACCAACTAACAAATATGATTATAATTCCAAATCCAAGTCTAATTCCTGTTCTACATCCAATTCAATTTCTTTGTCAACAGTATCAGGAGCATCTTCTTTAATGTACTTATCTATATAACGATATATTCTATTTACATCTAATTTACTTATTTCATAATTATCAAATAAATTAATTAATGCATTTTCGTCATATGAATTTTTAATCAACATAAAAAACCCAAGCAAATCTTTTTTATCCATCGACAATTTTTGGCATAATTCTTGAATAAAAATTGAATTATTATATTCGGTGGAATATTTTGTTAATACTTTTGTAAATCTTATATCATTTGCTGCAACTTGTTTATTTTTTTTAAAGTTATAATCTTTGTCTTTGCTTGTATTTTTTAAAAAATCATGATAAGCCTTATTATTTTTCATAGTTTTAATCAAACTACTCATTTCATTAAATTGCCATATTTGCTTTTGAAATGTAATTCTATCAATATAGTCCGCTAAACAAATATTGTCCAACTGTTTTATGTAAAAAGGTATTGCTTTTCTCTTGTCGACTTTATCAATGGTATCGATAATATTTTCATGCCACAACAATCCCACACTAGTTCTATCAGTTTCATTCATTATGTTATTATGTTTGTCAATTCCATAGTATTCATGTAACAAATTATGAGTAATTTTTTTTGTATCATCATTATACGACTTAATTTGAAAAATATTATTAATAATATTGCTAGAAAAAAAATCCGGTTTATTCAAATAGATATTATAAATATTGTTTAATTTTCTTAAATCGTATTGTACATAATCGACAACTTTATTATTAATAATTGGATCCAGTTTTGGAAACATTTTCTCTACTAATGATAACATTTGTGTCTTGTTTGGATTATTCAATTCAACTACATTACAAACTTTCATCAATTCTTTAATTTTTTTATCTATTTTATAGTTTCCAATACAAATAATTGGATTCATAGTTATTTCTTCCATTTTTTGTTTTTTTGTTTTCTTAGGTCGGATTAATTTAATTAATGTATTTATTCCACCTTTATCGCCACTATTCATTCCATCAATTTCATCCATAATGATTGCTATTTTTTTGATCTTGTTATTAAAAATACTCATAATATTTTTGTCAGACATATTGTGTTTTGTAATTTCATCAATTACGGATTTATTTCTAATATCACCAGCATCATATTTAATAATATCATAATTTAATTCTTTTAAGATATTTGTTATAAATTTTGTTTTACCGGTACCAGGTTCTCCATAAATATAAATGCCCTTTTTAAACAATAGATTATTTTTATTTGCTTCAAAAGTAGTAAGTATATCTTTCACATATTGAACTTTTTCTTCTCTCTTTAATATTTTATTTAAGTTTATGTTTTCCATCTTATATGTATATAACTATTCTTTTTATGTCGATTTTGACACAATCCATGTTCTTTTAAAAATTCATTCATTACATTTCTACAATTTGTAGAACTATTATGAATAATATAGTCACTTAAAAAATAAATATAATTTTTGTATATTATATTCTTGTATGCGTATTGTTTAATGTTCAACCATTTTTTATAATTATCATTTAAAATTTGTAAAAACACAAAGTCGTAGTCTCTACGGATTATGTTACGAATATAATTTTCAAATTGATTTTTGGGTATTAAATGTTTGATAAGACAATGATATTTTTCATAATAATTTTTATTTACAAAAATAAGAGAAGATGACGGAATATATAATTCAATTATAGATACTATGTCTTCTGGTAACATATATAATTTATTTAAATCCATATAAATATATTATATCATAACAATAGTTTTAAATTTTATCATAATATTATTATAAGATGACGTCTCTAACTTGATGTTGATGTTTATTGAGAAGCACATGGATTTGATACACCATAAGTAAGACCATCCCATGCTATTTTACAATTATTTGCCCAAGTATATTTTGCACAATTACCATTCACTCCGACATAAGGAGCATTATTAAAATTCATTGATAGGTGGCTATCACCTGAAGTTGCTTTACAAACGCCTAAATCTTGAACATTGACGCAAGTAGAATTTTTGCCAGTACCTTCACTAACCCAATAATCAGGACAGTTTGGTACCATAGGCGGCCAGTCACTATATTTTGAATAATACAAAGCTATTCCAATAAATATGAAACTAATTAATAAAATAATTAATGCAATCATTAAAATAATTTTTTGAAAAGAGTTCATTTATATTAATAACAACTATATAAAATAGAACTATAAAATAAAAAAATTTATTTTTTCTATTTTACTAATATAAATGAATAGAATAAATAATGGTAGAGTGGATATTAAAAGTCCAAACACATCAAACTTGTTTGCATTGTATGATAAAATACCAGCAAATCAATGTGTAACATTTAGGAATCCTACAGAAGGATTGTGGGATGAAACAACTTTATCAAATGCTTTTTTCTCTCAACAAAACATTCAGATATTACAAAATGGCATAAGAGCCGGTGTATACAAAAGATCAAATGGCCAATATTTAGTAGGTCCACAAGACTGTGATCCTTTAAAAATTGTAATGAGAAGCGTTTATTTACAATATTCGGCTAATCAACCAACCCATGTTACGCAACAAATTGAAGAACTTAATAAAATTGTATTGAACTACTGTATTCAACAAGTATATGGAGAGGCACAAGGTTATTTGAAATATATAGATGACGCTAGTACACTTGTTGTACCCATTGCTCATCCAGTGATGGCAAGTAACACCGATAGAACATTAGAACTGAAAACATGGTTTGGAAATAAAAATAACTTTGATGGCGTGATTGGTTAATTTATAAGACTATATAAAATTAATAATATTTTATATATTTATATTTAGTTTATATAGTAAATCATGCATATTTTATTAGAAGCACTATTTATTGGTTTGTATTCAGCAATTTTATTTAGAATTTTGTTGTTATTCATTCAAAATAAATATTTTTTATTATTTTCACTTGGATTTTTGAAACATTTTCTCTCTTACTATCTTAATATTCAAACTTACTACTGTAATAATGGTCTTGCATGCAATAAAATTTTAGATAAAAATGAAACGTATGTTGCAACAAAAACCTATTTATTTGGTGAAAGTATCTTTGAAGGTTTTTGGTTTTTATTTACAAGTTTGTTTATTTTTAATGTTATTCATTTACTTAACATGTTTAAATTTATTAAAAATGAAGAAACAGTTCCAACTTTCATTGTATTTACAATAGGTATGCTTACACACATTTTAGTGGAATTACTTAACTTGCGTGCATATTTTTGTAAGCACAATTGCGTTGTTAAAAAATAGAATGAAATGAAAATGGAATAATATAATATAGAATATATAATATATAACTATATATATGAGTAATTTAGAAACAGAAAATTTTCCTTCATTGTGTACATCTGATTTAGATACGATTTGTGATAAATTATCACGTGAATATTATAATGAAAGTATACCAACAATAACATTAACAGATGAAGAACAGTCACAACTTAAAACTATTAGTGATGAACTAAAAAATTCAATTGCTGAATTAAACGCAAATTGTATTGGTTTCGATGAACAAGGATTTTTGGATACTGTAACAAGAATTTATTCTTTGTTAAAAAATAGTAATGATGATCAAGAAGGTGGGATGATTGAAGAAATGCACCAAAACGCATTGGTTCCATTTGTAAGAAGATCAAGAATACACGCGTATGATTTTTTTGCAGCTATAATTTTTGTAGTTGGTATTATTTTCATTGTACTAGCTTGGTATAAAATGAGTTTTATTCTTACACCAGGACGTGGGAATTTAATGGAAATACTTCGTGAAAATTTCTCATCAGCACCTATTGCAAATTATAATATTATTATGTATTTTTTTAGA